>OGQN01003632.1_pt1 | contig 9907 bp, 15 predicted proteins | sample 1553231 | NCBI WGS metagenome assembly OGQN01 (sample SAMEA2579950, study PRJEB22360) | human gut metagenome | biome: human gut; feature: human-associated habitat; material: faeces | place: Denmark | collected 2008/2010 | reverse complement strand
TTGGGTGAACCCACTGCAATCCCAGCCGGCAGGCGTATTGCCCCCGTACATGTATGGCGCGCCCTGGTATTGGAGCGCGTAGGAGACCAGGGCGGAGGCCGTATCCGAGTCTGGTCTCTCCTTGTCGCCTGTTGTCGGCGTCGATATGACAGGGGTTGCGGCCGGTGGGCGTGGTTCGGCGCGTGACGCGGCCTGCGACTGTCGCGCCTGTTCGGCTTGGATGCGCGTGGCCTGTTCCTCGGGGCTTTCCGTATGCGGCACGTCTAGGGTTTCGATGCCTCCCCATGAGCCGTCCACGTCGGTCGATACGGCCTCACTGAACGAACGATGCGGGATCGGGCGTTTCGGGAACGATCTGACACTGGCCATGGAAATCGGAGCCGAATCGGAGCCGGCCGCCCATGCCGGGATCGTCGGCATGGCGAGCATGACGATTGGCAGGAGAAACGTCAGGATAATGGGAGCGCGTTTAATAGTGGATGTACTGGTATTCATGCGTCTGTTTCGCCTCGATGGTGCGTCGGAACGGGCCGACCTGCCCGTTCACATTGGCTTCGCTGATCTCGATGGAATCGTCGCCGTTGACCTTCTCCACGATGGCGACGTGCCCCCATGCGTTGCTAACCTGCGCGGGACTGAACACGATCACATCCCCTTGTCGGGGGGTATCGTCCACCCAATAGCCGAGCGCCTTGGCGGAATCGGCCCACATGCCGCCATCCCCCAGATGGCTGCCGACCGGCAATCCCAGTTGCGTGCGCCGCACGTACGCCCACCATGTGCATTGCCCGTATGCGTATGCGTTGCCCGTGTCGCCGGTCGCATGATCCGGATTGAATCCGGCCGGAGTCTGATCCTCGTCGCGCCCGTTGATCAGGTCACGGACCACTGGATTGTCCGCGTGGATGATGGTGAGCTTGCGGTCCGGCTGGTCGCCCATATCCCATGTGCCGTCCGCCGTGAGGTCTCCCCTTTGACTGCTCCTGCTAGCCGCATCATCGATGCTTGATGCTGTCAACTGTTCCGTGGTTAATGCGGTGGACTGGTTGAAACGTTCACCTGCGTATGCGGTTTCATTATGCGGCAGAAAAAGACATGCCATTCCGCCTGACAAAATCATTGCCGACATCAGACATAGGGCGACACGTCGTTGGAATCGGTTCTTCCTTCTTACGGCTGATCGGCTTACTGGTTGAACGGTCTTATGTGCTGCCCCGCTCAATCTGCACGCTCCTGAATAAATTCCGGAGAGGCGATGTTGTCGTCGAACCGGTAGGTGTCGGGTTGTCCGAGCATGCGTCGGAGAAGAGGCGAATGCCGGGTGACGAGCCGGTTGAACCAGCCTTTAGCCTGCCAGGTCACGTTGATTACACGCCCGTTCTCATTATCCACTGAGGCTTGATGCACGACTTGTTCACGACCTTGAGCTGTTTGACGGCCTGCTGGCAGGAAGATGAAAGCGATTTTCTGCCCGGCGTATATGTCTGCGGGAATAATGGTGTTATCGATGAATATCTTAATTCTTCGCATCGGCGCAGCATCCTTTTTTAAGACAACGTTCTGGAAGATTGACCGGCTTTTCCTGTTCCGAAGTTGGGTGGAGGAAAACCGGACGGATACTACGATTATCATTCGTTCAAAGAACGATTCTTGAAGAAAATCTGAAAACCGTGGCATTAACCCGCTTTAGGGTGCAACATGTCCACTAGTTTCTGTGGTATTCCGTCCTCGATATCCCATTCGACGGTTTCGAACCGGCTGTTCGAGGCGGCGGCCCGATCGTCGCCAACCTCAATGCTCACATCGGAGCCGTCCGGGAAATACTTGATCAACGTCATGGTGCCGCGGCCGGGCGGGAAGCTCACGTGGAACCCGCCGCCCAATGCGGTGGCGATATCGACCGCATTGCATGCTGCCTCGCCGCTCACATAGGTCAGCCGTTCGCATTCATCCATCATTCGCCGTCCCCGTTGTTCTTCCGATACTCTTCGCTGGCGATGTACGTGACCGCGAAGTCGGCTATCTGGTCGCGCCGCCTCGAGTCCCCGCACCCTCGAAAACGCCCCCCTGCCCGCCTTCTGGCGCCGGTCCATGATCCATGCGAACAAGCCGAAAAGGATGCAGCCGCCCAGCAGCCCGTAGCAGTTCGCGTCGGCCGGCTGATGCGATGAAAGGGCCGCCAGGCCTGCCCACCAGCCGATGCCGAGCATGATGCCAAGCGCGTGCATGCCGATCGCGAACGGGGTCTCGTCATCATCCACGATGTCCAGCCAGCATTGCAATCCAAGGACGATGAGCAGGAACGCGACAAGCCACAACGGCGATTGGAGAAGTCCGACGAGCAGCGGCGTATGGTTCGCGGCCAGCCACGCGAGTATCGGCCCGTGGTTGAACGCGAACACCAACGCCATGACGAACAGGATGATCGCCGTCCACGCGAGACGGCGCACGGTTTCCAGGCTCATGATTCCCCCTTCTGTCGCCTTTCCTTCTTTTTCCCAAATAACCCGAACATCATCGGTTTCCTTCCTGATTGTCGAAACCGCCTTCCGGCCCGTAGTCGCTATCATCCAACGTCCATTCGCTTGTCCCGTCCGGCCCGGTCTCGAATGCGATGGTCGTGTTGCAGAACCCGCAGCGTTCCACGGTGATGGAGGTGCGTCCGTCGGCCGTCAATCCCTGCGCCCACCATGGCTGGAACGGGTGCCCGCATCCGGAACACGGTTGCGGATCACGTCGCAAGCCGTTGTTCTCGCAGGGGAACAGTGCTCGGGCTTCGATGGGCTGATGCCACCCATGCCAATCGACGGGCCGTCCGTCCCATGCGGGCGGCAGCCGAAAGTCGGTCAGGTCGGCCGGCCATTCCAGAATGTTCAATGGTCCAGCTCCTTTTCGTATTCGTCGATGATTCGCTGGACGTCCTCGCCGGTCCAGAAACCGTAATGGTCGAGCCTTGCGGCGACCGCCTGAATCAGGGGCTTGTTGTTCCTTGCCGCGAGCCGCGCCCTGACCCACAATGAGTCCATGATCTCGTCGGTGGAGCCCATCGCCGGGTCGATACGGTGGATGATCGCCGCATGCACCAGTTCCGACTGCACGCCGCCGCCGATGCGGAGCGCGTCGGTCCGGTATTCCGGATATTCCAGGGTCACGGCGAACCCGGCCATGGAGATGATCGTCTCCGTCTGCAATCGGACGGACATATCATCGTCCATACCGGTGGCATGCTGCTGGCTGGTCTCTCCGGTATCGTCCTCCCGCAGCATGATTCCTTGTTGCGTGTATCCGAACCGATAGCCGACCACCGCATGCCCGGCCTCGTGCAGGCGGACGCGCATTGGCGGTTCGGGCGGCTTGGAATGGCGGACTGCCCGGAGTTTCGCGACCCACCAGTCGTATGTGCTTATCATCGCCTGCCTCCCGTCATCACGTCCAATATGACGGCCAATGGCACGACATCATGGTTGGCGTGCGTCTTGCATACGGGCCCGTACCAGCCGGTTTCGGGCATATCCTCACAGTCGGGGCCGTCCGTCCGCATCCAACGGCGGATCGCGACCACGGGTTTGCCGCAGGATTCGTAGTCGCCGTCGCGGGATACGCCGGCCGTGCATCCTAGACGCAGCCAGGACGGGTCGCATAAGGCGAAGACGCGCATCGGGTCGTATGGCCATACGCCCGATAGCGGTGGCATGAGCGACGGATCATGCTTCCAGCAGCCGGCATCGGCCACGGCCTTCAACACCTCCGATAGCGGGACGACATCATGGTTGGCATGCAGCTTGCACGCGGGCCCGTATACGCCCTCCTCGGGCAGAAGCCCGCTGTCGTCGTACCCGTCGTCGCGCGTCCAACGGCGAATCGCCACAGGCGGTTTGCCACACATGTCGAAGTTCTCGCCTTTCCAGCATCCGGCCGCGCAGCCGAGCCACAGGGCCAACGGGTTGCATCGTTCGGCGATGAGCTTCGGATCGTACGGCGTTGGTTTCTTGCATTTGGTCATTGCTTTTTCTCGTTTCCGACTTTACTTTATATACCTTATATGGTATATTTATGGGCATGTGGCAGATAGAGATGGAACCCATCAAGGACTGGCTTGACGGACTTGACAAACAGACCGCCTACCAAGTCTACGCGGCCCTTGACCTCCTTCGGGAACGCGGACCGAACCTCAAACGCCCCCTGGTGGGGAAAATCGAGGGCTCCATCATCGGCTCCATGAAGGAACTGAGACCCGGTTCGACAGGTCGAAGCGAAGTCCGAATCCTGTTCGTCTTCGACCCGGAACGCAAAGCGGTCCTATTGGTCGGCGGAGACAAACAGAACAAATGGAACAAATGGTATAAGACAGCCATCCGCGAAGCCGAACGACGGTACATCCGGTGGCTGGAAGAACAACATGGGAAGGACACGAAATGAGCTACACGTTGGAGGACTTCAAGGCCGATCACGACCTTGACCAGAAGACCATCGACGAGCGCAAGGAACAGCTTCTTGAGGAGATGCGCCTGTATGAGCTGAAAGAAGCGCGCAAACAGCAGGACGTGACCCAGAAGCAGCTCGCCGAACGCATGGGCGTCAGCCAGAAGCGGGTCAGCAGCCTCGAATCCGGCGACGTCGACAAGACCGAAATCCGTACGCTGCGCCGCTATCTCGACGCCATCGGCGGCAGGCTTCAGGTCAACGCGATCATGCCGGACGGGCGCACCCTGCAACTGGTCTGAGATCAGGTAACCCGTCATGCCACCGGCTTCCACCCCAGATTCGGTTTCCCCGCCTTCATCCACGCCTTGTAGTTGATGCGATGCCGGCGGGTCAGACCGTGGATGACGTATTTCAGTTCGGCGATGAAGCCGGATACCGTACGCGTACTGTCATCCTCGATGAGGGTCTCATCGCAGGGAATGCAGGACAGGCCGCATGTCGGGTTCGGCCAATGCGGGACGAGGAGAAGGAAGCCCAACGCCAGAAGGCCGAATACGACGGGAAAAGTGACGAATCCGGCGGCATATCCAATCCAGAACATGCTCATCGCGTCACGAAGTGGGTAATCATCAGTGTTCCTGAGGTTGCGAATCCGATTGATGCGATGACCATTGCGAGCCCTGTGACTCTCCACATGAAGCATGCGCAGAGGACGCATGTTATGGCGAGTATGATGTTGGCGTTTTTTTCGAAGTTCTTGTACGTGTTCATTGTGGTTTCTCTCATTCTATGTGGACATATTCAGTATAAGATATAAATGAAAAAATTATGCAAGGTTTGAAATAAAAAATCCCCCGATGCCATACGGCACCGGAGGATTATTTGTCCACATAGAATGACGTTTCAAAGAAACCAATGATCCTACGACAGCAAAAGCTGCAAGACCCAAAGTAGGTGAACTACTGGACATGCTCACACAAGATGCTATGGCGCGGAAAAATCACTCGCCGTCCATAATTTTTTAGGCAGGGTACCACGACCCTTGTGGTCGTGGGTGAATGCCTTTCCTTTCCACTAACATTATGATATAATGTTTTTTATTGGAGGTGAAGCATATGGTGGAACTCGCATTGACCATGAAAGTCAAGCTCACGACCAACAAACACGAGTCTGAAGCCCTTAACCGCCTATGTGACAATTACACCTCCTGTTGCAACGAAGTATCCGATTGGATTGGAGAACACCACACCCTCAGCCAGAGGAAAATCAACGAGGCTGTCTATCACCCGCTACGCGACAAATACGGACTGTTGGCCCAGATGACCCAATCTTCGATACGGCGGGTCATCGCGTCCTACAAGGCAATTCACTCGCGCATGGAACGCCGGAACGGAGAAAACCCCAAGAGAAAGAGGACGGCATACTATTCCACCAGACCAAAGTACTCGTCCGCCGGTGTTGACCTGCTGTGGAACCGCGACTACTCCTATTCGCCCATGACGGGAATGTTCAGCCTTCCCGTCATGGGCGGGAGAATCAAAGTGAAAGCCCAATGGAAGGGAACCCCGGACGAATACCGTACGCCTCGTTTCGGTACCGCCCGACTGATATCGAAACGAGGCAAATGGTACCTGCATATTCCCATCATCCTACAGGTTCCCGACCCAACCCCAAGCCCCAAAAACATAGTGGGCGTGGACTTGGGCATCCGAATGCTCGCCACCAGTTATGACGGCGAAACCACCGTCTTCCAACATGGAGGGGAGGTGAAAAGCAAGCGCGGCAAATACAAGCGGCTCCGTCAACAGTTGCAGAAACGCGGCACCCGAAGCGCCCGCAGACGACTCAAGACCATAGGCGACAGAGAAAACCGTTGGATGACCGATGTGAACCATCAGGCGTCTAAGGCACTCGTCAACCATTACGACAGGGATACGATGTTCGTTCTCGAAGACCTTACGGGAATCCGCAATGCGACCGAACAGGTCAGGGTCAAGGACAGGTATGTTCAGGTCAGTTGGAGTTTCCACCAATTCCGGCAGATGGTCGAATACAAGGCGAAACGCAACGGTCAGAAAGTCGTGTTCGTTGACCCGGCCTACACAAGCCAGACCTGCCCGAAATGCGGGAAAATCCGCAAAGCCAACCGTGACAAGAAACGCCACCTGTATGTCTGCCGCAACTGCGGATACCGGTCCAACGACGACCGGATAGCCGCGATGAACCTGCGACACAAAGGCTACGACCTTTTGAACTCGCAGTACGCCGCCAGCATGACTGACGGCGTAAGGGTGCAGTCAACCACCCTATGATGTTCCGTCAATTAAAGGTAGGAGAACGGTTACAGCCGTTCACTGGCACTACCGGACAGGGACAAGCCGCAATGCTCGTCATTGCGGTCGTTGACATACAATTCCTCGTCCGCGATCTCCTCGCTTCCCTCGAACACGATCGCGCCTTCATCGTCACGATGCTCGTCAAACCACGCTTTGGCCTCCTTTCCTGCTGGTCTTAGTAGGAGGGGTTTCTTTGAGCCACATCTCGAGGAGTTCTGGTGAGTTGATTTCGGCAGACAGCTTTTCGACGTATGCCTTGTCGCGCTTGTACTGGCAGTTGGGGCACCGTTGGCAGCGTTCCATCCAGCTTTTCTGGCAGGCGCTGATGTCCTCGTAGACGCGCTTGTGCCCGCAAATGAAGGTGACTTCGCGGGTGGCGAGGATGTCGTGGTCGAGGTCGTTGGTTTCGTGTTGTTCTTCGATGGTGAGTGCCATTGGTTTCCTCTTTCATTATCTTTATGTGGACATACTCAGTATAACAGATATCTTGGTGGCGAGATAACGAAGAAACAGGAGAAAACCAGAAAACAATAGATAACGTGGAACCAGAAAAACACGACAGCCCCTTCCAACGAAAAAAACAACATGCCAGCCAACAAATCAATCCAAGCCCGCCAACAGCTGCGAGACCCCAACACCGGACGATTCCGAGACGAGCACCGTCAATCCGGTATGCCAACCGACGAATCCATACGAAAATATGAGCGGCAAACATCCGTCGTGTCTCCGCCCGCATCCTATTACGACGGGACCATGAGCGAAGAGAATCGTGAACTGTGGGCCGAGGGGATGGACGCACTCGACAACTCCCCCTATGTAGGTTTCTCCGGAGGATTCGACGAACAGGATGACGCATCAATCGACGGATGGCGCATACACCGAAGGAACACTCCGACAGGAAACACAGTGTACGAGTTTCGCGACGCGAAAAGCTCAACCCCAAACCGAGTGGCGTACCTGATCAAGCAATCGGATATTGACGCCGGCCATTCCCCCACATGGTTGGATGAACGGCAGCGGTCATTCTTCAACGTTCTGACAAACAACAAAAGGTAAGAGTTACGGCAGACAGCTCGAAAACGTAAATAGACAACCTCCCTACGACATCAAACATTCAACCCAAAATAGCAAGGAGAAACAATGGTCGACTCCAGAAAATCAGCACAGGCAAAACAGCAACGTCGAAACCGTGACGGCACTTATGCGGATGAAGGCAAAACCAGCAGCATGCCGACCGGTGACGTACTCGAACGATTCGAACAGAATCAGCAATCGAATACCGGCGGCGCGCCGGTTGAAACCTATGAGACCGGTGTGAAGCGAATGCAGGAACTGGATCAGAAGCTTATCGACATCGCCAACAGGGAGTACTCGGAACGTAAGTTCGGCCCCGATGATGAAGGCTATCGCGTGGAATCCGGCCTGTACGTCAGCCGTGAGGAGTTCGAGAAGCTGCCGGAATTGGATCGCGACCGGTATATCGCATGGGGCAACGATTACATGGATGGCAACGAGGATGCTTGGAACGACCCGCAGCAAATGTCCGAACTTGCCAGTGAAGCCGCCGAAGATGGTGATGCCGAAGTGTATCTCACCAATCCGGAACTCACCTACACGGATGACATGGATTATTCCTTCGGCGAGTATTTGGAGTCCAAGGGTTGTGACCCGCAGTCGGCTGAGGAAGGCGCGAACATGGCTCTCCAAGGCCACCCCGATTTGGAATTGACCGGCAACACGTACCCGCAGGTGTGGCCAACCGACGCCGATAACAACCATCGTCGCGCGAAACTCTTCTACCTAGGTGGCAGCAAAGGATGGCGAGTCACCTTCTCAGACGGTCGCGGAGACGTGAACAACACCGTCATCGACTATAAGAAAAGCGACATGGGCAGCGACTACTACGATCAGACCAACACCGCACGAGAAGCATTCAAGACCGCTTTCGACTGGGTCGACGGCGGAAACAAAAAGAAGAAGCACTGACATTCATGGGTTCTTGGCCCGTATTTCTTCCGAAAGAAGCCCACGCCAAGAACCCGGTCTGCCTTTGCCAATATCTTGGGGAATATGCCTGATATTTCCTTGAACTGCACGAGACTCGATTCGAACGTAATCGAAATCGAGTTTGATGATGGTCTGCTGCATTACCGTTTGAATCTGTCTCCGAATGCTGCACATACGCTGCTTACGCTTATCGACAGCGTGCTTAAGGAACCATCCGCGAACAAACTAGAGAGAATAGAAGACCTGCGATTCGATGTTTGGGACGATGGAGGAAATCGTTATGGCATCAGGGTATCAAACCACGGTGCAAGCATAACCGGCCGTGTATCGGCAATCGAATTGGATACATTCGCGGACAAGCTGGAACAATTCGAATTCGGCGTACAGACGGGAGTCGGCCTCAGCAAGCCAGAAGAATAGAACAATGTGGCCAGTCTTCCTTGATCCCGTACAAGACAGATAGGCCACATTGCAATGCAATCAGTCCTGATTCTTTTGGAGCCAATCGACTAGACCAGCAGCGGTCAGATCAGACAGCCTTCTATTGGTTCTCAATTGTCGCGCAACTTCATAGTCGTGAAGAAAATCGCTGATTTCGGACATGGTCCAATCCTCGTTTCTCAAATGGCGTTTCAATCGTTCCAAAGGCCAGTAAATGCGATGAGCCTCCAACATCAGCTCTTCAGCGTCTCTTCTATCTGTATCCCATTCAAAGACGAGAAGATTGATTGCCTTCTGCCTGTCAATACCTAATTCAGCGAATACACGAGCAACATGCTTCCTTTCCTGTTTCCGTTCGAAAGCTAACGCCTGATTGACTTCCTCATTGACATTGTCTATTGCATTATCTCGGGCCGCATCTAATGCGACTGAACCTATTTGACTAATGGTGTCTACGATTAGATTTTTGTCTACCACTGTCACACCTCACTGCTACCTGTCATATGCGTGTATGACTTAAACAACACTTGCAGACGCGCATCATCATCGTCCTTCAACCATTTCCTCGCGCCAAACGCCACGTCCGCAACCTTGTCCAATTCCCGGTGGGCGGCACGCAGGTCGGTCGGCATGTAGTCGGGATCGTACAGGTCTGCCAGGGACTGGCCGGGATGGTTGGCTCGCGCCGCCAGCACGTT
>OGQN01003626.1_pt1 | contig 9911 bp, 9 predicted proteins | sample 1553231 | NCBI WGS metagenome assembly OGQN01 (sample SAMEA2579950, study PRJEB22360) | human gut metagenome | biome: human gut; feature: human-associated habitat; material: faeces | place: Denmark | collected 2008/2010 | reverse complement strand
ATGCGGCTCCGCTTGGTCTATCCGGTTTCGGAATTTTGCTTCCCGCAGGGCCCTTACGCTACGCCCGCTTTTGCCAGACGGCCCGCCAGCAGGCGGCCCAGAACACACGCAAGCACGCCCTTGCACACGTCCGGCACAATGAACGGCAGCACGCACCAGCCCAGCGCCGAAACAAGATCCGCCCCGGTGACGGCCATGAACCACGCAGTGCCGAACCCGTAACAGATGAGCAGCCCCGCCAGCATTGCGGCCCCGATCACAGGCAGCTTGCCCGAACGTTTGACGGCCAGCGCTGTGGCCAGAGCAATGAAAATATATCCGATCACATAACCGCCCGTCTTGCCCAAAAGCACCGCAGGGCCGCCCATAAAACCCGCGAACACGGGGATTCCCACCGCGCCCAGAAGCATGTATACCCCCATGGAGGCCGCGGCCCATGCAGGCGCAAGCAGCATGCCCGCCAAAAACGCGCCGAACACCGCAAGGTTGAACGGCACCGGGCCGATGGGAAGCTGGATCTGCGCCAGCACAGCGGTAAGCGCCGCAAACAGCGCGGTCAAAACAAGGTCCTTTGTCGCAATTTTCCGTTTCATGTCATTCCCTCTTTTTCCGCAATACCGCGCGGCGGGCACAAGGCATGTGCCGGCCGCGGAACGGCAGTTTCATTTTTCACCGTGCCGCTACGGCCCGGCTTTATTGAAACCGGATGCTGACTTCCCCGAACGAAAGCTCCTCCTGCCCGCCGCCGGGCAGACGCACCAGCAGATGCCCGTCGTCGGTGATGGCAAGGGCATGGGCCGGCCAGCGTTCGCCGTTTTGAATGACGTCCACGTCCCGGCCGGGCACCAGGTTGCGCGCGCGGTATTCCGCCATGAAAGACGTATCCGGCAGCGCGGTGCAAAGGGCCAGAAGCTCATCCGCAATGGCCGCAGCAATGCGGCAGCGCCCCACGTGCTCACCGGGGGTGAAAATGGACGCAGCGATCTCTGCCAGTTCCTCCGGCCAGCCGCCCTCCGGCGGAAGCAGATTCAGCCCGATGCCCACCACCAGATAGTCTACGCCGCCGGTTTCCACGTCCGCCGCCGCCTCCGTCAGGATGCCGCAGCACTTTTTGCCCCGGTAAAACAGGTCGTTCACCCACTTGATGTCCAGCCGCTTGCCCGCCGCGCGCTCCACGGCACGGCACACCGCCACCGCCGCGGCGCTGGTGACAAGCACCGCGCTCTGCATGGGCAGCGCACTGCGCAGCACCATTGAGAGGTAGAGCCCCGTGCCCGGCGGCGACGCAAAGCTGCGCCCCCTCCGCCCGCGGCCCGCGGTCTGGGAATCCGCCACCACCAGCGTGCGCGCCCGCGGCAGCCATCTGCTTTGCCGTGAGATTGGTGGATTCCAGCTCCTGTGCCACCACGAGGTTGAGCGATTTGTTCCGCAAAAACAGCCGCACGCCCTGCTCGGACAGCACCTCGCTGTCCGTATCCAGCGTATAGCCTCTGTTCTGCGCGGCGGCGATGGCATGCCCGGCCTTTTGCAGATCCTTGATGGCTTTCCATACCGCCGTACGGGAAACGCCCAGCTCTTCCGCCAGCACCTCGCCGGAGAGCGGCGTGCCGCGGTTCTCCTCCAGCAGCGCCAAAATTCGTTCTTTGGTTGTCATTGTCCGGTACACTTCTTTCTGCAGAAAAGGTGTCTGGATTTATTATAAACGAAAAAAACGCATTGTCAACTCATTTTTGATTCTAAGTTAACAATGCATCTGATTCCTTATTCTCCTGCTTCTCCCCGTCCACAGGCCGCAGCGCACCATATGCAAGCCACAGCAAAAAAACCGCTCCTGCAAACAGCAGGGTCACTTGTAGCTGAAACGCGCCCATTGAAACCCAAACGCGCCGCAGCAGCGCCAGCGGATGCAATATATCCCAGCTGTTCAGCCGCAAAAAACGCCCGATGTACATTCCGAAGCCGCACAGCAACAGCACCGTCCCGCCACAGGCCCATACCGCGGGCCGCGGCCAATGGGCGCAGCAATATACACCGAATACGCGCATGGCCTCCAGGCCCAGCAGCACCGCCAGCACGGCGCCCGTGCCCAGCAGAAGCGTCAGCAGCCAGTCGGACACGTTTTCGCTGTGGCGCACCGTCCAATCCGCCGGGTTTACCCATTCCATATTTTGCGGTGTATGGATCAGATCCGTGAGCATGTAAAATGTGTTGGGCAAAAACAGCAGCCACAGCACAGCGAGCGCCGCACGTCCCGCCCAAAGGCGGCAGCGCCCGGCAGCGCAGGCAAAACACAGCGGCAGCAGCGCCAACAACATATTCCACGCCAGCCCCAGTGCCAAAAGACCGCCTGTTCGCCAAACGTGGGCCGCACAGGCGGCCCAGTACAGTCCCACGGCGGCGCCCCATCGAAGTACGCATCTTTTCCGCGCCATGCGTGTCCCTCCCCGTTCCTGCTTTTGCAGCTTTGTACCGCAAAGCCATAAAAACGTCTATGCGGACCGCCCGGCCCACACACCCTAAAGGCTGTTCCTATTTTATCATACGCCTGTGCACCGGACAAGCAGAACGTTTTTCAATTCGCGGCTGTCCCCCTTAATCCACCTCCCAGGTTTTGCCTATGGCTGTCAGTTCTGTGCGTTCAAAGCATGCGCGTGCCTCCCGCAGGACAGTCTGTGCCTGCGGTGTATGGTAGTGCGTCAACAGCAGGCGCTTTGCTCCGTTTTCCGCAGCCAGACGTCCCGCCGTGGCGGCGCGCAGGTGATGTCCCTCTTCCGCACACGGCCCTTCCGTCAGCGTCGCCTCGCACAAAAACAGGTCCGCGCCCGCGGCGACGCGCGCAAGCTGCGGACACGCGCCCGCATCGCCCGAATAGGCCAGCGTCCTTCCCTCCGCCTTCAACCGAACGCCATAGGATTCAACCAGATGGACCGTGCCGATAAACCCCAGCGCCGCGTCTCCCATCCGGAACCGCAGCCCGTCCTCAATAACATGCGGCTCAAACACATCGTTGGTGCACAGCTCGGCCCGTGCCCACGCCGGAAGGCGCGGCGTGAGCAGAGGTATCCTGGGGATGGCCTCGCCGCAGGCCCGCCGGGACTCGAGCTGATATTTCGCGCAGAACAGGTCTCCGAAATGATCAAAATGCAGATGGCTGATGGCGATCAGGTCAAGCGCGGCGAGATCGACGTCTTTCTGCAGCTTGGCAAGGCTCCCGTTCCCCATATCGAGCAATATCCTTCTGCCTTCCGCCTCGATCAAAAAACAGGAGCAAGCGCCGTCCGCCTCCGGGCAGGTGGCGTTATTTCCATATACGGTCATACGCATGCGCAGCCTCTCCTTTCATATATCCACGTAGGTAACTTCTTCCAGTGCCGCCAATTGCGCGCCCAGGCGCTCCTGCGCAAGGCCGGGCGGCAGCCGCACAAAAAGCTCGTAATGCACGCCGCTGCGCTTGTGGCTCGCCTCCAGGTTTATCACCTGCACCTGCATCTCATCCAGAGCCGCCAGCGCCTGCCGCAGGCCGGACGGGCCCGGCTGCGTGCGCAGGCACACAGCCGTACATCCGGGCGCGCGCGTCCAGCGGTAATCCCGGTGCAGCATCAGCTGCGTAAGAACGACGAGCGCCGTGGAAAAAAGAGACACCGCGTAAAGCCCGCAGCCCACCGCCATCCCGATGCCTGCCGTCGTCCAGATGCCCGCAGCCGTTGTAAGGCCGGTAAGCGTCCTGTGCCGCATGAATATCATTCCCGCGCCCAGAAAGCCGACTCCGCTCACGATCTGGGCCGCAATACGCGTGGGATCTGCCTTGATGCCCTCGGCAAACAGTGCAAGGTCAAAAAAACCGTATTTGGAAACGATGGTGATAAGCGCCGCGCCCAACGCTACGATCAGATGCGTGCGTACGCCCGCTTCCTTCAGGCGGGCTTTGCGCTCAAAGCCGATCACAAGTCCGCACAGCGCGGCCAGAAAAATACGCAGCAGGCATTCCCAAAAAAGTGTCGCAGGCATATTTCCGGTAAAAGACAATCCATTCAGCTCCTCTCACAGACGAAAAGGCTCCCGTTGCCCGGCACATGCCGGAAATGGGAGCCTTGTATATCTTCCCGCCGCCGGAACGAGTACAGATGAACCATTCTCACCGGTCGAACAGGACGCCGCATATCTGTCCCGGCTGCAAAGCCAGCAGCAGAGCATCCCCGTCCCGCCGCACACCGGGCGCATCCCCGTCCGGGGCTTTCACTGTACAGGCTCCGTCCGCAGCCGTGCCGTGCACCGTCAGCATGCAGGGCGCGCCGGTGTCATTGGCCGCCAGCACCATTCCGCGCCCGTCCGCAAGCTGCCAGCAGGCCGCATAGCAGAAGTCCGGCACAGGCGCCAGCCAGGCGTCGTCCAAAAAGCGCGCTTCCTTGAGCAGCGGCTGCAGTTCCCTGCGGAACCGCGCCATCTTCCTGCCATAGATATGATATTCGCCGTCCTGCGGACGCATGCGGGTGGTAATGCCCATCCACAGCACGCTGCCCAATGTAACGGCACGGTGCATATCGCGGTAGAACCACAGGCGCTGGTCGCGATCTTCCGTCTCCCAGCCGCGGGGGTTCACCATATTCACCTGCACGAATTCCGGGAACGTATATTTGAACACATTGTAATATTCATCATATTCCGCGCCGTTCCAGGTCAGGTTGCCCCAGGTATAGCTGCCATAGATATCGCCGCAGTTCTCTGTCATGATATACGCATTGGGGTTGTGCTTTCGCAGACGGCGCAGCAGCTCGCGCAGCACATACACATAGCCGTTGTTGAATTCACCGATATTTTCGTGGCTGTGTTCCGCACAGTAGCATGCGAAAGGCTCTGCAGAAGCCAGCTGGTCCAGGTAAATGCCGTCACAGCCGTAGGCTTTGACGCAGAATTCCGCGGTGTCCAGCAGGTAATCCCGCCAGAGTGTGTCGGACGGGCAGTTCACCGTGAAATGCTCCGGCCCGTAGGTCTCGCGGTACGGCTCGCCCTTTTCGTTGCGGACGGCCATTTTTTCGCCCACGGTCTTGTGGAAATCCGACTTCACGTCAAAAATCCGCGCGTTGATGTACAGCGTGGAAAACCCGCCGTGCTCCCGCACGTATTCCAGCCCGCGCCGGAATTCCATCGCGCTTCCCAGCTCCATGTCCGGATAATATTCCGGGTAGAACGAGTCGAAGCCCGTACGGTTCCAGCTTGCCAGAAACATGTGGCGCACGCCCCAGGCCGCGCCCTCTTCGTACATCTGCGGGATATCACGGAACGTATGCTCGATATTGCCTGTGCGCTTGAAATTGTAACATTGGTTGAGCGCGCATTCGTCCGCCAAAAACGCCGGATTGTGGTCGAAATCCAAATAGGGCGCGATATACGCGCGGTAAAGCTGCGCGCCGTAATGCCAGTCCTTCGTGGTGACGGCCAGAATATATTCCCCTGTTTCATAGCTTTCCCCGGGACGGACGCGGTAATGCTTGCGGAAGCCAAAGGCCATCCACGGATCTTCGGCGCTTCCGCTTGTTTCGGCTATGACGCCCGTCACGGGGAAGCGCGCGTCATGGCTGCCGATGTACAGGCCGTTTTCGGCGTCGTAATAGTACATCCAGCTCATGGACGCAAGGCCGCAGTAGTTGATCTCGCGGCGGTAGATGTCCCCGAACGCAACGCTGCTGGCGCGCCAGAAATCTTTTTTATTCACACCGTAGCCCATTACCGGGTTGCGCGTGCGCTCGCCCGCGTGATGCGGGTAGATGATGGCGTCATCGGCGTAGTCCTCGCCCAGATAGACGCCGCCGATGTGCGGCATCAGTACCTCCACAACATCCGCCGCACTGTGGTTCTCCATCCGGGCACGGATGCACAGACGGTCGTTTTCCGCCGTACAGCGCACAGTCATACCAATGGGCAGACCGCCGAACTCCGTATAGGATATCTCCAGAAAGCCTGCTCCTGCACTCATCCCCGGTACGCCGGGCAGCAGCTTTTTCTTTTCTCCGTCCGCCAGCGCGTACAGCTCCACCAGAGGGCCGCGGGGCGCGGCTTTGATATAATCGTCCCCTGTCGCAAGGTTTACAAGGCTGACGAAATTGTTTGCCTCCGGCGCAAATCGGGCGCGGAAAGCGTTTGTTTTCAGTTCCATGACAGGCCCCTCAAAAACCGTATTTTTCATAATTCTCCAACGCCTCGCCGTTGATGCGCGCCGCGTCCGGCATATGGTTCGAGATATACACACTGGGCTTAAGGCCTTTTTCCAGCAGTTTTTCCACCACCGTGCTCTGCACCGCCCACATCAGGTAGCTGGCGCTGATGCCGCTGGCCGGGCAGATGCGCTGGCCCAGCGCCGGCACATCCACCAGCGTGTCGCCGTAATTGGTGCAGTTGTCCAGACAGTAGGTGCATGCCTCAAACAGGCGCTTGCCGCTGGGGTGCTTGCCGGTAAGACGCCCCGAATATTCCACCGATGTGACAGCCACGGTCGCGCAGCCCATTTCATTCGCCTTCAGCGCCAGATCCACGGGAAAATACTGGTAACCGGAAACGGAGCCGATCATAATGACGTCGTCCGGCAGCACGTTAGCACGGCCCAGCACGTAATCGGCAAAGCCGGGAATGGTGTCGTAGCCCACGATGCCCCGCGCAGGCGCGGGCCGGTGCCGCACCGGGTTCTGTATCTCGCAGGTGATGCGGATGGGCTTTACCGCCATCATACCGCCTGTTCGGCCCACGCCCTCAAACATCAGCATATGGCCGGTGTCCATAATATGCCACGCGCCGCCGCGGGCAAGGCGCTCCGCGATCTCTGCCGAAGCCTCCAGCACGGCCTCCCGCTGGGTCTGCTCCACCTTTTCCAGAACGCCCTTCATTGCACCGAAATATTCATCCATCAACATGTGCTTCACCCATCTTTTCTTTCATCAGATTTTCCGCGACGCCGGGTGCCGTGATATCCACGCCCGCGCTCTCGCTCAACACACAAAGCGCCGCGCCCACCACCGGGCTGTACTTTGCCGGCTGGTATACGCACTGGGGTACCAGATGTTCCAGCGCCCGGCGGAAGCGTCCGGTGAACAGCTCTCCCATGCGCGCCACGCCGCCCGTGAGCGCCACAGGCAGGCCGTCCGCGTCCAGCTGCCCGGCCACCGTCGCAGCCAGGCGCGCCAGCGCACAGGCCGCTTCATCCAGCACCGCGCATGCATTTGCATCCCCCTCCCGGGCCGACCGTTCCACAGCATAGCTCAGCCGCGCCACATGCCTGCGCGTAAAATCGGGCCGGTATGCCGCGTCGCGAATGGACAGAACATCCGGCAGGCCCAGCATTTCCAGCACGTTTTTTTCCAGAAGCGTGCCGGTCACATGCGTGTCGTGCAGCAGCGCCAGACGCGACAGGCACAAAACGCCTATATGATATCCGCTGCCTTCGTCGCTGAACAGCGGGCCCCAGCCGCCCGCTGTGGCCGTGCGTCCCGCTTTGTCCCGCCCGGTGGCAAAAGAGCCTGTACCGCTGAGCACGGCGATGCCGCAGGGCGCGCCCAGCGCCGCATAAAAAGCGTTCTTTTCATCGCCCAGCTGCCGGACGTTCCCGCTCCCCAAAAGAGTCTCCAGTTCCGGCAGCGCGGGCCGGAAGCCGGGGATGAACAACACGAATTCCCGCACCTGCGCGGGCGCGGCCCCCGCCTGCGCCAGACATTCCATAACGCCCGCATAGACGGTATGCGCCGCTTCGGCCGGAGGCACAAAATTTGCGTTCGCGCCTGCGCCCTGCGCGCGGCCCCGCACACGTCCTGTTTTTTCAAACAGCAGGAAATCCGTCTTTGTTCCCCCGCCGTCGCACACCAGATACAAACCGTTCACCTCATCCTCAGCACAGCGCTTTGATACGGCCCTGATACGCCGCCACCGCGCTGGTATTGTATTCGTCGCCGCCGGGCAGATTGGCGCTGCACAGGACCGGCGGCATCCGTCCCTGCGCAAGATACAGGTTTTCGATCTTCAGTACGATGCGCTGCGCGATGAACAGGCTTCCGAAGGTGGACGCGCCGCCTGTGATCTGCTGGGTGCCGGGGATCGTGAGCAGCCCGTCGCCTCTGGGCGCATGGTTGTCGATGACGATATCGCTCACTTCATACAGGCGCTTTCCCTCCGGCGCGCGGGAGGCAAGCGTGCGGGATATTTTCTTCGAGGTAACGCACACCACCGTCAGCCCCCGTTCCTTTGCGTACAAAGCCGCTTCCACCGGCACCGTGTTGATGCCCGTATTGGAGGAAATGAGGATCGTGTCGCCCGCGCGCAGCCCCGCCTTGCCCAGCACCTCGGCCGCTTTGCCGGGCATGCGCTCCATATGTGTGCTGGTGATCGCACCGGTATGAAGCATCAGCTCGTCCGAGAGGATGGGATTCACCGGTACGAGCCCTCCGCTGCGGTAGAACATCTCCTCCACGATCATGTGGGAATGGCCCGTGGAAAACACGTGCAGCAGGCCGCCGCCGTCTATGGACGCATACGCCGCTCGGGCGGCTGCGTCCATGGCCGCGCCTTCCTCCTGCTCGATCTGTGCCAGCATCGTATATATTTTATCCAAATATGTATCGTCCGGCAATTGTTTTGCGGTCATCCTTGACCTTCCTTCCTGAAAAAGAGCGGCGGAAACCGCCGCCCTTTCCCCCATTGCTTTATTTGCTCAAAATCGGAGCCGCCTGTTCATCCACGCGCTGTGCAAACTCCTCCGGCGAGACGGCGCCGGCCCACAGGGACTCGCATTCCTTCTGGAACATATTCTGGAACTCCGAGCCGTTCAGGTTCGTGGGATACGGCACGGCCGTCTCCAGGGCCTGTACGAAATACTTGTTGTACGGCGTTTTCGCCTCGAATTCCGTGGTATCCACCATCGTGGAGGCAGGCAGGCCGTAGTTCATATCCAAAGCGATCTGCTGGCCCTCCTTGCCGGAGAGGAACTCCACCACGCGCCAGGAAAGCTCGGGATTTCTGGCGGTCTTGGGAATGACCCAGGTGTTCACAAACGAGGACGTTTTGCTGACGCCGTCCACATAGGGCATGGGCAGCACGGTATACCCGGTGCCGTTTGCGTCAAACGTAGAGGCGGTGGAAAGCGCGCCGATCTGCATGGCCACCTTATTGGCCATAAAGGGGGCGAACTCGCTGTCACCGAACTGCGCGGCCTGCGTGGCCGACGGACACACCTTGTAGGTATTGTACAGGTCATACATGAACTGAACGGCCTTCTGGGTGTTTTCGTCGGTGGAAAGCACGCTCGCCTTGCCGTCCTCACTGTACAGCTCACCGCCGAACGCCGCGATCATGGCGAAGGTCTGGTCGGTATAATTCTTCCAGTAATAACCCCACTGGGCGTCCGCGCCGCTGCCCTTGGTGAGCTGCTTGGCGATCTCGACGAACTCGTCCATCGTCCAGGTATCGGCCGGGATCTCGATGCCGGCGTCTTCAAACATCTTGGTATTGAGATACATGACCTTCGGGGTAACGTCGCGGGCCGCGGCATACATGGTGCCGTTCACGGTCAGGGCGTCCTTCACCACGGGGTACAGAGCGTCCTTATACTCCTGGCTGGCCAAATCGTCCAGCGGAAGCAGCATACCGTTCAGCGCATAGCGGGGCACCTGGTCCATGGCCAGCATCATCACGTCGGGGATCTCGCCGCCGGCCAGCTTTGTGACCATTGTATCGGCGTATTTGCTGGGAATGGTAACGAATTCCAGCTTGATATCCGGATTCGCCGCTTCAAAATCCTGCTGCATCTTCTGCAAATGTTCAAACTTCGTCACGTCCCACCAGGTATAGACCTTCAGTGTGGTGGGGTCGGCCGGGGCCGCGGGCTCGGAGCCGGAAGCCGGAGCGCTGCCGGACGCTGCGGGCGCCGAGGA
>OGQN01003621.1_pt1 | contig 9921 bp, 7 predicted proteins | sample 1553231 | NCBI WGS metagenome assembly OGQN01 (sample SAMEA2579950, study PRJEB22360) | human gut metagenome | biome: human gut; feature: human-associated habitat; material: faeces | place: Denmark | collected 2008/2010 | reverse complement strand
TACCGGAAAAGCGGCGCTTGCAGGATTTGCGGATGTTCCGGGAACGAAGATCATCGTATTTTATCCGAAGAACGGAGTCAGCCGTGTGCAGGAGCTGCAGATGCTGACCCAGAAGGGCGCGAACACAAGCGTTGTCGGTATTTCCGGAAACTTTGATGATGCACAAAGCGGTGTAAAAGCAATGTTTAATAATAAGGAACTGGCAAAAGCCATGAATTACAGTATGACAGCGGGCGGAAAGAGGCTTCGTCCGCTGCTTTTGCAGGAGAGTTTCCGTCTGTTCGGCGGAACCGGGGAGGCAGTAAAACCATTTATGGCAGCCATGGAGATGATTCACACCCATTCCCTGATCCACGATGATCTCCCGGCACTGGATAACGACGAGTACCGCAGAGGCCGCAAGACCACCTGGTCTGTGTACGGTGACGGTATGGGAGTCCTGGCAGGAGACGGACTGCTCAATTATGCCTTTGAGACTGCATTTCGTGCTTTTCCGGCATGCACCTCGGGAGAACCGGTAGATCCGAATTACCCGAGAGTGGCGGCGGCACTGAATATTTTAGCCCGCAAGGCAGGAATCTACGGGATGATCGGCGGCCAGAACGCAGATATTGAAGCGGAGGAACAGGCAGAACCTCTGACCACAGAACAGATCCTGTTCATCCATGCCAACAAGACGGCAGCCCTGATCCAGTCGGCCATGACTATCGGAGCTACGCTGGCAGGGGCAACCGATGAAGAGATTGCGGCATTGGAACTGTGTGCCTACAATGTCGGCATTGCATTCCAGATCCAGGATGACATTCTGGATGTGATAGGGGACAGCAAGGAGCTGGGAAAAGCTACCGGAAGTGATGCACAGAATCATAAGCAGACCTATGTGACTTTACACGGACTGGAAGAATCCGGCAGAGAAGTGGAACGGCTGACCGGGGAAGCGGTAGCGATTCTGGACAGCTTTTCGGGAGAACATGAATTCCTGAAGGAGCTGTTGCTGCACCTGGTCCATAGAACGAAATAGCAGAGGAAAAGCCAATGTTACTGGATAAGATCGAGAAAGCAAACGATATCAAAAAAATAGATAAATCAGACTATGGGGAACTGGCGGAGGAGATTCGGCAGTTCCTGATCGAAAAGATCAGTGTGACCGGGGGGCATCTGGGTTCGAACCTGGGAGCGGTGGAACTGACCATGGCACTTCATCTTGCTCTGAATCTCCCGGAGGACAAGATCATCTGGGATGTAGGTCATCAGTCTTATACCCACAAAATATTAACGGGCCGCAAGGACGGTTTCGATGTCTTACGCCAGTTCCATGGCATGAGTGGGTTCCCCAAGAGAAAAGAAAGTGATTATGACGCATTTGATACCGGACACAGTTCTACCTCCATATCCGCAGGACTGGGACTGGTGAAGGCAAGAGATCTCAAAGGGGAGAAGACCACCATTGTATCCGTGATCGGAGACGGCTCTCTGACAGGAGGCATGGCTTACGAGGCCTTGAACAATGCAGCCAAACTGGAGACGAACTTTATTGTGGTATTAAACGACAACAATATGTCCATCTCCGAAAATGTGGGCGGTGTTTCCAAATATCTGAACAATATCCGTACGGCGACCGGCTATCTGGATCTGAAAGAGGGCATATACAACGCTCTCAAGAGAAAACCCGGTGGCGACGGTATTGTCAACAGTATCCGCCGGGCCAAGAGCAGCTTCAAACAGCTGGTAATCCCCGGGATGTTTTTTGAGGATATGGGAGTGACTTATTTAGGCCCGGTAGACGGACATGATATCGAAGGCCTGATCAAGGTCATTGAGGAAGCGAAGAGAGTCAAGGGAGCTGTGCTGGTGCATGTGATTACCCAGAAGGGCAAGGGCTATGGACCGGCGGAGAAACATCCCGCCAGATTCCACGGGGCAGAGCCTTTTGACATCGAGACGGGAATTCCTTCCCATCCCCGCACCGTGGCCAATTATACGGATGTGTTTTCCACTGTTATGTGCAAGCTGGGCCAGCGGGACGAACGGGTAGTGGCAATTACGGCAGCCATGCCGGACGGCACCGGCTTAAAGCGCTTCCGGAATATGTACCCGGACCGGTTCTTTGATGTGGGAATTGCGGAGGAACATGCGGTGACCTTCGCAGCAGGACTGGCAGCAGGAGGCATGAAGCCTATTGTTGCGGTGTATTCTTCATTTTTACAGAGAGCCTACGATCAGATCCTGCATGATGTGTGTATTCAGAATCTGCCAGTAGTGTTTGCTATAGATCGTGCAGGGCTGGTGGGGAGTGACGGTGAGACCCATCAGGGTATTTTTGATTATACCTATCTGTCGGGAATTCCCAATATGCATATCTGTGCGCCGAAGAACAAATGGGAATTATCGGATATGATGAAGTTTGCCGTGGCACTGGATGCGCCCATTGCGGTGCGATATCCCAGAGGAACGGCTTATGCCGGACTTGCCGAACACCGTGCTCCCATTGAACTGGGCAAGGCGGAGTGGATCGCAAGAGAGGGCGGTATCGCATTGTTTGCCATAGGCAGTATGGTAAAGACAGCGGAGGAAGTCCAGAAGCTTCTGCATGAAAAGGGTTACAAGGCAAGTATCATCAATGCCAGATTTATCAAGCCCATTGACGAAGAGGCAGTACTTTCGGCCTGTGAAGATCATGAGATGATCGTGACCATGGAAGAAAATGTCCAAAGCGGAGGATTCGGAGAAAAGGTGTTGGATTGTCTGAATGACCACGAGAAACGGATCAAATGTGTCATGGCAGCTATTCCCGATGCTTATGTGGAACATGGAAATGTAGAGCTTTTGAAAAAGGAGATCGGATTGGATGCGGAAAGCATCACGGAGAAAATTCTGGAAAGATTATAAATAATTAGGAGACGAAGATGAAAGAACGACTGGATGTGATTCTGGTAGAGCAGGGGTATGCTCCTTCCAGAGAAAAGGCAAAAGCCATCATAATGTCGGGCAATGTCTATGTCAACGGACAGAAGGAAGACAAGGCCGGCACCGGATTTGATGTCAGCAAGATCAAGCTGGAAGTCAGAAATCATACCATGAAATATGTCAGCCGCGGAGGCCTGAAGCTGGAAAAGGCAATGGAACAGTGGGGATTTCTGCTGGACGGCATGATCTGCATGGATATCGGTGCATCTACCGGAGGCTTCACGGACTGCATGCTCCAGAACGGAGCCACGAAGGTGTATTCCGTGGACGTGGGACAGGGGCAGTTAGCCTGGAAACTGCGGAATGATGAGCGGGTGGTATGCATGGAACAGACCAATTTCCGTTATGTGACCCCGGAGGATATCCCGGATGCACTGGATTTCGCCAGCGTGGATGTGTCCTTTATTTCCCTGACCAAGATTTTGATCCCGGCGAGAAATCTGTTAAAGACCGGCGGACAGATGGTGTGTCTGATCAAGCCCCAGTTCGAGGCCGGCAGAGGCAAGGTGGGCAAGAACGGTGTGGTGAGAGAGCCTCAGATCCACGAGGAAGTGATCCGCAAGATCATCGACTATGCGGACAGCATCGGTTTCGAAGTACTGCATCTGGAATATTCCCCCATCAAGGGACCGGAGGGCAATATCGAATATCTGCTGCATATCCGTAAGCCGGAGGAAATCTCCGAAGAAAAGCTGGCGCTGACCGAGCATGAAGCGGAGAGCGCCTTACAGACTATTATAGAGGAAAAGACCGGACTGTCCTATACCCCTGAATGGGATGCCGTAATCAAAGGTATCGTAGACAACTCTCATACCCTGTAACAGACAAGGAGTGCGAAGCTATGAAGCATTTTCTGATATATACCAACAAGCATAAGGATCAGGAGCTTGCGACCACGAAACGGATCCAGAATTATCTGGAAACCAAAGGCTGTACGGTGAAATTAAAGGTCAAGGAATCCGACTGGAAGGAAGAAGCGGATTCCGTGGCGGAAGAGGAAGCAACGGACATTCCGTTAGATGTGGACTGCATGATCGTATTGGGCGGCGACGGCACGATGCTGCAGGCAGCCAGAGAGACGAAGAAGATCCTTGTCCCCATCATCGGAGTGAATCTGGGAACCGTAGGTTATATGACGGAGATCGAACTGTCTGGATTAGAGGAATCACTGGACCGCCTGATCCGGGATGATTTTAAGAAAGAACGCAGAATGATGTTAAACGGTAAAGTCTGCTGTGCGGATGGAACTGTGTCGGAAGGCTGGGCTTTGAATGACATCGTCATTTCCCGAAGCGGATCCCTGCAGATCATAGAATTCAACATCTATGTCAACGGACAGCTTCTGAATCATTACAAGGCAGATGGAATGATCGTGACTACACCGACAGGATCCACGGGATATAATCTGTCGGCGGGCGGGCCGCTGGTGGAGCCCAAGGCGAAACTGATCACCCTGACACCGATCTGCCCCCACAGCCTGAACCAGAGAAGCATTATCCTGTCCCCGGAAGATGAGATCGTTATAGAGATTCCCGGTGGCAGAGAGGGCAAAAGCCAGACCGTGGAAGCCAATTATGACGGCAGCCACAAAGTGACCATGTGTACCGGAGACCGGATCCGTATTGTGCAGTCGGAGAAGATCACCGAGTTTATTCAGCTGAATCAGGTAAGCTTCCTGGATGTATTGCATCGGAAAATGAGAGATTCCTGACGAATTGTTGTGAGAAAGGCATGAGGTCAAGATGAAGAAAACAAGACATCGCAAGATCGTGGAGATTATAGAAAAAAGAGATGTGGAGACCCAGGAGGAACTGGCGGGCTATCTGAAGGAAGCCGGTTTTGCTGTGACACAGGCTACCGTATCCAGAGATATCAGAGAACTGAAGCTGTCCAAAGTACCCACCGGTGGCGGCAAACAGAAATACGTCATTTTAAAACAGGATGACAGTCATATGGGAGATAAATACATCCGCGTCCTCAGAGACGGTTTTATCTCCATGGACATGGCACAGAATATTCTGGTGATCAAGACCGTATCCGGCATGGCCATGGCAGTGGCGGCGGCACTGGATGCCCTGAAATTCTCCGAAGTGGTGGGATGTATCGCCGGAGATGATACGATCATGGTGGCAGTGCGGACCGTGGAAGATACCCAGATCCTTATGGACAAGATCCATCTGATGATAGAAAGGTAAGACAGGGGGAAATACATGCTTCGTAGTTTACGCGTGAAAAATCTGGCTCTTATCCGGGAGACAGAGGTAGAGTTCGGAGAAGGACTGAATATACTGACCGGTGAGACCGGTGCCGGTAAATCATTACTCATTGGATCAGTGAATCTGGCACTGGGAGGAAAGTTCGAGAAAGACATGCTCAGACGGGGAGAAGAGAACGGTCTGGTGGAACTGGTCTTCGACTGCGAGGAAGAAAGGCTGGCGGAAAAATTAAAGAGCATGGATCTGGAACCTTCGGAAGACGGAACCGTGATCCTGAGCCGAAAACTTTCCTCCGGGAAAAGCATCTGCCGCATCAATGGAGAGACCGTGACGGCAAAGCAGGTGAAGGAACTTTCGGAGCTGCTGATCGATATTCACGGACAACATGAGCACCAGTCTCTGCTAAACAAGAAAAAACATATGGAGATCCTGGATGCCTATGCGGGAGCGGAATTTGCAGAATGCGCAGGGCGGGTGGCTGCACTTTATCATGAGTGTACTGCCCTGGAGAAAAAGATCACAGAGGAAACTCTGGATGATACCTCCAGAAGCAGAGAACAGTCTCTGGCGGAATTTGAACAAAAGGAGATCGCGGATGCTTCCCTGCAGCCCGGAGAAGATGAGGAACTGGAACAGGCGTACCGCAAAATGTCCAACAGCCGAAAAATTGCGGAAAGCCTGGCGGAGAGCTATCAACTCAGTGGCAATGACGCGGAAGACGGTGCCGGGAATTCTTTGAGCAGGGCACTGCGGGCATTGCGCAGTGTGACCATGTATGATCCTGCACTGGAACAGATGGAGGAACAGTTGGCAGAGGTGGAAAATCTTTTGTCAGATTACAATCATGATGTCTCCGAATATATGTCGGATCTGGAATTTGATGAAGAGGATTTTCGTAGTACAGAGGATCGTCTGAATACCATCAATCACCTCAAGGGAAAATACGGCAACACGATCGAAGAGATCCTGCGGTACAAAGAGGAAAAAGAAGCTTATCTGGAAAAACTGGCGGATTATGATGCCTATATGCAGAAATTGAACGCCGAGTGGGAGGAAAAGCGGGCGTTACTGAAGAAAGCCTGTGAAGAACTGTCTGAGATCCGTAGAAAAAACGCAGCGGTACTGACGCAGAAATTGAAAGATGCGCTGATAGGTCTCAATTTCCTGACGGTGGAATTTGACATCGCAGTCAGACCCGGTCAGGCCATTACAACAAAAGGCTATGATGATGTGGAATTCCTGATTTCCACCAATCCCGGAGAAAGTCTGAAACCTTTGAACCAGGTGGCCAGTGGCGGTGAACTGTCCCGGGTGATGCTGGCGATCAAAACGGTGCTGGCAGGGAAAGATGCCATTGATACATTGATTTTTGATGAGATCGATACCGGTATCAGCGGCAGAACCGCATGGAAAGTAGCGGAGCAGCTGAGTATTCTGGCAGGAGCCCATCAGGTCATCTGTATCACTCATCTGCCTCAGATCGCAGCCATGGCGGATGTGCATTTCATTATTGAAAAGAGCAGTACCGATGATATGACCATTACGGACATTCACAAGGTGGCAGAAGAAGAAAGTCTGGCGGAGTTGGCAAGACTGTTAGGCAGTGATGCATTGACGGAAGCGGCGCTTTCCAATGCAAAGGAAATGAAAGAACAGGCAAACGGGTTTAAAGAAGCCAGATAAGGGAAATGCTATAGTGAAAGAAACATTGAAAAAGGATGAAGAAGTATTTCATCCTTTTATTTTGTGCAAATTCAACCAAAATAAAGCACCATATTTGTGAATTAAATTGATTGAATTTGACTGAATGTGAAGATATAATAACATCATAAGAACAAGAAAGATGACAGACAGGAGGGATAGAAATGATTTGTACCGTGACTTTCAATCCGTCACTGGATTACATCGTATCCGTGGATGACTTTCAGCTGGGAATGACGAACAGAACCTCATCAGAGCTGATTCTTCCGGGAGGAAAGGGAATCAATGTCTCTATCGTACTGAAGAATCTGGGACTGGATTCCACAGCCCTGGGATATGCGGCGGGATTCACTGGAGAGGAACTGATCCGGAGATTGAACGAGTTTGGCGTAAATGCTGATTTCATCAAAATCGATCACGGAATGACCAGAATCAATCTGAAGCTGAAAAGTATTGACGGAACAGAGATCAATGGCTGTGGCCCGGATATTGATGCAAAAGCTTTGGAACAGCTGATGGAAAAGATTGACAGACTGGGAGACGGAGATGTCCTGGTATTGGCAGGAAGTATTCCTTATACCATGCCGGATGACATTTATCAGAGAATTCTGGAGAGAATTCAGGGAAGAGGTGTTCTCACCGTAGTGGATGCCACCAGAGACCTGCTGGTAAAGGTATTGCCGTATCATCCTTTTCTGGTAAAACCCAACAACCATGAATTGGGGGATATCTTCGGTGTGAAGCTCTCCACAAGGGAAGAGGTGGTTCCATACGGCAGGAAACTGCAGGAGATGGGAGCACAGAATGTACTGATTTCCATGGCAGGCGAAGGAGCAGTATTGATCGCAGCGGACGGACAGAGCATGGGAGCTCCGGCACCGAAGGGAACACTGGTCAATGGTGTGGGTGCAGGCGATTCCATGGTGGCAGGTTTCCTGACAGGATGGATGGAAAAGAAAGATTATGTACATGCGTTCCATATGGGAATTGCTGCAGGAAGCGCCAGTGCATTTTCCGAGAATCTGGCCACCAGAGAAGAAGTCTTGCAGGTATTACAGCAGGTAGAACAATAACAATGATAAATATAAAAAGAGAGGATGGGTCACAACATGAGAATTACAGATCTTTTGGACAAAAATAGTATTTCCCTAAATGCGGCACCGGCTGACAAAAAGGAAACACTGGATCTGGCAGTGGAACTGATGGCAAAAAGCGGAAAGCTGTCTGATGTGGAGAAGTATCGTGAACAGGTCTATGCAAGAGAGGAAGAGAGTACCACGGGAATCGGAGAGGGAATTGCGATCCCTCACGGAAAATGTGATGCGGTAAAAGCCCCCGGACTGGCAGCCATGGTGATCAAAAACGGTGTGGAGTATGAATCTCTGGACGGGGAACCGGTGACCTTACTGTTCCTGATTGCAGCACCGAATACAAAGGATAATGTACATCTGGATGTGCTGAGCAAACTGTCCGTGATGCTGATGGATGAAAATTTTACCACTTCCCTGAGAAACGCAAAAAGCGTAGATGAGTTTTTACAGATCATTGATGCAGCAGATGAAAGTGCCAAGAGCATTGATGACAGATTAAGTGATACCGGTATTACCACCGAGAAGAAGAAAGGCTTTAAGCTGTTGGCAGTGACCTCCTGTCCGACCGGAATCGCTCATACCTATATGGCAGCAGAAGCATTGGAAAAGGCGGCCAGAGCAGCAGACTGTCAGATTAAGATTGAGACCAGAGGCTCCGCAGGCGCAAAAAATGTACTGACTGCAGAAGAGATTGAAGCGGCGGACTGCATCATCGTGGCGGCTGATGCCAAAGTACCCATGGACCGCTTTAACGGCAAGAAAGTCATCAGCTGTCAGGTATCCGACGGTATTGGCAAGGCAGACCAGCTGGTAAAACAGGCAATGAGTGGAAACGTGGAAGTTTTCCACGGGGAAAGCAGTGAAACAACTACAGCCGTAACCGGTAAGGAAAGCGCAGCTCATAAGATCTATACCCAGCTGATGAACGGCGTATCCCATATGCTTCCTTTTGTAGTAGGCGGAGGTATCCTGATCGCAATTGCATTCCTGATCGACGGACTGAACGTTGATATCAATGCACTTCCCGCAGATCAGAGAAGTAACTTTGGTACGATTACTCCCATAGCCGCAATGTTCAAGAATATCGGCGGCGTGGCATTCGGTCTGATGCTTCCGGTACTGGCGGGCTTCATCGGTATGGCAATCGGCGACAGACCGGCGCTGGCGCTTGGCTTTGTAGGCGGTATGCTGGCAGCCAACGGAAAGTCCGGATTCCTGGGTGCACTGGTAGCAGGTTTCCTGGCAGGCTATCTGATCCTGGGACTTCGCAAGATCTGCGATAAGCTTCCCGATGCCATTGAAAAGCTGGCACCGGTACTGATCTACCCGGTAGTGGGTATCCTGATCATGGGACTGGCAATGAACTTCGTGGTAGAACCGATCATGGGCGGTATCAATACCGGATTGAACAATTTCTTAAGTGGAATGGGTGATTCCAGCCGAGTTGTACTGGGGTTGATCTTGGGCGGCATGATGGCGATTGACATGGGTGGTCCTTTCAACAAGGCAGCTTATGTATTCGGAACGGCAGCGATCGCTGCAGGCAATTATGACATCATGGCAGCTGTTATGATCGGAGGTATGACTCCTCCCTGTGCCATTGCACTGGCAACCCTGTTATTCAAGAATAAATTCACCAAGGAAGAGAGAGACGCAGGTCCCACCAACTTCATCATGGGCCTGGCGTTCATCACCGAAGGTGCGATTCCTTTTGCAGCATCCGATCCTCTGCATGTGCTTCCTTCCTGCATCATCGGTTCGGCACTGGCAGGCGCCCTGTCCATGGCATTCCACTGCACACTGATGGCACCTCACGGTGGAATTTTCGTATTCCCTGTAGTAGGTAACGCAGTGATGTATCTGGTGGCACTGGTGGCAGGTACGGTAGTGTCCGCACTGCTGTTGGGGGTATTGAAGAAAAAAGGAACCACATGAGCAAAAGGGAA
>OGQN01003619.1_pt1 | contig 9927 bp, 6 predicted proteins | sample 1553231 | NCBI WGS metagenome assembly OGQN01 (sample SAMEA2579950, study PRJEB22360) | human gut metagenome | biome: human gut; feature: human-associated habitat; material: faeces | place: Denmark | collected 2008/2010 | reverse complement strand
TGATGAACCGTGTGGGCGGCAATGTAGTAGACAGCAGCGTGTCCGCGTCGATGGTAGAGAGAGTTTTTCTTGATGTCATAGCAGTCCTCCTTTGCTAATCTATATCGTCTGTGAATATTCGAGTGCTGCGATGGTACCATTTCCCTTGACATTTAGCAATAGATAATTTACGATATTAGCAGATACACTATTATTCGAAATAGATTATCAATCGCAGGAGGGACGCGCCGTGGGAATATTGGGAAAAGATATGTTCGATATGGACAGGATGTACACCAACACACGCGTCGAGTTTGGTGCGGCGGGATACTGGGTGGAGGAGAAGGTGTACCCGCTGCCATACGGATTTGTGCTGACGGAGATCCTCAACATGGATGTCACGCCGTTTCAGGAAGCATTGGATGAGCTGGAGAGCGTGATCTCCCAGAGCCATACCGAGGCGGTATTGGGAACGTTTTTCAATGCTCTGAAATGGTTTGGGCGGCTGCCGCTGTACCGCAGCTACTTGTATCTGGCACAAGATATAGAGATGGTCTCGGTGGAGGAACTATTCACCGGCGAAATAAGAGAAGAGATCGAGGAATTTGTACTGCAGCGCAGGAGCAAGCTGATCCCCTTCATGCAGGAGCAGGTCAAGGCCATCCGCTTCGTACAGGAACGCTACGCGTGGTTCTTGGATGAGCTTTTCAGCAAGACCGTTTTCGAAAAGAAGAAAGGGCAGCGGAAGCTGCCCTTGGCGGAACACATTTTGCAGGCGCACTTGGAGCCGTTTATCAGCGGCGTCAGCCTCGGCGCGGACAGAGAGGTAGATGCGCCGCAGGTAAAGACGCAGTACATGCTCAAGGGGATGTACTGTACCGAGCCGGAGATTGTGGAGCGAATGTACTTTGACGGGCTGCTGGATTTCGTGTATGTGGAGTTTATGAAAGGTTTGCAGCGGGGCTTCGTGCCAAAGCGATGCGCCCACTGCGGACGGTGGTTCTTACAAAAGCCGGGAATGAGCTATACCTACTGCGACAGGCCGTCTGAGCAGCTGGGAGGTAAGACCTGCCGGGACGTGGGGGCTATGACAAGTTTTAAGGAGAAGTCCAAGAACGATCCGCTATGGCAGATACAGATCCGCGCCTATAAAAAATACTTTGCCCGTGTCCGTAAGGGGACAATGAGCAAAGCGGATTTTGAAGTATGGTCACGGCAGTCGGAGCAGCTCCGCGACGCGGCGGTGGAGCGATACCGTTCCGCACGCACAGACGAGGAAAGAAACGAGATCGTCGATACGCTGAGAGTAAAACTGAATGAGGTATGAATATGATAGGGAGCCAGTCGAACGACCGGCTCCCTATTTTTTGCTTACACCGACGCAGAAGCTGCTCCGTGTATATCATCCGTACAGCACCACCACGATGTACTCATCTCTCGCCGCGTTGTAGTGGACGGCGCAGTTGAACCGTGCGTATGCGCTGACCACATCCGCGTTGTCCAATGCCGCGAGACATGCAAAGGTGGCGTCCACATTGCCGCAGACGGCGGCATTCAATGCGGCCTGTCCGCCGTGTTCGGTCAGCCGCGCCACACTGTCCGCTGTGCCTGGGTAGTAGCTGGATTCAGCGGTGGTCATACTGGTGTCGATGGTCACGCCGTACTGTGCCTTGGCGTACTCGTTGCCCACACGCACAGCCTCCTCGACGGAGTAGATGCCACCGGTGGCGGGAGGCGCAGAGGGCACTTCCTCTGCCGTCTGCGCCGGCACGGTGTCTAAGCCTGTATTGGGTGCAGGTTCGGGTGTCTGTGTGGGTGTGTCCGCTGTTGGCGGTTCGGCTGGCACAGTGATCGCGGGTTCCTCCAGCGGCGCAACAATGGGCGCGTGTTGCGACTGCGCGGGGATTTCTGATATGGTTGGTTCGACAGCTACTTCCGCTATTCCCGTCGGCACATCTTGTGTGTCAGTTGTGGGGATAGTCTCCTCCTGCACTATCGCGGGAACGGTGTCCACTTCCGGCGCAGCAGCCTGCCCGCAGCCTGTAAGCAGCAAGATGGTACAGATGGTCAGCAGTATCAACTTTTTCATAGTCGTGTTCTCCCTTCGGTTTTGGTAGCAAACACAACTACCACACAACCACAAACACGTCAATGGGAATGTGAAAGCCAGAGATGGTCACAAAGAGCCATCCATGGCTTTTTCTCCGCTATACTATTTTGTCTGACCGCATGGTCAGGTGGCCTCCCGAATATCTCCAGAGGCCAATGCGTTCCGGGAACTCCGCTTCCTATATCAGCGTTCTCTATATCATGGTGTCTCCATTATCCACCCATACCGCTGCCGAGATCATAGCCAAGGTCACAGGTATAGCACCACTCCACGACGTCGCCGTCCTTCACCTGGTAGCGGGAGCAGCCGTAGTTGGGATACCAGCCGTTGACGTTGTACATCCAGCCGGACAAACTGCCCACGTCGAACTCATAGAGGTTGTTGATACCCTCTACATACGCGCTGTTGTACATGGGTGTCCAGTTGGACTCCATGTGAATAGCGTTGTCACGGCATACGCGCTGGAGTACATCGAATACGCTCTCGCCCTCGCTGAACTCTACCTCCGTGGCAGGAAAGATAACGCCGTCCGCCGGTACGAGAAACTTCTTGTTCTCCACACATTTGTCCATATTATCCAGAATGGTCTCGCAAGAGATGGAGAAAGTACAGGTGTGGGTCGTAGTGGTATCCACCGTCGTATCCTGCGGCTCTACCGGATCGGGCTTGCCATCCGGGACAGGCTCAGTCATGTACTGATCCTTGTCGCCGGTATCCTCCGGCTGTTCTGTCTGCTTCTGGCCACAGGCAGCACAAAATAGCAGCACTGCCGTTAAGAGCAGCAAGCAGAATGACTTCTTTTTCATGTTGAAACCCTCACAAAAGCACCTTACGCAGGGACGCTTCCGCGCCCCTGCGTTGGTGTATTCAAGTATTACTCCGCATCTCTGCCATGCCGTTTTTTGCTGGTCACCGCCAGTGCGGCAATACCACCGACAGCCACCACGCCGATGACTACCCACAGCACCACCTGTCCGCCACTTGAAGTATCTTCGACCTCCGTGTCGGCAGCATCATCCGACTTGTCGGTATCATCGACCGGCTCTTCGACCTTGACGCCCTCCAGTTTCACATCCGTCATGTCATACAGGCTGGTCTGGCCGTTCAGTAGCCGGTAATATGCCACCAGTGCATAAAACCCCTGCTCCGTCGCCATGCCGTTGGCACTTGTCTCGGTGGCGAGGTGCTTGAATCCTCCGCCATTCACCGCGAAGCTGCACAGCGCGTCCAGCACGCTGACACCATTCTTGATGAACCGACTGTCCTTGGTCGGGTCAATGCCCAGTGCAGTCAGCGCAACGATGACCTGCGCGCAGGATTCGCTGTTGGCTGCGCCCCAGCTGGTGAATCCGCCGTCATTCTGCTGCACGGAGCTGAGCCAGCTCAGTCCCTTGTCCACAGCCTTCTTCGCGCTGCTGTTGCTTTTGTAGTAGGCTGCCAGCGCCTGGATAGCCATGGCGGTCATGTCCACATCGGCGTTCTTGCCGTCCAGGCTCCAGCCGCCGTCACTGCTGATCTGCGCGTCCAAAATAGCCTGTACCAGCTTGTCGCGGGTCACATCGCCGGCAGGCGTGTAGTTGTGGCTGTCCAGCGCGATCAGCGTGAATATCGCACCGTTGATGCCCTGCTTGGAGAGGTAGGACATCTCATTCAGCCCGGCCAGCAGGTCATGGCCGTCCACATTCGTCACATCCTTGCCGATGGCCGTCAGCGCCAGGATAATGCGGGCGTTTTCGGTGGCCTTGTTCTTGTCCAGCCGTCCGTTGCTGTCGATGTTGTCCTTGACATACTTGACCACAGCGTCATAGTAGCCCTCTGGGACAGTGCGACCACTGCGGGCCAACCCCAGCGCCATCCACTCGCCGCCGATGCTGCCCACGCTGGGCGTGCCCAGCTTTGCCAGATAGTCGCCGGTGGTCTTGTAGATGCTGTCCGCCTTCTTGCCCAGCTCGGCCACCAGCTTGGCGTAGGCCGCCTCAGCGTCCAGGAGCGTCTGATAGTTGGTCACCAGCTTCTTGTCCGCCGCGGAAAGCGCGTCATACGCGGCGCGTGCCTTGGCGATGACATCGCCCTTGGTCAGATCCACCACGCCGATGGCGTTGATAAGGGCGATGACCTCATCAGCGGTCTTTTTCTCCTCCGGCGCGGGGCCCATGTCCGCCGCCTCCAGCGTGTAGTCATCCGTGTAGTGGAACACGATGACGTCGCCCTTCTTCAGATACTGCTCACTGACGCCCAGCATGGGGTACTTGCCGTTCAGCGTATACATCCAGCCGGAGTTCTTGCCGTTGGTGAACTCGCCAATGGTCACACCGCCGTAGGTCAAGCTCTTGATGTAGTTGCCGGTGGGGTTATCCCATGTTACGCCGGGCAGCTGCTGCAGCGCGTCCCACACAGTCATGTTGGTGGTCACTTCCACCTTGTGGCCGCTGACCCACGCGGTCAGGCCGCCCTTGGATAGTCCGTGTACCTGGCCGTTGTCGCCGTGGGCCTTGTCGCCCAGCAGGGTGATGGTCACGGTAATGTCCTCCGGCTCTTTATACAGCACGGTGACGACGATCTCTACCTTAGCCGCGCCGTACTGGAGCGTCACCGTCTGCTGGCCGTGCTTGCCGCTGTCGTAGCCGGTGATCTTGAGGTCGGAATCATTCAGCGGTACATTGGTAGTCGTACCGTCAGACCACTTGGCCGTCAGCGTAAGGCCGGACAGATTCAGAGCATCGCCGACATAGTGCTGGTTAATCTCGCCGGTAATCTCCAAATCATAGGCGATAGCCTTATTGCTGAGGATCGGCCCAACCGTACCCTGCATCCAGTTATGGTAGCTGCTCTCCGAAGTGTTAAGCCACTGAACAACAGTGCCATCCTTCAGCGCTGTATTCGTAACAGCCTTTGATAGCTTATCTGCATCCTTACCTACTGGGTCATCCTCGCGGCTGTAATCGCCATCCTTGAAGAATATGTTGGTGTAGCCGTCACTGGTGCAGATATATTCCGTGTCTTTAGGCAGCGTAGATGGCTTATATTTCGTATCGACCGTTGTGATTGAGCCGATCCCCTTGCTGGTGCCACAGCCGGCCAAATAATAATTGTTATCTACTAGAGTGTTCTTGTTCAGGGAGCAAATTGTGCCCACAATGGCCCCTACACTCGTGCCGGTAGCGTGAATCTCTCCGTAAAACACGTTGTCTGTGATTCCGCCGATGCCATTGTCCCAGCATTGGACCACACCCGGCTCGCCGCCGGTAATACCGCCAACTCCATCGCGGCCCTGTATGCTTCCTGTGACAAAACAGCCTTTGATGGTGGCCCAGGGCGAGTTGGGCGCAGAACCTTGATTGTATCCGCTGCCCAAGATGCCGCCCGCATAGTCACCCGTGGCGATTACTTTTCCTGTAAACGAGCTGCTTGATATAGAGCATGGGCCCATGGACTGTCCCTTGTAGCCGACTAGTCCGCCGACGCGGGACTTGCCGTATACGGTAGCGGCACTGGTGCAGTTCATTACGCTTCCGTTAAAGTGCCCTGCAAGAGACCCCACCTCGCTTTGGTCCTTGTCACAGCCAATGACCACATTCTCGCCGACAGAGCAGTTTACGATCATCACGATATTCAGGCCAGAGGCATATCCGCTCAGGAAGCCGGATCCAGTGATATTGGTATCACCGACGATGTGGCAGTTTTCAATGGTTATGGTATTCGGTACGCTGTTGTTGTAGTAGCCATCCGTACCATAGTCGATGACATAGCGTTCCAGCAGACCGTTGCCGACAATGCGCTCACCTTGGATATTCAAGTTTCTGACCGTGGCTTTGCGGGCAAACATTAAAAGAGGCCGACTGCCCTTCGCCATCGTTAGCGTATGTCCGTCCCCATCTATCGTACCGCTGAATGGGTTCATATTTCTGCCCTTATCCGCATAGTCCAGCGCACCGGGTGTAACGGACTCGTCCTTCAGGCATCCGATGGGCGTCCAATCAGCGGGCAGCGTAATATCCTCCGCCAGCTTGAAGAAGGAGCCGGCGTATGAAATTCCCGCGTTTACCTCATCCCGCAGGGCAGCGAAGCTCTCCGCACAGCGCAGGATATACGGGTCATCTTCCGTGCCACGGCCAGTGATGCCGCTCTCGGCTGTCCATCCGTGTGGCTTGACAGTAATTTTTGCCCAGCAATTCTCGGGAATACTGGAGGGTCTGACCGTCGGCAGCTCTGCGTAAGCGACCCGTGCGATGCAGCAATACTCCACGGTACCGACGGCATTGGTCGGCGGTGTATAGGTAGCTGCCGTGGCATCCGTGATCTTCTTCAGACTATTGCCGTTCTTCGAATACCACTGATAAAGTAGGTCTGTGGGGGCGTTCGAGTCGTCGACTACCGCCTTCAAGTCGCTGGCAGTGTGTCCGAAAGTCAGTTCGGCACTGTCAGTCTTGATCTTGGCATAAAGAATTCCAGGGGGATTGCCTTTGATCGCAATTTTTACGGGAATGGAAAAACTCTTGGACCACGCAATGCCGTCAACAGTATTTGTGACAGTCACCGAAAATATGGCTTTGTCGACGTTATATTCTGTCGGTACTTTGCAGGTGCTTTCTGTCGACAGCACCTGACCATTGTTTGTCCACAAGTAGGATGTTTGGCCTCCAGCATTTTCAACGGCTTCGATTTGCTGGTCGGTCAAGCCGAATTTCAGTGTGGCGGTGGGCTCATTTGTGACCTTATGCATTTTTGCCGGAATCGGTGATATCTTTGTTGTCTTTTTCGGATCGCTTTCCGGCGTATAGTCATAAGGTAGTGTCTCTGCGATCAGCGTATAGGTTTTGGCCTCCGCTTCACCCTTTGAGTCTCTGAGTTCTATTTTGTATTCCTTGGTACCGACCTCGGTGGTATCAAGGGGAATAATGCAGCCTGTATTAGTAACTCCGTCGGCAAGTATGCTGCCATCATAGCTTACTTGAAGTCGATTCGTGGAGTCCATAAGGACGATTTGTGCGTAACTTTCCCTGCCTTTGACTAAGGTTGTTTTATATGTGGTGCTATTTATCTGCTCCAGCGGACGAGGGCCCGGCTTGCTGCCGTTTTTCTCGGAGATACTGAAATTTGTGGAAAGCTCCATGTCACAGTAGGGCTTCACATCGATCAGGCAGGTTTTTTTCTCCCCATTCTCCGTCCAAATCAGCGTTATAGTCTTTGAATAGTAGATGTTGCCGCCTAAGGCTGCCGGTGTTGAATGCGGGTGGATGTCACTTTCAACGCTTTGAACAACGCTGGCGTCTTCTTTGGTATGTAGGCTGGAATATGCGTTTACGGAATAACCTTCATCAGTAGTAATACCGTCCCCGGTCAAAAATGTCATATAATACAAAGAAAATGTATCAGAATAGTTTACCGGAGCTTCCACGCGCACATTCCATTTATAAGTGCCTGCACCGCCATAGGGGAAATAGAGCGTATATTTCCCGTCATTTTCAACGAGTTGGGTCGGCTTTTCCAATCGCATACGTTCATAATGCGAACCTGTCCATGTCCGCACTTCATAAAAGGAAAAATCCGCTGCGGAAAAGCCGGTGTCCTGCACCGCCACCATGCGGTTCGCGTCATCCTCGTGCGCCGCATCCTGCGTGTTCGGTATCTCCACCGTGTCTGCTGCCTCGGAAGTTGTGTCGGAAGGCGCAGAGGTAAGTGTCTCATCCTGCTCAGTTCCTGCGCTTGAGTCAGATGCAGTTGACTCTGTGCCCCCTGCCGCAGGCTGCGCATCGCTTGCGCTGGACGTATGCTCTCCGCTTTCCTCTGCCGCTGTGTTGCGGTCAGCGGCGGCGTCCTCTTGTGTCGTAATGACTGAATCAGGCGCAGCATCTAGTTCCGTGGCAAACGAACTTACCGGTAGCAGGCTGAACAATAGCACCAGTGCCAGCAGCCCGGCTTGCAGGCTTGCCAATCGTTTTTTCATAATTCGTGTACTGCCTTTCTTAAAATCAACTTATAAAAGGAAGGGGCGGGCGATGTGTGCCCGCCCCTTTATCTTTTCTGCTGTATGTATTTAGCTGTTGCTCTGTACCTCGTAAATGCAGTAGGGACTGAAGTCGAAAACGATGATCATTCCGTCTGTCAGCGTCACATTGGTGCTGTACGTACCCGTGGCGGCGATATTGCTTGCATTACTGCCATAGGCAATGTTCCAGCCGCTGCCGCTATATTTGTTATAGACAACGCCGTTGATAGTCTCGGTATCGGGATACGGATTGCCGTAGGTAGCATACTGGGGATAGACACCGTTAATATAACCGCCAGGGTTACCTTCCAAGGGGTTTGCATCCCAACCGGCGACTACCTTATTGGAGTCCGTAATGTCAGTGCCGTTCAGCCAAAAAGCAACCAAAAGGGCATCCAGCACATTGGGCGTTTTGAAGCTCGAAGGTGTCGTGGTCGGCTTTGCGTAGGCGCTCTGCGTGTCCGCCAAGCAGTCGGAAACATCACTGATGCTGATGGTGTAGTCCGAAATATAGAAGTTTGCGTTGATGTTGGTGGAAGTAGGGATGCCTCCCCGATAGGCGGGCTGTTCTCCAATACCACCCTCGGTGAACATTCCGTAGGTGACGTACACCGTCACAGTGCCGCTTGTGTCTGTTGTGGCAGATGCCGGAACCACAAGGGCTACGAGCATCATGACTGCCATCAGCAGAGACAGTACTCTCTTCTTCATGTCATTTTCCTCCTTAATAATTTTATAAACTCGTCATGTGTCATCATGACGTGCTTACCGGATAACAGTTTGAGGACGGCAGGAGGGGTCGGCGAACCCCTCCTGCCCTTATGGAAAGCTGACAGTCTCCGTTCAGACCGTCATGGCTTGACAAGGGTAACTCAGCAGGTTTCCTCCTGCCCCGCAGCCTCGCTTACTTCTTTCTCCGCTTTGCGCCTCACTGCCCTTTCGTGCATTCGCTGGCCGCGGCGCAGATCCTTTTCCGTCTGCCTCTGCCGCTTCTTCTCCTTGCGTTCGGAAAGAAACAGCGGCAGCAGCTTTTCTTTTTCCATGCGGTAACGCAGTGTGTTGTTAAGTTTAGGTGTGGTTTTTGGCCGGGGCAATCCTGCGGCTGTCATGGCATTATCCCAGCTGCCGAATCGCTGCTCGATAAACGCACCACCGTCGATCTCTGTGGGGCTGGGACTATGCCCCAGCGCAGCGGCACATACATTTAGATGCTGCGTTAGGGCCGCACGAGTCACCCCGGCATTGTTCTCGGCGAACGCTGCATCCCGCGCTGTCAGCGAGGCTTTAGCTCGTTCGGCGACCTGACCATTTAACCAATTTTGATAGTCAAATCGTTGGCGTGGATCTCTGTTTGACATATTTTCCCCCTCAATGATGACAAATGCCGCCTCTTTCAGCTAAACTGAAAAAAGCGGCAAGCACCCAAAATAGAAGTGCGTAAACAAGCTATGATAGCTGTCACAACAAGCACTCCTGTCACAACGCGTGGAGAATCCGCCCACCGCTAATGGTCCTAATCATACAAGTCTCCCGCCTCGCGCCACGGAGCTGCTGCTCCTCGTTTGCTACCTACCTTCTCAAGGGGCATCCCTCAATGGCGGACTTTCGTCCAACAGCTACTGCTGTTTTGGTGCATTCTTGCGCCCACGGTGCCGTTCGCGTGGGATTATTATTCCCGTTCCTTTTATGCAATTACCTGACCGCGCACAGAACGCAGTTCGGATAACCGCTGTAAGACATCCCAGGGCCTATGAAGTTTTTATGTGTATCAGCAGGGTATATTAAGGCATAATACAGAAATGTAATGGCCTTCCTGCCGCACTTCCGCAAAGTAAACTAACTTTGCGGA
>OGQN01003592.1_pt1 | contig 9997 bp, 4 predicted proteins | sample 1553231 | NCBI WGS metagenome assembly OGQN01 (sample SAMEA2579950, study PRJEB22360) | human gut metagenome | biome: human gut; feature: human-associated habitat; material: faeces | place: Denmark | collected 2008/2010 | reverse complement strand
CGGCGGCTTCCCTGAACGTCTCCGCCCGCAGACCATCCGCCCGGCGCTGTCCACGGAAAGCGACTGCGTGTCTTACGACGAGATCTATGACGAGTTGGAAAGGCTCACCCTCGCGTTGTACACCCCGTCCGAGTTCGTGCTCGAATCGCGCATGAGCAAGTACTTCGACGATGACAAAATCGAAGGCCTGACCATCCGGGGCCGAGAAACGGGTGTGCGTAAGCTTATGGCCACGAACCTGCTCAAACGTTTCGAGAGCAGCGTCCACTCGTTCCGCATGACGTTGGATCGTGTGCTCGGCTACATGTCAGATACGGTCGGCACGATCGACTCGTATGAGGAATACCGTGCCAAGCATTACGACACCGGCGTGCTTGAGCAAATTGATATTGATCGTTTCGACGACGGATTCGACCTAGACCAGGATGATACGGAGAGTATGGATCCGGACGAGTTCGCTACCAAAGGCAAGACCAGATTCCTGCTGTCCGACATGGATTGGCGCACCTGGCGCGATTGCATTCTTCGCGACATGGATGTTATCCACCGCCTACTGGACATGGTTGCCGGTATCGACGCAGCACACGACGCGAAGCTGCAGCGTCTGTACCGAACCATCAGCGACAAGCAGAACCAGCCCATCAACCCCGGCAACCACAAGATTCTTATCTTCACCGCGTTCGCCGACACCGCCGACTACCTGTACGAGCACGTCAGCAAATACGCCGGCATGCTGGGATTGAATACCGCGGAAGTGACCGGCACGAATCCGGGACGATGCACGGTTAAGAAGGTAGGCGGTCGCATGTCCGACATCCTGGCATGCTTTTCCCCTATTTCAAAGGAACGCGATATAACTGTGCCCCGGTTGAAAGACACAGACATCGACATTCTGATCGCCACGGATTGTATCTCCGAAGGGCAGAATCTGCAGGACTGCGACATGATGGTCAACTACGACATCCATTGGAATCCTGTGCGTATCATCCAGCGTTTTGGCCGCATCGACCGTATCGGCTCGACGAACAAACGTATCCAACTGGTCAACTACTGGCCCGACGTGGATCTCGACAAATATCTCAAGCTCAAAGACAGAGTCGAGGCACGCATGAAGGTCGCTGTGATGGCTTCCACCGGCGACGACGACTACATCAATCCCGACGAGAAGGGAGATTTGGAGTACAGGGAACGTCAGCTCAGGCAGATGCAGGACGAGATACTTGATCTTGAAGATGTGGACGGCGGCATCAGCATCACCGACCTCGGTCTCAATGAGTTTCGCATGGATCTGGTCGGCTATCATCGCGACAGCCCCGACATCGAGCGCACACCTACGGGCATCAACGCTGTGGTCGAGGGCAACGAGCCTGGCATCCTGTTCGTGCTGCGCAACACGAGCAAGGACGTGAAGGCCGTGGGCTGCAACCCGATCCACCCCTATTATCTCGTGCATGTCGGCGACGACGGAAGGATCCTGCACGGGCATCTGAATGCCAAGGACTGTCTCGACGTGATGCGCAAGCTATGCAAAGGCAAGGATACATATGATCCGCTCCTATGCCGCGCATACAATCGGTTCACCCATGACGGCAGAGACATGCGCCACGCTTCCGACTTGCTACGCGATGTGGTCAGAAGCATCCTGGACCAGGATGATGCGACTGCGGCCGACAGTTTCTTCACCGGATCCATGGGGAATTTCCTCGACGAGAATGTGAAGGGGCTCGACGATTTCGAACTGGTTTGTTTCCTCGTCATCCGTCCTGCAACGGAAGGTAAGTCATGAGCGGCATCGAATCATGCGGACCTGTGACCGCACTCACGTTGGGACTGCCCAGCACCACCGCGGTCATGCATCCGAGGGGACGGCTCGCCAAAGAACGCTTCTATACGAACACCAAAGTAGGCAAACGCTTACGGCAGCATTTCATCGAGGACATCGACTCAATCACCATGCTCGCCGTAATCCGCGAACGGGAGACCGGCATACCGGCAGGACTGCTCACCCACGAGATCAACGTGATTGGCCTAGAGCAATCCACAGAACATCCGCCGCTGGAGGTCATGGAGCACATCGCCCGCACCCGTGATGAACTGACCCATCACAGGTCGCGTATCCTATTCGTCTGCGTGAATGACAGCATGACAAGATTCGCGGTGTTTCGCAACGCGAACGTGGCCGAAGGGCTTATGGAGGGCTCAGTTCATATGGGAGAACCGGTGGAATGCGAATCCGCACTCATTCGTCTGAGCGGAACCAATCTGGACACCGTATGGGAGTCGTTGTGCGCGGAGACCATCCTCAGCTCGTCGGATCCGACGCGCGTCGACCGACGCATCGTGTCCCGCACGCGCATAATGAGACTTATCAAAGAAATAGACCAGCTGGAACGACGCCATGCCAAGGCCGTCCAGATAGGCCAGCGGAACAGGCTATGGGACGATCTGCAGGCCAAGCGGCACGAGCTCGAACAGGAACAACAAGGAGAAACACTGTGAGTGACATCGAGAAAATCCACGGCATCACACCGGATTTGACCAAGGAGAACGTGGACAGGCTGCTCGCCCTGTTCCCAGACGTGGCCACCGAGATCACTGACCCGAAGACCGGCAGAACCGAACGCGCGGTGGACTTCGACGCGCTGAAAGAGCGACTTGGTGATGTGGCGGAAGGCAACCGGGAACGCTACCAGTTCACTTGGCCCGGCAAACGCGAGGCGAAACGCCTCGCCCGCGAACCCATCGCCAAGACCCTGCGACCCGTCAAGGAACGCAGCAAGGACTGGGACACCACCAAGAACCTGTACATCGAGGGAGACAACCTCGACGCGTTGAAGCTCCTGCGCGAGAACTACGCCGGCAAGGTCAAGCTCATCTACATCGATCCGCCATACAACACGGGACACGATTTCATCTACAAAGACAATTTCGGCAAAACCGTCGCCGCCGCCAAATCCGAGAGCGGCGATTATGATGATGAAGGCGGCCAGCTCGTCGCCAATCCGGAAAGCAATGGACGCTTCCATTCCGACTGGTGCTCGATGATCTACCCTCGTCTCCTGCTCGCGCGTGATTTGCTTACGAACGATGGAGTAATACTTATAAGTGTTGATGATCATGAGGCCGTGAATCTAAAAAAGATTTGCGACGAAATTTTCGGCTCAGAATCCTTCTGCGCACAATTGGTTTGGAAATCAAGGCAGAATAAAGATAATCGAAGCGTGACCGGTGTATCTATTGATCACGAATATGTTCTTATGTATTCAAAATCTCCTGATAAACGCGTATTCCGTGGTGCAGATAGGCTTGAAGATGCTTACCAAAACCCAGATAATGATCCAAGAGGACCATGGCAAAGCGCGAATATGGTTGGATTAGCGACTGAAGACGCTCGCCCTAATCTTCATTATGATTTAATCAATCCTAAAACGGGTATTAATTACGGCAAACCCGAAAAAGGATGGCGTTATGATCAAAGAACAATGAATAGACTCATCAAAGATGATAAAATCATTTGGCCTTCATCTCCAGAAGGACGCCCTCGGAGAAAAAAATTCCTTTCTGAGCTGACTAGCGATTTAGCCGGTTTTTCATCCATTATAGGGGACGGAATTTATACTAGAAATGGTTCGTTAGAGATTCGGAAGCTTTTCAACGGACAGATGTTTGATTTTCCTAAACCGTCACAGTTAATTCAACAATTGATTGATCAAGGAACTTCAAACGAAGATATAGTTCTTGATTTTTTTAGTGGCTCAGCCTCCTCAGCTGTTGCTACGCTAAATCAAAATGCTACAGGCAATGGACATAGAAGGTTTATCCTGATTCAAATGCCTGAAGCCGTGGGAGAAAACAGTGAAGCTGCTAAAGCTGGTTATTCAACTATATGTGAAATTGGCGAAGAGCGTATCCGTCGTGCTGGCGAGAAGATCAAGTCCGAAATCGAGGCGGAGAATGCACAGTTGACGCTCGATGGCACTCCCAAGAAGGTGCCGGACATCGGTTTCCGCGTGCTTCGTGTGGATGATTCGAATTACGAGGACAGGCGCAAGCTCGTCGACGAGTATTCCCAGAAGGACATCGACGACGATGTGGACATCACGAAAATGGACCGTTCCGATCTGGATCTGCTGTTCGAGGCGCTGCCGAAGTTCCAGTTGCCGTACAGCTCGAAGATCGACGTCCTGTCGGGAGGCGAGTTCGACGGCCACACCGTGTACAGCGTAAACGACGGCCAGCTGCTCGCATGCTTCGAGGACAGTGTCCCCGAATCGCTGGTCCGCGCGATGGCGGCGTTCAAGCTGCGTCCGTCCTATGTGCTGGTCTCCGAGAACGGTTTCCTGAACAGTGCTGCGCGTACGAACTTCACCGAGATCTTCAAGCAGTCCGCCGACGAGAAGACCGGCGCCACGCAGATCCGCATCATCTGAGGTCACCGATATGCAATTCAAATTCTCGCAATACCAGTACCAGACCGATGCTGCGGACGCGGTATGCGACGTATTCGACGGCCAGCCGCTGCAGGATGGCGTCTCCTATATCCGCGACACCGGTATCCGTAAGCCCGCATCCCAAGTGCCTAATCCCGCTCAGGACGCTTTCGATATCCCCGAGTTGAGGCCGGTGCAGGAGATGCTCGGCCATTTCGACGCGGATGACGACACGGGCTACCGCAACGCAGATCTGTTGCTGGACGGCGAAAGGCTGCTCGCCAACATCAAAAACGTACAACGTCGGCAGAACCTGACGGAATCCCCGAAGCTGTACACGGATCCGGCCGGTGCCGTCGAACTGGACGTAGAGATGGAGACCGGCACGGGCAAGACGTTCGTGTACACGAAGACCATGTTCGAATTGAACCGCAGGTATGGCTGGTCGAAGTTCATCGTCGTGGTCCCGTCCATCGCCATCCGCGAGGGCGTCGCCAAATCGTTGGACATGACAGGCGACTATTTCTACACGTCCGGCCGCGACGGCAACGAGGGCTATGGGAAGAAACTGCACTCCTTCATCTACGACTCGTCGAATCTGAACCGGCTGGACGAATTCGCCCAGTCCTCGGACATCCAGGTGATGGTCATCAACATGCAGGCGTTCAACACGTCCATGAAGGAGAACGGGCGTAGCAGGGACGCGAGAATCATCTTCTCGGAACGTGACGATTTCGGCTCGCGCCGCCCGATCGACGTGATCAGTGCGAGCCATCCGATCATGATCCTGGACGAGCCGCAGAAAATGGGCGGCAAGGCCACGCAGGCGGGCATACGCCTGTTCAAACCATTGTTCACGCTGAACTATTCCGCCACGCACAAGATAAAGCACGACCTCGTGTATGCGCTGGACGCGCTGGACGCGTACAACCAGCGTCTGGTCAAGCGCATCGAGGTCAAGGGCTTCGAGCTGAACAACATGCGCGGCACCGACGGCTACCTGTATCTGCAGGACGTCATCGTCAGCAAAAACAGGGCGCCGCAGGCCCGTATCGAATACAAGAAGCTGTCCTCGGCCGGTAAGGTCGTGACCACGTCCGGACTGTTCGACGAGGGCGACGACGTCTACACCGCGTCCGGCGGGCTAGAGGCGTACCGCGACGGCTGGCGCATCGCTCCGGACGGCATCGTGCCCGACGGCCTGGAGCCGGGCCGGACCGGCTACGTGCGGTTCATGAATGGCGAGACGCTCGGCAAGGGCCGTATCATGAACGACGGATCCGAGGCAGACATGCGCCGCGTGCAGATCCGCGAGACCATCCTTTCCCACCTGCACAAGGAGGAGCACCTGTGGGCGCGAGGCATCAAATGCCTGAGCCTGTTCTTCATCGACGAGGTCGCGAAATACCGACAGTACGACGATGACGGCGAGCCGTTGAACGGCGAGTACGCGGACATGTTCGAGCAGGAGTACGACCGTTGCGTGCATGATTTCGTCGAGAACCGTCTCGACGACGGGTCCGGCTATCTCGACTGGCTACGTACCACACACGGCCGTTACGTGCACAAGGGATATTTCAGCATCGACAAGCACGGTCATTCCATCGACTCGAAAGTCAAACGCGGGTCGGAAGACAGCGACGACATCAGCGCATACGACCTGATTCTGAAAAACAAGGAACGACTGTTGAGCTTCGACGAGCCCACGAGGTTCATCTTCAGCCATTCCGCGCTGCGCGAGGGATGGGACAACCCGAACGTGTTCCAGATCTGCACGTTGAAGCATTCGGACAACGAGGTCGGCAAACGCCAGGAGGTCGGACGCGGCCTGCGCCTGTGCGTGAACCGCGAGGGCGTGCGTCAGGATCGTAACCTGCTCAGCGACGCGGACTTCCTTGACGTGAACCTGTTGACCGTTATCGCGTCGGAAAGCTACGAAAGATTCGCCGAAAGCCTGCAGAAGGACATCGAGACCGACCTGCGAGAGCGGCCAATCGTCATCAACGATGCGTTCTTCGCCAAGACATGCGTTCCGGCCGACAAGCTCGGTCCGGAGTATGCGGGCTTGGGAGACGTGTCGTTCAGCAAGGACGAGGCGCGTGACATCGTGTACGCGCTGACCGTGGACCGGCTCATCGACCGCGACGGCAAGCTGACCGACAAGTACAAGGAAGAGCGTTTCGGCAAGGATGCGGTGGAACTTCTGCCAGAACCCTTGCGAAAGAAGGTCCCGGCAATCCGTCTCGTGCTGGACAGCGTGGTGGAAGGCACCACCAAGGTGCTGATCGGCAACGCATTGAAGCGTAAGGTACATGGCAATCCGCTCAATGCCAACTGGCAGAAAAAGGAGTTCCAGGAGCTCTGGAGGCGCATCAACCACAAGTATGCGTATACCGTCAGCTTCGACGACGACGAACTCGTCAAAAACGCAGTCAAGGCAATTGACGAGCGTCTGGTCGTATCGAAACTGTCCTACACGGTCACGCGCGGCATCCAGAAAGAGAACGCTTCACGCAACGAGCTCGCGGACCGCACCCACTTCCACAGGAACGACTCCTATACCGGTGGCTTGGATGTCGACGCTTCGAACGGCGTGAGATACGATCTGCTCGGCGAGATCGCGCAGGCTGCGACCATCACGCGTCGTTGTGCGGCACGCATCCTCAAGAGCATTCGGCCGGACCGGTTCCTCATGTTCAGGGACAATCCAGAGCAGTTCATCGCGAGGGTCGGCCGTCTGATTGTTCAGGAGAAGGCGAACATGGTCGTTGACCATATCTGCTACGACCGGATCGAAGGCGGATACGATTCGAGCATCTTCACCAAGGGCGGCAACAATCGTGATGAGGCCGAAGGCTATCAGGCGTCCAAGTGCGTGCAGGACTGGGTGTTCCCCGATGGCAGGATCGAAAGCGATTTCGCCAAGGACCTCGATAACGCGGCGGAAGTCGCGGTGTATGCGAAACTGCCGCGTGGATTCCAGATTCCGACCCCGGTCGGCAACTACGCCCCTGACTGGGCCGTGGCCTTCCGCGACGACAGCGGTCTCAAGCACCTGTTCTTCGTCGCCGAAACCAAGGGCAGCCTGGAATCGTTCGACCTGCGTGGAATCGAGAACAGCAAGATAGCCTGCGCGAAACGACTGTTCAACCAACTCGATCTCGCAGATGGAACCCGTTACGAGCAGGCCACCACCTATCAGACCCTACTCGACGAGGTGAAGGCACTGCAATGACAACCAGAAAGAGAAAGAATAAAATTATGGAAAAAATCAAAGAGATCGAAGTATCTGGACGAATTTATGGAGCTGGGGAAAAACTTGAAATATTTGCACTCAATAGCCACAATAACCAAACTGTATCATGGTGTACCATCTACGGGAAAAATGGGTCCGGCAAAACTACATTATCAAAGGCCTTGTGGAACTATTCTCATCCCGATGATGAGTCTCTCGAAACCGATTCACCGCAAACTTCTTTTAATCTTGAGAGCAATATTTCGCCAGAGAATTGTTATGTATTCAATGAAGACTTTATTAATAGAAGAGTTAAAAAAATTGAAAATAATCTCGATTTATTGAACAACAAGATTAATAACCGAAATAAGCAAATTGATAAACACGCCCAAGAAGCGTCTTTACTTGAACAAATGATAAATACAATTAGTCTATCTGAAAATAAGAATTTATATTATTCTTACAATAAAGTAATTGCAAACTATAACAAGAAGAAAGAGGAACTTGAGCAAAGGAAAAATGAACTTAATGATATTCAAAAAAAACTAAACGAAGCAAAGGATGAACTTCGCAGAACCAATATTCAAATGGACCATCTGAACTCTGCACTTTCACTTATTTTTCTTAGTCCCAATAGACTTTCCTTGGAAGGAACGCCCAATGGAGAATATGGGATTTATGTAAGAGGAAAGCGAGTATCTCTATCCAATCTATCCGCAGGAGAGAAGAATGCAATAGCTCTTTCATATTTCTTTTCAATGCCATATGAAAATAGATCTGAAGAGTATTTTTCTAAAAACGACTCTCTGTTCGTTCTTGATGATCCAGTCAGCTCTTTAGATAGAAATAATGAAATTGGAATTTATTCATTAATTGAGCATGAGATATCAGAAATCAAAAAACTCACAAATACTAATAACAATTTTGTGCAAGTTATAGCTTTAACACATAGTCTTCCTGTATACTATGCACTCAAAAAAATTGCTGACGATGTCTTCAAAAAGAAAAAAGGCAAACCGCCGGAGACTACCTGTAAAATGCTAAGTAAAGGTAAGCTCACTGAAACAAAAGTAATTGATTACAACTATAGAAGTCTTATACGAGACATATATGATTTCGCCAAATCAAATCTTACTGATATTTCGAATAGCCCGGCATCTTATTATGGAACAGCTAATAAGTTAAGACGTGTACTTGAAGAATATTCCTACTTCAACTTTGATATCGGAGGAACAGGTCTACCCAAAAACCAATTAGTAAACGAATACCTTGAAACATGCGTACAGTCACATAAAGTACACAGTGAAACTAGAGATAAAATTACTCGTGCTCTAGTTCCTCTTTGGATGAATTCAGAGAGCCACGGTGAAGAAAAAGTAAAGTCCGGATCAATCGACCACAATATTCAACTTCTAGATCCAGAAGAAACTCAAAAGTGCGCTCGCCTAATGCTGCTCCTACTAGATTTGCTGCACCCAACAGGACTTCCAGGTTTAATAAACAGTCAAATCCCTGAGAAAGACCAGAAAGACATTAATCAACATCTTTCGAAGTGGGACAGTGAATTTGCTGAACTATAGATAGACAGAAACATCTCTCTTATTTTCAACAAATATTGACCAATAAGGTCTGTTACCGAGAAAAATCCATATATTTTCACCCGATAACAGACCTTACATATTGCATCAAATCCTCTCCGAGGGAATAAACAGCGGTATGAGTAAGTGATAAAGTTATTATGAATAGAATCATTTATCACTATCAGCCCATCATTTTTTCAGTCGTCAATCTCGATCGCATGAATCGTGACTTCCGTGTCAGCATCTGCGGTATTGGCTTTCTTGAATTCCGGGCGAAGTTCCATGCCGGTCTCATCGAACTCACCGTTCAGATTGCGCACCAGCACATCGGCCAATCGGCCACCCATGGGTTTGAACGTCGCATAGGTTATCGCCCCGGAAATGGCACCGCCAACAACGGGCACAACCTTGGCAACGGCCTTGCCAACCGACTCCTTCACCACCCGTTTGCCAACCATCGCGCCGATTTTCTTGAGCAATGGATACCAAGTCGTTTTCGTCAAAGCCTGTTGCGTGATCTTCTTGCCCATGTTTTTGCCGACTTCCCTGGCAAGCTTTCCTACCAACATCGCCGAACCTGACGCGCCGAGCATCACACCCAAATACGCAAGGACTCGGACTTTGGCACCTTCATTCAGTTCCGACTCGTCGGTGAACAAATCATCCTCTCCGAAGAGATAGGCGATTTTCTGCGCCAGATTGATCGCGAAACCAAAGTATTGGGCCACATCGGCACCTCCAGCGGCAACGGC
>OGQN01003586.1_pt1 | contig 10014 bp, 13 predicted proteins | sample 1553231 | NCBI WGS metagenome assembly OGQN01 (sample SAMEA2579950, study PRJEB22360) | human gut metagenome | biome: human gut; feature: human-associated habitat; material: faeces | place: Denmark | collected 2008/2010 | reverse complement strand
AACTGTACCAAGCGCAAAGACTGGCCCATGTCCTACGTCAGGGCCTGCATGGCGTTCGGCAATGGCGACGTGGGTATGGGCCGGCAGGTGATTTTTATGTTGGCCCGGCGGCTTGAAGAGGCCAGGGAAAAGCATCCTGTGTTTGCCGAAAGCCCCTTCCAGGCACTGGGGGTCATCGGTGCTGAGTTCCGGGAACTGGAGGTGGCTGTGGAGCATGAGAGCGCGGACCGGCAGTTCGATGAAGCCCTAGACGTGGCCGCAACCGCTATGCGCTTCGTGAATGGAGAGCATTGGCTATGAGCCAACTTGAACACGAAAGGCAAGGTAGGCCCAGAATCGCGGATTTTCCCTGTCCCAAATGCGGCCAGGATGCCCTGATTTGTCGTTCAACAGGCAAGCAAGGAACTTTGACTGTCCGCTACTACAAATGCGCCTCTTGCGGCCATCGTGGCGTCCTGGTCACGGACACAGACTGCATGTGGTGGAAAAACACCAACTGCGTGCGGGGTCGATCGGTCAGGATGCAGGCATATATGATCCCGGAAAAGTATCGCCAGCTTGCTCTGTTCGAATGGTGCATGTGACGCAAAAATTTTTTGCATTGTCTGAAAAAACTTTACAACAAACCCTTGTATCCGCCCTCATTCCTCAATGTAAGCTTACTCCCAAAACAGGGAGAAGCCATGTCAAATTTCCCCATCGCTCATAAATTCACTGCCCAATGGGAGGGCGGGTTATCCGATCATCCCGCAGACCGTGGCGGCCTGACTGCCTATGGCGCTTCCGTCAAATTTGTAAAGGGCATCGCTAATCCCCAGCCGGGCCGCTATTTTCTGCACCAAATCGGCGTCCGCTTGTCCGTCACCACGGAAAGCATGCGGCAGATCACCGCGGATCAGGCGGCGTCCATGTTCAAATATAAGGTTTGGTCGCCCTTGGGGTTGGACGCTATCCCTCTACGCCCCGCTATCTGCCTTTATGACATGGCCGTTAATTCCGGGCCCTCCGCGTCAGTCCGTACTGCCCAGCGTGGATATAACCGTTGCGTCCTACACGGCGTCAAGCTGGCGGAGGACGGTATCCTGGGACCACTGACGAGAAAAGCGCTCTCCCAGGATACCGATGCTATCATCAATGCCATGCTTGATATGCGGGTGGCATTCGTTGAAGCGATTGCGCGGAATGACGAAAGTCAGCGCGCTTTTCTTGAGGGCTGGCTAAACCGGATTAACGGCCTCCGCAGCTATGTTATGGGACTATGATGAAGGGCTGGGCGCTCATCTCTTTGGCCGTGCTGGCCTGTGTATCCTTAGCCGTCAATGCGGCCCTTTGGCACGACCGTCGAGGTCTTATGGAAGAGACTGCGAAACTTCGCGCTTCTGTGAAGACACTGAGTGCTGCCAGGACGGCCGATGAATATGCTCGTTCCCTGCGGGATAACCTGAGCGATGAGGCACGCCATAATGCTATACAAAAGCAAAAAGAACTGGATCGAATTGCGGCGGATAGCGTCGGTCTTGATGATAGTGCTTTCCTTGAGTCTCTGCTTCGGCTGCTCGCCAAAGACTCAAACCGTGCTCCTGATACCGCCGGAAAGCCTGCTCGCAACGGCGCCCAATCCGGAGATGCCGGAGGGGCTGATGCAAAGCCGTGATCTGCGCGCCTACGGGCTGGCCGCCACACGGTATATTGAGGCACTTCACGAGGCTATTTTATTCCGAGATGCTCAACTGGCCGGGCTCCGGGCCTGGTATAAGGCCATTAATGGGGAGCTGGGCCGTGAGTGGGCCGACTGATGACTTACGCTCCCCATGTCCGCCGTCTGGACCGGAAAAGCGGAATCGTAGATGGCTGCCACCCATGCCGCGATGGTTCCGCCGCTGGATATGGCGTTGGGTCTTCCTTATGAGTTGTGTAGCGTTGGCGGGCTATATTATGACCGTCTTTCGCGGCACCTGGACGCCTGAGCACCTACTGCGTTTGTTAATAGGAGGCTTGTAGTGTCAGAGCTAGATGAACACGACCTCCTGGTTGAAGGGCGCTTAACGAGGATTGAAACCAAGCTCGAGGAACTGAAAAACCTGATCTTGGAAGGGCTTGTGTCGCAACTCAAAGACCATGGGAAACGTCTTGCTGTGCTTGAAAACAGGGCTGTATGGCAGGCCGGATGGATAGCCGGAGTGGCAGCGGTAAGCTCTGTCATTACGGCTGTGGTTGTGAAGTTTTTTTGAGAGCTTTGTTTGGTCATGCAAAGCCATGTCCAGACGTAAGATTGGTTGTGAGAGTCGCACGGCGTCCGGCCCCCCAGACGCTGATCGCCCGCACCGGCGGGATAACAGGTGAACAGCCGCCTCTTTGAAAAGGGTCTCGCATATCGACGACGGAGCGAGGCCGCCCTTAGCCGGGAATTCGGTCGGGATTGCATGGCAGGGCTGGAATATCGTGCGGCGTACCGGGTGCTGGAGACTTAGGTCGTTCCGGCTTTCTTCGGGGGGCTTGGTATGGGCGATAGGGTATAAGCATGGTGAAGTTAACAAACAAGCAAGCCGCTTTTGTGGCTGAATACCTGGTGGACCTCAACGCCACGCAGGCCGCTATCCGTGCGGGGTACAGCAAGCGGACGGCGTACCGTATCGGCGCTGAGCTACTTCAAAAAACTTCAGTCTCAGAAGCTATCGCCGCAGGCCAGGCCAAGCGTGCGCAGCGGGTAGAAATCACCGCCGACCGCGTGGTGGCCGAATTGGCGAAGATCGCCTTTGCGGACCCGCGCGACCTCATGGAGTGGGGGCCGAGTGGGGTGAAGTTCAAGAACAGCGCCGACCTGATGGAAGAGCAGGCCGCCAGTGTGGCCGAAGTAACTGAAACAATTACCCAGGGCGGCGGTAGTATCAGGCTCAAAAAATACGACAAACTCAAGGCGCTTGAACTGCTGGGCAAACATCTCGGAATGTTCGAGAGGAAAATGGAAGGCTGTGAAGACGAAGAAGTGGCCGCAATAGAAGTGCATGTTGTGAACGGGAGGCGCGAGGCATGAGCGGGATTGTCCTGTATCCGCAGCTCAATGTGCCCCAGCACCGTTTTTTGTTTCTGCCGCAAAAATTCCGGGCCTACGTAGCCGGATACGGAGCAGGGAAGACATGGGCAGGATGTGCCGGACTTGCCTGCCATTTTTGGCGATGGCCGTTGATTGATGCGGGATACTTTGCGCCAACCTATCCCCAGATACGGGATATTTTTTATCCCACGGTCGAAGAATGCTTTGGGGAATGGGGATTGAGTGTGGATGTTAGGCAGTCCATGCACGAAGTCTTCGTCTATTCCGGGAAAAGCCTGCGAGGCGTCATTAAGTGCCGGAGCATGGACAAGCCGGGAACTATCATCGGCTTTAAAATCGGGCATGCTTTGGTTGATGAAATTGATGTTATGCCTATGGACAAGGCCACAACCGCTTGGCGCAAGATACTTGCCCGTATGCGCTATAACGTGCCGGGTCTTCGCAATGGCGTAGATGTGACCACGACGCCGGAGGGTTTCAAATTTGTCTATAATCAGTTTGTCAAACAAGTTCGGGAAAATCCGGAGCTGGCTGAAATGTATGGCCTGATCAAGGCCAGCACCTATGACAACGAAATTAATCTTCCTGCGGACTATATTCCTTCCCTTCTACAATCTTATCCTACCCAGCTTGTCGAGGCATATATCAACGGCGAATTCGTCAATCTCGCTTCCGGTACCATTTACGCGGGTTATAAGCGGGAACTGAACGCCACAGGCCACGTCGTGCAGCCCGGGGAAACGTTGTATATCGGCATGGACTTCAACGTGGGCAAAATGGCAGCCGTGACGCACGTGAAGCGCGAAGGGCTGCCCTGTGCCGTTGACGAGATTGTAGGGGCATATGACACGCCGGACATGATCCGTCGCATCAAAGAACGGTATTGGCGGCATGAGGGCGGTCGATTTATCGCCACCTGCCAGATTCGCATCTACCCGGACGCATCGGGGGATTCCCGGCGCTCGGTAAATGCAAGCCAGACGGATATTGCGCTGCTGAGAGAGGCCGGTTTCATGGTCAGCGCCAATGAGGCGAATCCGCCGGTAAAAGACCGTATCAATGCTATGAATGCCATGCTCTGTAATGCTGCTGGTGAGCGACGTTACAGAGTTAATTTTGATAGATGTCCCTCATATGTTGAAGCGTTAGAACAACAGCCTTGGGCTAAAAATGGCGAGCCTGACAAAACAACCGGGCACGATCACCTGAATGACGCAGCTGGATATTTTATCATTAAAGAATATCCAATAATTAGGCGCACTACCACCATCACAACTATCTCCGCAGCGAGGCATGAGTATTATGTCTGATTCCGTTGATACCATTTCCGAAGCCTTTGTTCTTCAACACGAGAACATGCGTCTGACTCATGATCTCATGGGCGGAACCAAGGCTATGATCGCGGCGGGAGAAAAATATATCCCAAGAGAGGACGGAGAAAAACCAGCAAGCTGGGACATCCGTTTGCGTCGAACAGTGCTGTTCAACGTGTATAAGCGCACCCTGCGATACCTGGGCGGACGCGCGTTCGAGAAGCCTGTGGTCTTGGGTGAAGACGCGGAAGATGCTCGATATAAAAATTTTGTGGAAGACGTGGACAAGCAGGGCCACAATTTGAGCGTATGGAGCAGGCATGTCTTTGAGGAAGGGTTAAATGACGGCGTGACATTCTGCGTCGTAGACTACAGCGATGTCAAAACGCGCCGGATGAATGGCGCAACGCAATATCAGCTTCCTGACGGGACGTGGGCGGACAAGACCGAGGCGGCGGACAGGGCTAACGGGTGGAGCCCGTATTTCATCCATGTGGACGCTGGGCAGGTCTTGGATGCGCGCATGGAATGGCGATCCGGCAAGCCGATAGTGACCCATTTCAGATATAAGGAGACGTTGGAACAGCCAGATGGAAAATGGAGTACCGCCACCTATCAGCAGATTCGGGCATTCTTCTATGACGAAACGGGCCGGGCCGCATGGCAGGTCTGGAGCAATCAGGACAAGAATGGCGGTACTGCTGAATTTACCCTTCACGATGAGGGATTTTTCAGTATTGGGGTTATCCCCGTGGTCTGGTTCATGCCCGGCGAGAAGCGGACGCCTATGACCGCCGAGCCTGCGTTGATTGATCTTGCGCAGCTCAATAAACGCCATTGGCAGGCTACCAGTTCGCAGTACGAGCTTATGGAGTTTGTGCGGCGTCCGGTGTGGTTTGGGAGGCGTCTCGGCACGAGAGATACACAAACTGGGGAGGCGAAAATAGTCTTTGGCGCTGGTATCTTGTGCAATTCCGACGATGATAACGCTATGCGCCAATCTCTCGGCATAGATGCGGGCAGCGTGGCGGCCGGGCGGCAGGAATTACAGGATTTGGAGAACAGCATGGCGCTTTATGGCTTGCAGCTGCTTCAACCCAAGACCGGGGCTATCACGGCTACGGAAAGCATGCGGGATGCCGAGGAAAACAATTCTACACTCAAGGCGTGGGCGCTCCAGTTTCAGGATTTCCTCGAAAACTGCATGCGGCTGGTGGCAAAGTGGTGGGGGCAGGATGACGGCCCCAGCGTCAAGGTCAATACGGACTTCGCCAATGCTATGGACGCGTCTTTCCTGCTTGAGATGTTCCGGGCGCAGGTTATCAGCGCTCAGACATTCCTTGAGCTCGTCAAGAACATGGGCATTCTGCCGGATGATTTTGCGGTGGACGATGAGGCGGCCAAGATCGCGGGCGGCCTGATGGTCAATGGTACGGGCGCGGGCGTATCTGCCTTGGCGCGCATGATGCAGGACGGCAGGGCGCTGTAGACGGAAAGGGCCGGAGCGATCGCTCCGGCCCGGAATCATCAGCCCAGCTGTTCATCCAGCAGCATGATTGCCGCCTCTTTATACCGTCCATAAGGAAGAGACGTGTATTTGCAGCCGAATCGCTCCCGGATGAGGGCAAAGAGCCGATGTCTGGCCGCCCGGCGTTCGCGCTGTCCTGGAGCCACGCGCACGGCTTCCACGTCGATCAGGGCCAGCAGGGCCATGCGCTGGTACATGTTGATGGCAGGGGTATCCATGACGGCCCCCCTATATCTGCCCGGCGGCCACGGCGATACGGGCCGATGCCTCCAAGCTTTTCAGCGCGTAATGCAGCGACCAGCCCGCATTTTCCATGTTCCGATTAATCAGGGGGGCAAAGGAACTTGTACCACGCAGGGGCGGCATGCCCTTGCGGACAGCCTGGAAAATGGCTTCCTCGTGGTTGTTGATCTGACGGATGTGCTCACGGATGGCGGCAAAGTGCCCGTCAATGTCGTCAGTGGCGGGCAGAGCCGGTGCGGGGACTGGTCCAGCGGCGGGCAGGGCGTATGCATCTGCGGCAGGCAGTTTCTTCAACGCCTTGACTTCCAGTTCAATGAGATAGTCCCGCGCCTCCGCCATACGCTTCGCCGGGAGTTGGGCGTATTCCGCAATCTTGAAATTGCGGTTGAACCGTGTCCATATCTCGGACCGAGCCTTGCCTTGTACGCTGGCCGGGTATGTGGACAGTTTCGCGTCCACGATGGCCTTTAGCTCGGAGCGGTGCGCGGGCGTGATGGAGCCATTTTCAATAACGGGACGTTCCGCTCTTCCATTCATCCAGTAGTTCCAGAGCGCGTCGTCGCTTTCGGCTTGGTAAAGCTCAATCTTGGGACGAAGCTCTTCGCGTACCTTCTTAGGATTGATGCTGGCGAGGTAGGCGGGGAGCTTGCGAACAGGAAGGCAGAGCGTCTGTTGGTCGCCTGATTCAGAGGGTATTACGATTATCGTAATACCCCATCTTCCCTTGTTCGCGTTGAGTTTTTGGCTTTGGGATGCCCATCCCAAGCCCAAGTTTTCAACGATGGGCTTTGCAGGCGTATAGGGCTGATTCTGGTAGTCGATACAGAAGATGGTGTCGCCGTGAAAGGTGACAGGGGATAGCTGGCACATAGGGCCTCCTAGACAGTTCTGATTATCCTTTCGCTCTGACCCAAAAGGAAAAGGCCGGGAGTTCAGAACCGTCTAGGAACGGCAGGGGCATTGCTGCTACCCTACTCCCGGCCAATATGTGCGTGAGCATATCACGCCATAGGGCACGAAAAAAGCCATTGACAAACGGAATGGCGACCGTCCTAGAGGAGTTCTGAGGCTCCGTAGAAAGAAGACGCCATAAAAACATCTTTAAGTCAAGATTTTTCTTGAGTGAATGGCCTCGGTTAGATAGGGTTTTTGAAAATGGGGAAAGTGATGAAATAGAACGGATAGCAAATGACTTACGGCAAAGAATAAAACAAAAAATTAATAGAATAGGTGACGTAGCATGGCAGAAACATGCCCTATATGCGGTAAAAAAGTAGGTGGTATTCTTGTGGTAGGCCAACAAAAAGCTTTACCTGACCGTATTGATTTTTGTAATCAACACAATATACCAGTCGAAGACGGTGTATGCCAAACGTGCCTTGAGTTAAAAATAGCTCAATTCACTGTAGAAAATACCAGAAAAGAAGAAGCTCTGTACAAGCAAAAAAATGAAAGCTTTGAACTAGTCTTAAATAAGATTTTTCTCTCCCCTTCTCCGCCCCCCCACGAAGCTCAAGATTTGGGCCTTGTTACGGGATATTGCATCATGGGCATGGGCCCTATATCGACTATTGCATCTTCTTTTACTGATGCCTTTGGGATGAAGTCTAGCGCCTATCTTGAGAAGGTGCGGCTAGCCGAAGTTGAAGCCTTCAAGATGCTAAAGGTTGAAGCACTTAAAAAGCAGGCTGATGGTGTATATAGTATCCACGTCAGTCTGACCGAGGCAACCAGTGGGCACGGCATGATTATACTTTCTGTGTTCGGAGCTGCCGTCAAGACGGGGAAATCAGATGCTAGCTTTGAAGAAGCATGGAAGTTTGTCGCTGAAAAAACCTGAGATAATGATATAGCCCCTCTTGGAGACTTTGGACTTCACTGACCTTCCCAAGCTGCCGAACAGCGGTTACCGCGCCCTTATCGTCAAATTGAAGCTCAAGCTGAAAAACAGGCATTCTTCCTCCGCAGGGTTTGGGAGAAAGTCTAAGAGAGGCGAGAGATGAAGGGGAAGTGTTTGTTGTAAAGTTTTTTAGGGAACAAAGAGAAGGCCGGGCGCTTATGGCGTCCGGCCTGTTGGAAAAATAAAATTTCTCTGTCTTGAAAATTAGCCTATTGACCAAATGGAAGTTAGCGATTAAGTTAATTCCAACGAGAGAGCACTGGCGAACTCGGCAACCATGGTTAATTTGGTGTCCCAAAGACACCTTTAATTAGAAAGAGGGATTCGGACTTTATTCGAATCCCTCTTCATATTTTAGGGGGATAAGCCGTGGAAAGAGTCGCTGTTTTTGTGGATGCAGGATACTTTTGGGTACAACTATCGCACATCGTTTATGGAGAACGGCGGAAACGAGAGGAGATTTCCTTAAATGCAAGACTGATGAGGGAATCTTTGCTCAGGGAAGTAAAAAAACATTTTCCTGAATCTTCTTTGTTGCGTGTTTATTGGTATGACGGGCTTGGCTTAAATGAACTTCCGACAGAACAGCATAAAAGCATATGTTGTCTTGATGATATTAAGATGCGCTATGGCACCAGAAATAGCGTTGGTCAACAGAAAGGTGTAGATGGGTTGCTAATGGCGGATTTAATTGCGCTAGGTCAAAATAAAGCAATTTCTTCTGCCATAATTATCTCAGGTGATGCCGATCTCGTTCCAGGTATAAGTGCTGCCCAAATGCTTGGAGTCAGGATACATCGTCTTGAAATAAGTGGGCAGGATGCATCTTCGCCAACACTATGTGAAGAAGTTGATAGAAATAGCGAATGGCCTAGAAATGATATTGAGAGTTTTGCAGGTAGAATCAATAAAAATAGTCTAATTATACAAGAAGAAGAAGATCAGAATAATCAACCACTCGTGTCTCTTGATGAAATTGCAGACAAGTTTGTTTCTAGCTTAAACGATAACGAGAAAGATGAGATCGTCGCTAAGGTTTCCATTCCCCCAGAAAAAGATAAGCAACTCCTTTTTCAAGCAAAAGTGGCTCTTAAAAGATTTTTGAGGCCAGAAGAGAAGAAAGAACTTCTTGCGTATCTGCAGCGGGAATTAAAGAAGGACCCAAATCCCGGGAATGTGATGGGAATGACGAAACTGCAGCTGGTGGAAATTACACGAAAAAAAATCCGAAAAACACTGGAGGAAAGTTTACATGGGTAAAAAAGAAGTCAAAACAAATGCAATGCGAATTTTAGACAGAAAGAAAATTTCTTACGAATATCAGACCTATGAATGCGATGAATTCACGGACGGAATTGAAACCGCCGACAAGCTGAATCTGCCTCACGAACAGGTTTACAAGACCATTGTCACAACTGGGAAAAGTGGCGAACATTATGTTTTCGTTCTTCCGATCGAAGCAGAAATTGATTTTAAGAAGGCTGCAAAAGCGGTTGGTGAAAAATCTATTGAAATGCTTCATTTAAAGGAGTTAACACCGCTTACCGGCTATGTGCGTGGTGGATGCACTTCGATCGGAATGAAAAAGCATTTTCCGACGGTCATTGATGCAAGTGCACAGCAGTTTGAGAAAGTCTATGTAAGTGCCGGAAGAATCGGTGCACAACTGACACTTGCACCGGAGGATTTGAGAAAAGCAGCGGATGCTACGTTTGCAGATGTAATTCATGCATAGAAAGTTTTCAAAAAAAGAAATTCTATTAGACAAAATGCAAGATTTTCAACAGATTCCAAAAGAAAATCTTGCATTTTTCACGTCAGCGTAATAAAGTAATAACTACATGAGTGTAGAAACATCTGCCCGGTGTTTCTACAGAAAATGCAGGTTTGCCATGTGCAGATCAGAATATATGAATTGAGAGATGGAGGAATACCAACAGATGATTAAGGTAGTGAAATTCGGCGGAAGCTCTCT
>OGQN01003581.1_pt1 | contig 10030 bp, 10 predicted proteins | sample 1553231 | NCBI WGS metagenome assembly OGQN01 (sample SAMEA2579950, study PRJEB22360) | human gut metagenome | biome: human gut; feature: human-associated habitat; material: faeces | place: Denmark | collected 2008/2010 | reverse complement strand
TTTTGAAGCTATGAATTTACATTACACACCTTCTTTTCTTTCATTAAAAGAAGATTTAAAGAAATTAGGAGATATTAAAATTGTTTCATTTAACTATTCGCAATATTCATCAAGATATAATGCTTTTAAAGAAGGAACAATTTTACCAGCTTTTGATTTTCATAAAGCTGGTGGAGCTTTAATGGATTTAAATGTTTATAACATTCATGCTTTAATCGATTTGTTTGGGAAACCTGTTTATCATAAATATATGGCAAATATTGAAAAAAATATTGATACAAGTGGGATGATGATTTTTGATTTTGAACATTTTAAAGCTTTATGTATTGGGGCTAAAGATTGTAAAGCACCTTTAATGAATACGATTCAAGGAAACTTAGGAGCAATCGTTGTTAAATGTCCGTTAAGTCAAATGACAGAATATGAAATCTGTTATAACGATGGGACAAGTGAAGTAAAATCTTTTGAAAAGAAACATCGTTTAATTTATGAATTTAAAGAATTTATGAGAATGATGGAAGAAAAGGATGTTAAAAAACAAAAAGAAATGTTAGATCTTTCTTTATTGATTTCTAAATTAATGGAAGAAGGAAGAATGCAAGAAGGGATCGTGTTTGATAATGATAAATAATAAAATTGTTTTAGGATATATTGGAAATGGAAAAAGTACCAATCGTTATCACTTACCATTTGTGATGCAAAGACCGGATAAGTTTATTGTTAAAACAATTTATAATCCACGTATCCATCATGATGTATGGGATAAAATTGAAGGAATCAACTATACTGAAAATCAAGATGATATTTTCTTAGATGATGAAATTGATATGGTTGTTGTTTGTACAGGTCATCATTATCATTATGAATATACTAAAAAAGCACTTGAACATAATAAACATTGTTTATGTGAAAAGCCTTTTATGGAAAATAGTGAACAAGCTAAAGAAATCTTTGCACTTGCAAAATCAAAAGGACTTTATTGTTCAGCTTATCAAAATAGAAGATATGATAGTGATTTTTTAACTGTCCAAAAAGTCATTGAATCAGGAAAATTAGGCGATTTATTAGAATTAGAAATGCATTTTGATTACTATCGCCCTGAAATACCTGAAAGTGTCGATCATTTTGATCCAGCAATGTCTTATTTATATGGACATGGTTGTCATACTTTAGATCAAGTCATTTCTTACTTTGGAAAACCTGATGATATTCATTATGATGTAAGACAACTTTTAGGAACAGGTCGTATGAATGATTATTTTGATCTTGATCTTTATTATGGAACATTAAAAGTATCCGTTAAATCAAGTTACTTTAGGGTAAAATCAAGACCTTCTTTTATCGTTTATGGTAAAAAGGGAATGTTTGAAAAATATAGTAAAGATCGACAAGAAGAACATTTAAAACTTTTCCATATGCCTACTAATAGTGATTTTGGAAAAGATTTACCAGAACATTATGGAACCCTTACTTATTATGATGAAGATGGTAAGACATTGATCGGATATGATCTGGATCTTATACAGAATCTGCAGGATATCCTGGGATTTGAGATTGACGGAGGAGTACAGGCGATGGATTATTCGGCGCTGACAACTTCGCTGGCAGAAGGAAAGCTGGATATGGGAGCTGCAGCATTATGTGCAACAGATGAGAGAAAAGAAGTTATGAATTTCTCAGAGATTTATTGTGATTCTGGTCAGGTGGTCATGGTAAATAAAGATAACGATGAAGGAATCAAGAGTGTGGATGACCTGAAAGGCAAGAAAGTTGCTGTAGAAAAAGGAACCGCTTCTCACACATATGCTTCTAAGAATCTGAGTGATGCAGAGCTGGAAGTTCATGATACGATCACTACAGCTTATGAATCTCTGGAACAGGGCAAGGTAGACGCAGTTATTCAGGACGGTCCTGGCGCAAGCTTCTATATTAAGACTACACCGGACAGCAAGCTGGAAGTAGTTGGTGATGAATTTAATCAGGGTCAGGCTCCATATTGTGTGGCAATCTCCAAAGATTGTAAATATTACGATGAGATTAATGCCGCAGTAAAGCTTCTGATTGAAAATGGAACAACCGATGAGCTGTATGCAAAATGGTGTGAATAAGCACACAGTACAGATATAGTAAAATGACAGATGGGATGGATGGTATATGGATATGAAATTTTTGGATGTTTTACTCCCGATGATGTTTGACGGATTAAAACTTACGATATTAATCGCCGTGGTCGGCATCGGCATTGGCTTCCTTGTAGGAAGCCTGTGCGGATACCTGCTCCAGTCAAAATATAAAATCGGAAAGGCAATTGCAGAAGTATATATCTGGATTATTCGGGCAACACCGCTGATGGTGCAGGCGTTATATGGATATTTTGTAATTCCGAAGCTTATGGGAGTGGATATCAGCAGTACAGTAGTCGGTATCGGAGTCATTGCCCTGAACTCAGGAGCATTTATTTCCGAAATTGTTAAAGGCGCACTGATGGGAATTGATCCGGGGCAGAAAGAAGCAGGTGCATCACTTGGACTGACCAGTTCACAGACGATGCTCCATCTGGTTATTCCTCCGGCATTTAAAGCGGCACTTCCGGCACTTTTTAACCAGTTTATTACGTCGGTAAAGGATACGGCACTGTTGTCCGCAATCGCAGTAAATGAGATTACGCATCAGGCACAGGCATATGCGGCACTGAGTTTCAAAGCGATTCCTACATATACAGCGCTGGCAGTATTTTATCTGGTAATCCTTTCCGTCTTGATCATAGCTCAGAAACAGATTGAACGGAAGATGCATGCATAGTTATCGTTCAGAACAGTACACAGAACAGGAGGCAGTGATATGATTAAAATTAACCATTTATCAAAGAAATTCGGAAACCTGGAAGTATTAAAAGATATTAATCTGGATATTGAAGAAGGCGAAGTAGTATGCATTATCGGACCATCCGGATCCGGGAAAAGCACATTTTTAAGATGTATTAATCAGCTTGAAATGCCAACGGGAGGAACCGTTCAGTATGAAGGACGCGATCTTCTGGATAAAAATTGTGATATCCGTAAATTCCGTGAAGAGGTCGGCATGGTATTTCAGAAGTTTAATCTGTTTCCACTAAAGACAGTGGCGGAAAATGTGATGATCGCACCGATTCTTACGAAGCATATGAATAAAGCGGAAGCGCGAGAAAAAGCGTTGGAACTTCTGGATAAGGTAGGACTTAAGGATAAGGCAGATGTGTATCCGCATACACTTTCCGGTGGACAGCAGCAGCGTGTGGCAATCGCCAGAGCACTTGCCATGGAACCAAAGGCACTGCTTTTTGATGAACCTACATCAGCATTGGATCCAGAGCTTGTGGGAGATGTGCTGGATGTTATGAAAGCACTTGCAAAAGAAGGAATGACGATGCTTGTGGTAACACATGAAATGGGATTTGCCAGAGATGTAGCAGACAGAGTGATCTTCATGGCAGATGGTTATGTGGTAGAAGAAGGAAAGCCGGAACTGATCTTCACTGCACCAAAAGAGAGAAGAACGCAGACATTCCTGTCACGTGTACTTCCGGCAACTGCATAAGGAGTTAGACCTTTAGATCCTGGTATTACAAAATGACGTTTCGCATAGCTTGATATACCATCCCGTACCGGGGCAGGAGTGTGATCCTGCCCTGGTATACATGAAAGTAGATCTGGTATATCAGGGGATTCTATCAGATCTTATAATTTCTTATAATTCTATTGTTTCCAGATCTTCCGGAATGTAGAGATTACCGTGGTAATACTCGGTTCCTTCCGCGGTATATAATTCTTTTCTATGGGTAATATTTTTATCCTCTGTATGGTAAAGGAGAAGGTTTGGTACATATAATTCTTCGGCAAGCTCACAGGCATCCTTTACCGTAGAATGGTGTTTCTCATACGGCGAAAAACGGTCTGCCTGGCTGTAGAGACAGAATGCTTCGTGCAACAGCCACTTGCTGTTCTCTGCATAAGGGCGTTCTGCATCGTTATATGGTTCATCACCGCAACAGGTGAATTTGTCTCCGTTGCCCATATCAAGGGTGAAGCCATATTGCTTCGCTTTGGTAGAATGAATATCGAAAAATGTAACATCTCTGTCCATGATTTTTCTGGTCTCACCGTCATGAACTGTGATGAGATGCAGACGATCCCCAATCATTTTTATCTGCTTTGGCTGTAATAATTTCTCTGCCATATCTTTTAGAAGCGCGATCACCTCATCGTGCCCATAAATAAATGCATCACTCTTGTAAGTTCCTTTATTCATATTCTGGCAGATCAGGCGCATCATCCAGACGATGCCGAGAATGTGGTCGATATGCTTGTGCGTGACAAAGATATCGCGCATATCCATCCAGTTCAGCCCGGCACGCTTCAACTGCTTGAGCACTTCGTTGCCGCCGCCTCCGTCTATCATAAAATATTTTCCTTCATCTTCTAATACAAAACAGGTGTTGTAACACTCCGTTACCAGGGCATTGCCTGTTCCTAACATGGTAATTTTCATAGTGTAGTCTCCTTTGTAGTATTCGCGTGATAGTTGTTATAATTGGTTTTGGTGTTAGTAAAATCTTAGAAGCGGTAATATCTGCCAATGACGGCGCCCTTGGAATCCGGACCGTGCCCGATGTAAGCGGTCTTTGCAATCGGAAGTTCTGATCCGGCAAATTCCTTGACCAGAGTGACTGCATCTGGCTGAACCTGCTCTTTTTCCATCCTGGTAAATGTCCCAAGCAGAATGCCATTCACCAGATCAAATGCATGAAGCTGCTGTAGTTGGCTTAAGAAGGTGATGAGCTGTGGGGCGCTCGTATTCAGTGCTTCCAGAAGCAGAATCTTATCGTGAAGATCCGGCATATATTCGGTTCCGGAAAGCTTCAGAAAGCAGCGGATATTACCGCCGATCATAACACCTTCCATAGCAGTACCCTGGATGAAATGATAATCCGGATCATAGAGATCATTACCATTCTTTTGCAGTGTGTTGATAAAATCGCGGCGCTGCACCTCACTGTGTCGATAAAGAAGGTTGCGGATTTGATAAAGAACTGCTTCTTTTCCTGTTTTTGTATAAATAGCATTCAAAATCGTAGTCAGATCACTGTATCCGTAAAACTTTTTTTCAGAGCTTCGGATTACGTCAAAATCCAGATAAGGCAGCAGTTCATTGGACATATCCCCACCGGATATGTCGAAGATCGATGTAATCGCAGGATCTGTATATAGTTTCATTAATTCCGCAGCGCGTTCTGCTCCTGTGCCGTGAAGACCATATGCTTCGGGATATATTTTAGGATATATACAATTACTGATGACTGGTTCATATCCAACATCACTTAAAATAGCGCACAGCCGATCCATATTGGACTGAAATTCAGGCTTCATGGGATCAGAGCAGGCTGTGATGCCGATTTTTTCTTTCATGAGAGACCTCCGTGTGAAAACTGATAGCAGTTATTTTTCAGGAAATGTCAGACGCATCTGATACCAGGTGACATTACCGTGTACTGATTCAGAGATACCCTCATTTTCAAATCCAAAGCTGGCGTAATAATGAATCAATGCTTCTTTGCATGTGAGAACGAGACCTTTACGTCTCTGGGTTCTGGCATCTTCGATTGCCTGGCGGATCAGAAGACCTGCGTGTCCCTGTCTGCGATAGGAAGGAATCGTATTCACACCGAAGATCATCTGCCAAGCGCCGTTCTCGTCATGCAGGCTTGCATCCGCATACATATCATCGGTCAGATCAGCCTGATCAGTCGTCATACCGTCCACAAAAGCAATCAGCTTCTTGCCTTCAAAGAGAAGCCAGAAATGCTTTCCATATGCATGTACTCTGGCGGCGATCTCTTCTTCGGATGCTGCTTCTGCAGCCGGGAAGCATTCCCTTTCAACGGCTGTGAGAGCTGGGATATCTTCCTGGGAAGCATGCTTTATTATAAAATGATTTGCATTCATAATGTTGTGACCTCCAAAATGTTCTGAATAGATTTTAGCATGTAGCCGACATGGATTCAATCGAAGAATTTCGGGAAAGAGCAGGACTGGATTAATCCCTCTGTGGTATACTATAGTTAATTTGAACACAGGGAGGTATAATTATGGCTACACCACATAATACAGCAAATCCAGGCGATATTGCGGAGACAATTCTGCTTCCGGGAGATCCGCTCCGGGCGAAGTTCATTGCAGAAACCTATCTGGAAGACTTGGTTCAGTTTAATTCAGTACGGAATATGTTTGGATATACCGGAACATATAAAGGAAAGCGCATTTCTGTTATGGGGACGGGCATGGGAATGCCTTCCATGGGAATATACAGTCATGAGTTGATCCACGTATATGGAGTGAAGAATCTGATTCGGATTGGTTCCTGTGGAGCAATACGGGGAGATATTCTGTTGGGAGATATTATCATGGCGCAGGCATCCTGCACAGACAGTAATTATGCACATCAGTATCAGCTGCCGGGCACATTCAGTGCGATTGCGGATTTCGGTCTTTTAAGTACAGCAAAAGAAGCTGCTGACCGATTGCAGGCAGTCAGTCATGTGGGCAATGTATTGTCTTCGGATCTGTTTTATACAGAGACTCCGGAATGGAAATGTTGGGCAGAGCTTGGTGTGCTTGGCATAGAGATGGAGAGCTATGCATTATACTGTGAGGCAGCACGGGCTGGTGTGAAAGCACTGGGAATATTTACCGTATCGGATTCGATCGTAAATGGAGAATCGCTCAGTGCCGAAGAACGACAGAATGGATTCAGACAGATGATGGAGATTGCATTGGAGACAGCGGTATGTCAGTAAAACCTACGATATTGATTTATAATTTTACGGATAGAAAGAGAAAGAATAAGATCCAGGCATTCTGCGGAATGCATGGGATAAGAGTAAAGCTGGTTGCTAAAGAAGACTACGGAAGAGCAATCCGTACTCTTTTTGAGGCATCGTCGGAAGTACCGGATGGCGATTGTAAACAGGAAGTTTTGGAAAGTTTTGACGATGAGATGCTGGTGATGTGCCAGCTTGGCAGGCAGATGGATCTGCTGCTTAATTATCTGCGCAAAGAAAGAGTGCATATACCGTTAAAAGCGGTGCTGACACCGGTGAATCAGGAATGGGATTCTGTAAGATTATATCATGAGATTAAAAGTGAACATGAGCAGATGACCGGACAGCCTCTTAAAAAATAGAGAGGATCAGTCCGGCTGCTACTGCAAAGAAGTAAAGGAGACCTACGATTTTAAGGTCTTCTTTACGATTTTTATCGACTTCGAACAGGACAACGAGTCCGACACCTGCATTGGTGCAGAGACCAGCAACGACAGAAGCAAAAGACAGTGTTCCACTAAGGTATAATTCTGTCAGTACTACGGATGCTGCACAGTTTGGAATAAATCCGATCAGTGCGGCCAGAAATGGCTGCAACAGGCTTCCGCTTAACAGAATGGTTGAAAGTGTATGCAGATCTGCATAAGCAATGATCAGATTCAATAAGCCTGAGAATACAAAAATGTATGCAAAAAGCTTCAGTGTATGCTTGAATGCCGGAAGTACAATGCCGTGATGCTCATGGCAGCCACAGTGGTCGCAGAGATCACCGAAGTGCTTTGGTGTGGAGATTCGCTTCGCCAGAAATAAATCTGTGATATAACCGGCAATTACAGCGATGAGCAGTTTAGCTGTCAACAGTGTCCAGATACTTCCTGCGCTTTCCGGGTGACCGAGCAGAAGCAGGATCGCTTCATCGGAAGTCGCCAGAAAGACAGCAAGCATCGTACCCAGGGATACGACACCGCTGGAATACAGATTCGCAGACATAACGGAGAATCCGCATTGTGGGATACAGCCAAGGATAGCACCGACTAACGGACCCGCTTTATTAATCTTTATCAGTGTCTGATTGATAAATGTTGTTGAGTAATGTTCCAGAGTCTCGATCAGCAGAAATGCCGCAAATAAAAAAGGCAGCATATGCGGGCTGTCTGATACGGTATCCTGGAGAACATCCAGAAATATATTCATAAGTAACCTTCTTTCTTATTATTAAATTGGTTTAGGAATATCTTTTTCATACTACCAAGTTTCAGAGGAAATGTCAAATGAATGATACGATTTCTCTATAATAGGAAAGAATACGGATGGCAGCTTTACTTTTTGTGATATTTGTGCTAAAACAAAGTTTAGGACTAAAAAAGGAGAGTGTATTAAGATGACAAAGATAGATATTATCAGCGGCTTTCTTGGAGCCGGCAAGACTACGTTGATTAAAAAGCTTTTGAAAGAAGCATTTCAGAACGAGCAGGTAGTACTGATCGAGAACGAATTCGGTGAGATCGGTATTGATGGAGGGTTTCTGAAGGAAGCCGGAGTAGAGATCCGTGAGATGAATTCCGGATGTATCTGCTGTTCATTGGTAGGTGATTTCGGTACTTCTTTAAAGGAAGCAATTGAGACATACCATCCGGATCGTATTCTGATCGAGCCATCCGGAGTTGGCAAGCTGTCTGATGTGATCAAAGCAGTAGAGAATGTAAAAGACAGTGTAGATATCGTATTGAACAGCTACACAACAGTTGTAGATGTGAATAAGTGCAAACTGTATCTGAAGAACTTCGGTGAGTTCTACAGCAATCAGGTAGAAACAGCAGGAGCTATTATCCTGAGCCGTACTGATGTGGCGAAGGAAGGCAAGGCTGAAGAGGCTGTTAAGATGCTTCGTGAGATGAATGCAAATGCAGCAATTATCACAACTCCGATCGAACAGTTGGATGGTGCTAAGATTCTGGAGACGATGGAACATGTGGATTCTCTGGAAAAGCAGATGTTGGAAGAGGAACTGCGCCATCAGCATGACCATGAACATGAACATCATCACGAGCATGAACATCATCATGAGCATGGCGAGGACTGCACCTGTGGCTGCCATGATCATGACCACGACGAGCACGAACACCATCATGAGCATGATGAACACGAGCATCACCATGCCCACGACGAACACGACCATCATCACGAGCATGATCATCACCATGAGCATGATGAAAACTGTACCTGTGGTTGCCATGATCATGATCATCACCACCATGGACATCATCATGCAGACGATGTATTCTCAAGCTGGGGCAAAGAGACTGTGAAGAAATTCAATAAAGAAGAATTAAAAGTGAAACTTGCAGCACTGGATGCAGCCGATACTTATGGTGTAGTATTGAGAGCAAAAGGTATGGTTGCAGGTGATGACGGACAGTGGATTTACTTTGACATGGTTCCGGGTGAGCAGGAAGTCAGAACAGGAGAGCCTGAATTCACAGGACGCATCTGTGTAATCGGTTCTGAACTGAAAGAGGACGCACTGGCAGAATTATTTGAGGTATAGGTGACTGATTATGCAGATGGTAGATGACGCAAGAGTAGTAGTTTATCTGATGACTGGATTTTTGGAGAGTGGTAAGACTTCTTTCCTGAAACAGACGATTGATAAACAGTATTTTAAAATAGACGGAACGACGGTTATTATTCTGTGTGAGGAAGGCGAAGAGGAATATGAAGAAGACCTTCTTGCACGTGCAAAAGCGAAGATTGTTACCGTAGAAGATCCGGAAGAACTGACAAAGGAATTCCTTCAGGGAGTAGAAGATAAGTACCATCCGGAGCGTGTGATCTTTGAATGTAATGGTATGTATCCGGTCAGCAAGATGGAGGCGCTGAATGTGCCGGATGGCTGGGGGCTGATCCAGGAGATCACAACCGTAGATGCAAGTACATTTGATGTGTATATTGCCAATATGAAGTCGCTTTTTGTAGAAATGGTGCGTAATGCAGATATGGTACTGTTTAACCGTTGTACGGAGGATATGCCGCTAGCCGGTTACCGCAGAAGTGTAAAAGTAGTGAATCAGGGAGCACAGATTATCTTTGAGGGTGCAGAAGGCGAGATTGAAGATATTTTCAGTGATCAGATGCCTTATGATCTGGATGCGCCGGTTGTTAAGATCGAGGATA
>OGQN01003578.1_pt1 | contig 10033 bp, 10 predicted proteins | sample 1553231 | NCBI WGS metagenome assembly OGQN01 (sample SAMEA2579950, study PRJEB22360) | human gut metagenome | biome: human gut; feature: human-associated habitat; material: faeces | place: Denmark | collected 2008/2010 | reverse complement strand
CACTGGAGCTTAAGGACGTGGAGCTTCCGGCTTATGGATTTATGTGGTGTAAGAGGATGTAACGTAACTGTTGCTCGGTAAATAAAAAAGACGTGGCCTTACGGATCCACGTCTTTTTATTATGTTATATCTTTATTTTTTATAAGCTGTTCTGACATTCAGAAATTACTTGCAGAGCTCCTCTGCCATTGCATCGATCTCTGCCACATTCTCATCGCTGAGGGAGGACATGATCTTTACATTGTTCTCAAGCCATGTGATATTTTTACTCTTCTCGAACATTCCTTTCATGACTTTAGCTGCAGTCGGTGCCCAGCTTCCGTTCTCAATGAGGCCGATGGTGCGGTTCTGGTAATTACGCTCTGTCAGGTTCTCGATGAATGTACGCATAAACGGGAATGCTTCTCCGTTGTATGTAATGCTGGCCAGTACCAGCTTGCCGTAGCGGAAAGCATCCTCCACTGCCTCTGCCATGTCTTCTCTTGCAAGATCGCAGACAACAACCTTCGGGCAGCCCTTTTCCTCCAGCTTCTGTGCAAGAAGCTCTGCTGCTTTCTTTGTATGTCCGTATACAGATGTGTAGGCGATCATTACTCCTTCACTCTCTACTTTATAAGAAGACCAGATATCATATTTCTCCAGATAATGTCCAAGATTTTCGGTAAGGATCGGTCCGTGAAGCGGGCAGATAGTCTGGATATCAAGAGTTGCTGCTGCCTTGAGAAGCTTCTGTACCTGCGGACCGTATTTTCCGACGATTCCGATATAGTAGCGACGTGCTTCGCAGTCCCAGTCCTCTTCTACATCAAGAGCTCCGAATTTGCCAAAGCCGTCTGCGGAAAACAGAACTTTGTCTGTGCTGTCATATGTAACCATAACCTCCGGCCAGTGAACCATCGGTGCAAATACGAAGGTAAGGACGTGTTTTCCAAGTGTCAGGGTGTCACCGTTGGCTACAATATGTTTCTTTCCTTCCAGATCCATTCCACGGAAGAAATTCTCCATCATGGTAAAGGTCTTTGTGTTGGCAACAACAGTTGTATCCGGGTATGCTTTCATGAAATTCTCAATATTTGCTGCATGGTCCGGCTCCATATGCTGGACTACAAGATAATCCGGTTTCGCACCATCCAGAACCTCTGCAACTTTTCCCAGCCACTCTTCTGTGAAGCCGGCATCTACAGTGTCCATAACTGCGATCTTCTCATCTTTGATCACATAGGAGTTGTAGGACATTCCGTTTGGCACTACATACTGTCCCTCAAACAGGTCTACCTGATGATCGTTTACTCCTACATAATAAATATCATTTCCGATTTTCATTGTATTGAGTTCCTCCTTAGTCTGCTGTATTTTATATTTCCAATATTTCTGAAAATACTTTCTTATTACTCTCATTTATTATATCATTGTTCGTACTGAAATCAATGTAGAATCTATAAATAAAAACAAACCTCTGCGCCTGGTAAAAGAGCTATTTTCCCCTCTTTACAAACCTATTCCAACATAGTATTGTATACCTTGGATGAAGGAATTTTTTATAATTTTTATGAGGTAAACTATGTGTGAAAATGAAAAAAAGAAAACGTCTTCCATTGAGATGACCTCCGGCTCTCTCTGGAAAAATATCCTCCTCTTTAGCCTTCCCCTGATGGGATCCCAGGTGTTGGAGGTTCTTTTTAATTTAAGTGATGTTGCGGTTGTGGGACGATTTGCAGATTACATGGCACTTGGAGCTGTGGGTTCCACAACTCTGCTGGTCACTTTATTTACCGGAATCCTGATCGGCATGGGCGCCGGAGTCAATGTTCGTGTAGCACACGAGCTTGGTGCCGAAAACAGAAAAGGTACCGAAGAAACGATCCATACATCTCTTCTTCTCTGTGCCATCGCAGGACTTCTGGTCTGTGTCGTCTGTCTTCTGTTTTCCGGACAGATGCTGTCCATGATGAATACGAAACCGGAGCTGATGGACCAGGCTGTTTTATATATGAAGATTTATGCTCTGGGTATGCCGGCCATGGCTGTATACAATTTCGGTAACGGCGTATTAAGTGCCCGCGGCGATACGAAGCGACCGCTGATCTATCTTTCCATTGCCGGAGTGATCAACGTTCTTCTGAACCTGTTTTTCGTTATCGTCTGTCATATGGCCGCCGCAGGTGTGGCAACTGCCAGCGCGATCGCACTGTATATCTCCGCAGCGCTGGTAATGATCCACCTCCTTCGGAGAAAAGACGAATGCAGGGTATCCCTGCGTAAGCTCCGTCTTCACCCGAAGGCCTGTAAAGCAGTACTGCTTCTTGGTATTCCCACAGGTCTGCAGAATGGGATTTTTGCCATTGCAAATCTGTTCGTACAGGCCGGTGTCAACTCCTTCGATGCAGTCACGGTTTCCGGAAATGCCGCTGCCGCAAATGCAGACTCTCTGATCTACAACGTCATGTTTGCTTTCTATACTGCATGCGCAAGCTTCATCGGTCAGAACTGGGGTGCCGGAAATAAAAAACGTATGCTGAAAACTTATGGGATCAGCCTTACCTATGCCTTCATCGCAGGCGCGATCCTTGGTGGACTGCTTCTTGTTTTCGGTCCGCAGTTTCTGTCACTGTTTGCCACAGAACCGGCAGTCATCGATGCCGGCATGGAGAGGATCCGGATCATGGGCTTCAGCTATGCCTTCAGCTGTTTTATGGATTGCAGTATCGCCGCTTCCCGTGGCATCGGAAAAAGTATCCCACCGACCATCATCATCATTCTGGGATCCTGTGTATTCCGTGTCATCTGGTTCTATACGGTGTTTGCACACTTCCAGACCATTTCCTCACTTTATCTCCTGTATATTTTCTCATGGGGAATTACAGGCTTTGCGGAGGTTTTGTTCTTTGCTGTAAGCTTCCGGAAAATTCGGACCTGATACTTCAAATATATAGCGCCAGACGAAGCATTGATCTGGCGCTTTTTATATCTTTCTCGCGTTTTATGTACATTTGTCTTTACAAGGCGGACATAATTGTATATAATTATCCTGTTGTGCTTTTACGCGATGCAGTAATACCGGCTTAGAACGATCCGCCCTTTACACTGGATCGTTGCTTTGCGGCTCAGCATTTTTTTTAGCACACTCACACAATAGGAAAGAGGAAACTAGTTATGAAAAACCTGATTCAAAAATGGAACAGCATCAACCTGATCAAGCGTATCATCTGTGGTCTGATCGTTGGTATCATTCTCGGACTTGCGATCCCTCAGGCATCTGTGATCTCCATTCTCGGTGATCTGTTCGTCGGTGCTCTTCGTGGAATTGCTCCGCTTCTGGTGTTCTTCCTGGTAATGAGCTCTCTGTGCCACATGGGAAAAGGCCAGAAAACAAACATGAAATTCGTTGTTGTACTTTATCTTCTGGGAAATATACTCTCAGCACTGGCAGCTGTGATCTCCAGCCGCCTGTTCCCGATCATGCTGACTTTTTCCGAAAGTACAAATACTTCCGACGTCACTCCGCCAAGCGGTGTTGCAGAGGTCCTCAAAAACCTTCTGATGAACATTGTTTCCAACCCGGTTGACGCACTTGTCAACGCCAACTATATCGGTATCCTTGCATGGGCCATCATCTTCGGTATCGCACTGAAGGCCGCAAGTGAAACTACCAAGACTGTCATCGAAAACATTTCCGATGCAACCTCCACAGCCGTAAAATGGATCATCAGCCTTGCTCCATTTGGTATCATGGGCCTGATCTTCACAACCATCTCCGAGCAGGGACTTAGTGTACTGTTAAGCTATGGCCGTCTGATCTGTGTACTGGTGGGAACCATGCTCTTTGTCGCACTGGTGATCAACCCGATCATTACTTTCATCTGCACACGCCAGAATCCATATCCGCTGGTTCTGCGCTGCCTGAAGGACAGTGGTATCACAGCATTCTTCACAAGAAGCTCTGCCGCCAACATTCCGGTAAACATGGAGCTGTGCAAGGATCTCGGACTTGATGAGGATACCTACTCCATCTCCATCCCTCTTGGTGCGACCATCAACATGGGTGGTGCAGCGATCACCATTTCCATCATGGCTCTGGCAGCTGCACATACACTCGGTATCAGCGTAGACTTCCCGACCGCTCTGATCCTCTGCATCCTGGCTGCTGCAAGTGCGGCTGGTGCTTCCGGAGTTGCCGGCGGTTCTCTTCTTCTGATCCCGATGGCCTGCAGCCTTTTCGGAATCCCCAATGATGTTGCCATGCAGGTAGTTGGTGTCGGTTTCATCGTAGGCGTGATCCAGGATTCCTGTGAGACAGCACTGAACTCTTCCACAGACGTACTTTACACAGCATGCGCCTGCAGGATCAGAAAGAATAAATGATCACACTTATAAACCGTCAGGTGGATATTCGTAATTGAAACAAGGGACTCCCTTGATTCGGTTAAAAGGAGCAGATCTTCCGTATTTGGAAAATCTGCTCCTTTTTTGGCTTAGAGCGTGTTTGAAAAAGGCTTTCTGCAAGATGTGCGTCACAATTTGTGGGAGATTTTGTCCGGATGAGGGCGCCGTAGCGGGCTACGGCAACTGAATTCGGGTAAAATATACCGCAAAGTGGGGCGTGCAGATTACGGGAATGATTTTTCAAACACGCTCTAACCTTCAGTTCCTGCAATATCTGCCCCATATAAAATTATCCGTAATCGGTAAATAAAACATCCTCTACATTCGAAAAAGCTTCCAGTTCTCTCCCATCTGCACAGCCAGATATACGATCTCAAAGATCACAGCTACAGATCCAAGCTTAAAAAGCAGGGAATCCACAAAGCCTCCTGCCTTACAGAAATCCAGCGCAATGCCTCCCGGCAGCGGATACAGGATCCGTACCCGTTTCCGGTTAAAGCAGTCCAGCACCAGATGTGATGCGAATCCAACCACAAAATAAAGGACCAGCTTCACGGACACCATGGATATGGCTGCACTTAAAATGGCCATAGCCATGATCGAATGCATAAATGACCGGTGCGGCTGATTTTTTCCAAAGGCGCAGACTGCAATAAAAATAATAACTCCCATGGCAACCGGCGCCATAGACTGGTTATTGCGGATCTTTTCCCAGATAGAAAAATCATAAAAATAATTCAATGCGATCTCTGCTGCCACAAGCAGTACCGCGATCAGTGTGATCCGGTCCGCATCCTTATGGGATTTGGAGGTTCCTACATCAATGTCGCTGATCAATGCTCCAAGCATTCCTGTTCCTGCCGCAAGTACCAGACCGGAAACCGTAGAGGGCTGTGTAACTGCCAGCACTGTTCCGAGTCCGACTGCCGCGTGTGTTTTTCCTGTCATAATTCTCCCCTTATTGTAAAAAATCTTCCGTTATTCAGGATTATCCACTGCTACAGATCAGACACTCTCTTCTGATCTTCTGCATATATAAATGTATCACTTTATCATTTACCGCAGATCTGAAAATACAATAAGGCAGCTGTCAGCCTTACCTTTTACTGACAGCTGCCTCCACGAAACAGCATTATATCACATAAAAAATCACGATTCTATCTAAAATCTTTCTACTTTCTTTCACGTCCCGTTTAAATGGAATATGTCTCTTGGCTCTCTCTTTTAATCAGACCAGTTCATACGTCCGTAGCGAAGTGCAAGACCTTGGATCTCTTTCTGAAGCTTCACAGTCAGCTCCCTTTTGCGGATCCTCCACTTCCAGTTCTTTCCTACTGTGGAAGGCTGGTTCATTCTGCAGCTGTTATCCAGGCCCATATAATCCTGCATAGGGATCACACAGAGCTTTGCACTGCTTCTCATAACCAGGCTGATAAAGCATTTATGCAGCTCTTTATCCGGTGTATAGTTATCACAGAGATAATCCCTGGCAAGCTTACGCTCTTTTGCCATAATGCTCTTCCACCATCCGGCGATGGTCTCATTATCATGGGTTCCTGTGTATGCCACACTGTTCTCCGGATAGTTGTGCGGAAGATAATCGTTGGCACAGCCGGAATCTCTGGAATCAAACGCAAACTCCAGGACCTTCATTCCCGGGAATCCACTGTCATGGACAAGCTGACGCACAGAATCTGTCACATAGCCAAGATCCTCCGCAATGACCTGCTTCCAGCCAAGGGCCTGCTCCACTTTGCGGAACAGATCGATCCCGGGACCTTTTTCCCAGTGACCGCCAATGGCATTTTCTGCACCGTACGGAATGGAAAAATACTCGTCAAAGCCACGGAAATGGTCGATCCTTACCACATCATAAAGGCGGAATACGTAGCTCAGTCTGGAGATCCACCACTGATATCCTGTATTTCTGTGGTAATCCCAGCGGTACAGTGGATTTCCCCAAAGCTGTCCTGTTGCGGAAAAACCGTCCGGCGGGCATCCGGCTACAGCCACCGGCACATTCTCCTCATCCAGCTGGAAAAGCTCCGGATGAGCCCAGGTATCTGCACTGTCCATAGCTACATAGATCGGGATATCTCCGATGATCTGAATGCCTTTTTCGTTGGCATATTTTTTCAGTTTCATCCACTGCTCATAGAATTTGAACTGCATATACTGCTGGAATTCAATATCAAAATATAATTCTCTGCGATAGTAGTCCATGGCATTTGCCCAGCGAAGGCGGATATCCTCTGCCCATTTTGTCCACTCAACACCGCCGAACTGATCCTTTACTGCCATAAAAAGTGCATAGTCGGAAAGCCACCAGCTGTTTTCTGCAACAAATTTCTGATAATCCGGATTCTCGCTGGTGTTGCTGTTTTCGTAAGCTTTGCGGAGAAGCTTATAACGGCCTTTGTAGATTTTTTCATAGTCTACGCTGTCTGCTCTTCTTCCCCAGCTGACCTTATCACAGTCCTCCTTTGTAAGGACGCCTTCCTCCACCAGTGCCTTCAGGCTGATAAAATACGGATTTCCCGCAAAAGTGGAGAAGGACTGGTACGGAGAATCTCCGTAACTGGTAGGTCCCAGCGGGAGGATCTGCCAGTAGCTCTGTCCCGCTTCCTTCAGCCAGTCCACAAAATCATAGGCACTCTTTGAAAAACATCCGATGCCGTACTCTGACGGCAGGCTTGTGATCGGCATCAGAATGCCGGCTGCTCTTTTATCCATATCTTTTCTCTCCTTATGTTGAGCCCTGCATCTCAGAGCATCTTATCTATTATCCTCTCACGGATGCATATTCATATAATCTACGCAACCGTTTGCGTAAATTATACGTCCATTTTGCATGAAGTGCAATGCGTTTTTGTCTTTTCTACCTTTCTTACAATTTTTATATTCTGATTTTGTGCAGTTTTTCATTATGTCAAACAGAATCTGTCTGCATCTCACTACCTGATTTTCTGTGCATCTGTTTTTACGCAATTTCATGCAATTTTCCGTGCAATATGTTTGACAGTATCCTTGTTATGAACTACAATATCTCTATCAGACTGAGATAAAAAAGCCGGATCAGAGGCATACTTCCGCTTTGATCCGGCATATCCGTGAGGAGGCAAATTTATGGCAGTAACCATCAAAGATGTGGCAGCTCTGGCCGGGGTGTCCCCGTCCACCGTTTCCAGAACCTGCAAAAATAATCCATCTATCAGTGAAGAAACCAAGGAACGTGTACGCAGAGCCATGGCGGAGCTTGGCTATGAGCCGAATTTCCAGGCCAGCAACCTGGCAGCACAGATTTCCCGCTCCATCGGTATCATCCTGCCTCCGTCCCCAAAGGAGACATACGAGAATTCCTTTTACCTTGAGACGATCCGGGGGATCAGCCACTACTGTAACGCACATCAGTATATCAGCACCATTGTTACCGGTCAGAATGAAGAAGAGATCCTTAACGCAGTACGTTCCATGTCCAGAAGCGGTAAGGTTAACGGATTTATTGTTCTTTATTCCCGTGTGAATGATCCTGTTATTGATTTTCTTTTCAGTGAAGGACTTCTCTATATCCTGATCGGAAAACCGGCACAATACACCAATCATACGATCTATATCGATAATGACAACCTTCTGGCCGGACAGGAGGCAACGGAGTATCTTTATGCTCTGGGCCACCGGAAGATCGCTTATCTGGGTGTAGATAATTCCCTGGTCTTTTCCGCAGACCGCAAAACCGGCTACATGACTGCGCTGATCAGCCACGGATTAACCGTACAGCCCGAATACTGTATAGAGGTTCCTGCCGCTTCCCAGAATGAGTTTCAGGAGCTTCGAAAGCTGCTTTTAAGTGAGGAGCGCCCTACAGCTGTGCTTGTCAGTGATGATATTCTGGCGCTTTCCCTGGAAAGGATCTGTATGGAAGCAGATATCTCCATACCGGAGGATCTGTCCATTCTTTCCTTTAACAACTCACTTTTTGCCAGACTGACTTCGCCTCAGCTGACCTCCATTGATATTAACTCCGGGCAGCTTGGAATGGAAGCAGCCACGCAGATGATCAGTCATATCGAAAATCCGAGCCTTCCGGCCACAAAGATCATTGTACCTCACCAGCTGATCGAAAGGGACAGCTGCCGGAGGATCTGATCTGCTTTCAAACAAAAAACAGGTATCTTCTCTGCTGACTGTGTATTGACCACCACTTATCGATCTGACATTGGTGGTCGATCTACCGCCCGGCAAAAAGATACCTGTTTTTCATTTTTTATAATGCTTTCTCATAACACCAGTACATATGTCCCCAGAGTTCACACTCTCCCACGTTCTCAAAATTCAGCTTATCATAAGAACGGAGTGCTTTTACATTGTCCTTCGCAACAAGAAGATGTACAGCTTTATAGCCCCGCTTCTTCAGTTCTTCCATCACACCCTTAAGAAGTTTCCCGGCAATCCCCTGATTCTGGAATTCCTGACATACTCCCACCCGGGAGACCTCCGCTGACGGCACCATGGTTTCTGATCAGCATGTGAGACATTCCACATTTGGATCATCATCAATGGAGATCACACCTACGATATTTCCCGCATCGTCCCGCATACAGAACAGCGCATCTCTGGAAAGATCAAATTCCACTTCTTTTTCTGAAGGATACTCCTCTGTCCACACACAATAGGGCGTCCCCAGCAATGAACGGTACAGCTTCAGAACTGTATCTGCTTCTTCTCTTTTTACACGCTCGAAATTCATTTTATATCTTTTCTCCTGAAAATACATTCTTTTTCCGCCCGGATCCCGCCAGTATCAGGATCACAGCAAATGTAATGATCTCTGAACTCAGAAAGGAGCTCCACACGCCATTGATCCCAAATAATCCGGAAATAGCTTTTTCCCAGGACCGTCAAATCTGCAATCTGCACCATGTCCTTTTCTGATTCTGGTTTTCATCCCATTTATCATTTATTCCAACTCAAAAAAGCTTCTCTTTTTGTTACTGATAATAACATCTTTCGCTACACCCCGCCGGAAACACTGTCCGTTTTAACGTATATTTAAATTCCCTCTCATTTTCTGCAGCGTCCAGGATTTCCAACGCTTTTCGCAAATTCCGGATATCTTTTTCCATGTGATCCACATAGTTTCCCCGGCCAACCAGCTTCAGGTGCGTGATCCCTGCCTGCTTCAGCTGATACAGTGCACACAGTCCACAGCCTGTCTCACCACAAAGATATCCGGATTCATCATATGCTTTCAGATCCGGTTCCTGATCCCACGCCTGCTCCTGAAGAGCCATTATTTTTTCCGGAACAGCATCACCATTCCGTACAGTTCCAAGCCAATAGGACACCCTGCAAAGATATCCCATCTCATCACAGTGAAGAGAATTACAGAATGCTCCCGTAAACTGGCACATTTCATTCAGCACAAAGGCCTCGAACTCCATTCCCGCCTCCGGTCGGATCCCGGCCTGTTTTTCCATTTCTCTCTGAGATGCAATAACAGACTGCATATCCCGGAACGTGTTTTTCCGATGAAAGATCAATCTCTTCAGAGGAAAGCGCCGGAACATCTTCAGCATTTCACTGTTCACTTCCCCCGTCTCTCCGCTGAGATGGATCTCACAGGAAATCCCCCTGTTTTTCAGATAAACAA
>OGQN01003569.1_pt1 | contig 10055 bp, 7 predicted proteins | sample 1553231 | NCBI WGS metagenome assembly OGQN01 (sample SAMEA2579950, study PRJEB22360) | human gut metagenome | biome: human gut; feature: human-associated habitat; material: faeces | place: Denmark | collected 2008/2010 | reverse complement strand
TGGCAATAGCCAGTCCCAGCCCTGTTCCCTCACTGGAGGGTTGTCTGGATGTGTCTACTTTGTAGAACTTTTCAAACAGAAACGGAAGATTCTCCGCCGGTATCACACTGCCATAATTGACAACCTGAATTCGGATCTGACTTTGCTCCGTCACGGTGCGCACTCTGATCATCTTACCGTATCTGCCGTATTTGACTGCATTCCCGAGAAGGTTATCAAATACTCTCACCAGCTGTTCTCCGTCTGCCATAACCATGCAGCTGTCCGTATCCGTCTCCAGTACACACTCCAACTCGTTGTCTTTGAATGTCGGATAGAGTTCATCCACCTCCTGCTCAAGCAGCTTGATCAGATCGATCTTCTCCATATGCATGGGCATACCGCCATAGCTGATCTTTGTAAAACTGAACAGTTCATTGATCAGTTTCTCAAGCTTTCTGGCTTTCTCCCATGTAATCTTCAGATACTCTGAACGCTGCGCTTCCGTCAGATCCGGCATATTATTGACAATGTCAATATAGCCGATAATAGATGTCAGCGGCGTACGAAGATCATGTGCCACATTGGTAATCAGCTCATTCTTTGTCTCCTCGGCCTCTTCCTCTTTCTTCTTCATCGTCTCAACCGTATCTGCCATCCGATTGATACTATCGGCAATGCAGGAAAATTCATCCTGATACCGGACATCAATTCTGTGGGAAAAATCTCCGTCTGCCATTTTACAGGCTCCCTGGAGAATAGTTGTAATATAACCCGTTACCTGGTGAGTCAGTGCAAAAAAGACCAGCAAAAAGACAACAAGGGCAAGGATGATCAAGATGATAATCAGCTGTACTTTGATACCTACCCCAAAAATTCTGTAAAAAATATTCGATTCACTCAGCATACTTTTAGTGGATGCCTGGATACGACTGTTGTTAAGCACATAGTTATTATTGCCTGCATGAATATTCATATCATTCAGGCCATAATCACTGACCAGTATGCGCGAACGGATACACAAAAACAATACGGTCAGATCCGTCAGCACCGCCGCCAGCAGGCTGATGCATGTATACAGCATGACACGCATTCTGAAACTTTCTGTAAATTTAACCTTCAATCTTGTATCCCACTCCCCAAACTGTTTTGATCAGCTGCGGGGATCTCGGATTCTTCTCAACCTTTTCCCGCAGTCTCCGCATATGTACCATAACTGTATTGTTGGCCTCATAAAGCTTCTCATTCCAGACATTCTCATAAATCTCATCTGTACTGAATACGCGGCCGGGATGACTGGCCAAAAGCTGCAGAATACTGAACTCAATAGGTGTCAGTACCACATCCCTGCCATCCACCGTTACCCGGTGTTTCTTCGTATCAATAACCACATCCTGTACTTCGATTGTATTGCTGTCTGCCAGCACCCCCGGATTCAATTCCATATATCTTCGCAGCTGAGACTTCACTCTCGCCAGAAGTTCCATCGGATTAAACGGTTTGATCATATAATCATCCGCCCCTACACTTAACCCGAGAATCTTATCCACATCTGCTGATTTAGCACTCAGTATGATAATCGGAATATTTCTGCATGCCCGGATTCTCCGGCACATCTCAATGCCGTCAATCTTCGGCATCATCACATCGATAATTGCCAGTTTAATATCATGCTTCTGCAATAGTGCCAATCCATCCATGGCATTATATGCTTTATAGATAATATATCCGGTGCTTGACAGATATATCTCTACAAGATTCGCAATCTCTTTGTCGTCATCTACTACCAGAATTTCAATCTGTTCAGCCATTTATCTTTCCTCCGTTCTTAACGATTCTCTCATCTGTTTTTATTCTAGCACAGCCCCGCCTTTTAAGTCCTTACAAAAACCTTAACATACTCTGAAAGAAAAAAAGACCGACAACAAAAAGGGCTGACGCTTCACTAATCTCTTAGTTAAAGCGACAGCTCCCTTCTGAAAATCATTGCATTGTAAGCCTGTCTATAAGCCGAGTTATGTGAATCCGGAAACCGGATACGATAATCATCTATCTAGCCCTGCTGTTGCCAGCAGGATCGAGCGACCTACCCTAAAACACGCCGGGCCGACGTATCGTTTTATATGCGGTCTTGCTTCCGAGTGGGGTTTACAGAGCCTCCTCTGTTACCAGAGAAGCGGTGAGCTCTTACCTCGCCTTTCCACCCTTACCTGACGAAGCAGGCGGTTTATTTCTGTTGCACTGGCCTTGGAGTTGCCTCCACCGGACGTTATCCGGCACTCTGCCCTAAGAAGCTCGGACTTTCCTCACCTGCGGTCTTTCGACGCTTGCAGCCGCGATTATCCGACAGACTTACGTTCCCTATCATATCATATTCATTTTCAAAAGTAAACACTTTTATCCGACGTTAAAACAGCTGCCGCCGATAAACTCTCTGAGAATAGAGTTGTTCGGCACATTCTCACTGCTCGCACCAAGGAAATATCCCAGGAACTTGATGAGATATTTGGCTGTCTCATATTCCGGCTGATCCTCTCTGACAGAAAACAGCAGCGGTTCTGCATACTGCTTCAGAATCGCCAGTTCATAAATCAGCACAGAATTAAACATCACATCGCAGTTTTCCTGATAAGGGAAGATATTCTCCTCCTCTCCGCGACGGACAGACTGCCACATGGAAATCGTCTTTGCCGCATTGGTACCACGTTTGGCTGCATCCCTGACAATTCTTCGAAGAAGTCTTGCATCTGTTGTCGGTATACGGTTATGTTCGTCAATATTCAGCTGAGTCAGCGCACTGATATAAATCTTAAACTTATTGCCCTGATCAATAGAATAGGTCATGGCATCATTCAATGAATGAATGCCTTCTATTACAAGCACATCCCGATCGCCGATCTGCATCTTCTCGCCGCTCATTTCACGTTTGCCTGTGACAAAATTAAAAACAGGCAGCTCTACTTCTTCACCCGCCAGAAGCCCCTGCAGATCTTTATTCAGTTCTTTGATATCCAGTGCCTCAAGACATTCAAAATTCGGTTTTCCGTACTCATCAAGAGGTGTATCTTCCCGATTTACAAAATAATTATCTACAGGAATCGGGTGTGGTTTCAGCCCATGAGCCCGCAGCTGAATGGATAAACGATGTGAAAAAGTCGTTTTACCTGATGAAGAAGGACCGGCGATCAAGATGATCCTCTTGCCGCTTTCAATGATACTCTCCGCGATCTCCGCAATTTTCTTTTCCTGCAGTGCTTCCTGTACAAGCATCAATTCTGAAAAGCTGCCGTCTGCCAGGGCATTGTTGATATCTGCCACAGTACGCACACCAAGAAGTTCCCCCCATCTGGCGGACTGTTTCAGCACATTGAACAGTTTTTCAGGCGGTTCAAAGGCATCCACTGTCTCCGGTGATGCCGGTTCCGGCATCTGCAGTACAAATCCATCGTCATACAAGTATAAATCAAAATATCGAACATAAGAGGTATTTGGTGCCATATAGCCGTAAAAGTAGTCAACGGTATCTTCCAGAGTATAAACGTTGATCCTGGAACTGCGCCGATAATGGAACAGATTGACTTTATCGTACATTTTATGTTCCCGGAAGATTTCAATGGCCTCTCTTTTCGGCATTGATTTTTTGATAATCGGTATATTTTCTTTTTGAATTTCCTGCATACGCAGCTTCACACGATCCAAAAGCTCCTTTGTCAGTGACGTATCCGATATTAATTCACAGTAGTATCCTCTGTCCAGAGAATACTGAACCGTCAGACGTTCAAAATTTTCTCTACCCATCACGTCCTGGAAAGCTTTCAGCATAATCATGCTGGCCGTTCGTCGATAAGCTTCATTGCCGATGATCTCTCCGGTTGTAATAAACTCCACTGATACATCCTCATCAATTGTCTTCATCAATTCAGCCAGCTTACCGTCTACCCGGGCCAGAATAATATCATGCGGATAAGCCTTCTGAAAATCCCTGCTGATTGTTTCCAGTGTCAGTCCGGCTTCATATTCAAAAATTTTTTCTCTCACTTTTAAATGAATTTTTGGCATATTTGTATCCCCCCACTGTCAAAATTCTATGTGTTTTCCTTTGTTCAGGATGGCAACGTCCTTCGGTCACTTATACAACAAAAAAAGGTGACTGATTGCCATCTGTTACTGTCTCAATTTCCGGACAGTTTTCCTGCATCCACTGCTCCATAAAGGGCACAAAAATATGTTCCAGTCCATGATGCCCCGCATCGATCACACAAATTCCTTTTTCTACACAATCGATACCATAATGATGATCCACATCGCCTGTAATAAAGACCTGACCGCCGGCTTCTAATACATCTCCGTCCATCCCTTTGCCGGATCCCGGACATATAGATACCCGTCGGATCTTTGTATCAGGTTTTCCGTAACATCTCACCTGAGGCAGATTAAATGCTTTTCTGACAAAGATGGCCAGATCTGCCAATGTCATCTCCTCTGTCAGATCACCTGTTGAGCCAATGCCCTTTAATCCGCTTTCTGTTTCTCTGACCATAGCAAGCGGCTGCTTATTTTGCAGTTTCAGTCTGTCTGCCGCCAGATCTGCCATCACTGCTGTATCAAAATTCGTATGCATGGCAAAATAATTGATTCTGTTCTCAATCATCATCATCAGGCGATGACCGATAAAATCCTCATCCCTGATAGATTTGACGGCAGAAAACAGAAGCGGATGATGTGTCAGAATCATATCACAGCCGCATCTGACAGCCCGGTCAACAGCCTCCCCATCCGCATCCAGTGCTATGTATACCTTATGGACTTCACGTTTTGCACTGCCCACAAGAAGTCCCGGATTATCCCAGCTCTCCGCATATTCAGGCGGTGCCAGTCTTTCTAATTTCTCAATCAGCTCTTTGCTCTGCATTCTCATCTACCATCCTTGCTATTGTATCATTTATCATCTGCAGCTCATGTAAAAGCTCCTGCTGCCGCTTGAGGCTCTTCTCGGAATCTTTGCTGTAAAGTGCTTCAAGTAGTTTTTCTTTGACATTCTTCTGCCCTGCAAGATATTTTGCCAATACCGGGCTCTTATCATCGATCAGGTGTCTGCCATATAAATCCTCCGCCTCTGTATAAGGCGATTCTTCTCCATGAACTACACACATAACCGTATAGTACTTTCCCTCGTCAATCAGCATTTTTTCCTGTACAATACAGAAATGATGCTGATGCAGGAACTGACGGACTTTGTCCAGATCGGACTGCGGCTGCAGAACACACTCTTTGACCGTCTTCAGCACTTCCAGTCCCGCTTCCAGAATACGAACAGTAAGCAAGCCCCCCATTCCTGCAATGATCACTGTATCCGCCTCATTTGGTTCAAGTCTCTCCAAACCATCTGAGAGACGCGTCTCTATCCGGCCGCTACAGCCAAACCGGACAATATTCTCTCCCGCTCTTGCCAACGGCCCTTTTCTCACATCCATGGCGATGGCGTGAAAGGCTTTGTTCTGTTCAATCAGATAAATCGGTACATATCCGTGATCCGTACCGACATCCGCCACTTTTCCTCCGGGAGTCACCATATCGGCCACCGCCTGCATTCGTATTGATAACTGCATATATTTCCTCCGCTTACTGATTCAGATAACCTTCAAGGCCCGCCGATTTGCCGGACTGGCGCAGCTTACGCAGCGCTTTAGCCTCAATCTGTCTGATACGTTCACGGGTAACATTGAGTTCCTGACCCACTTCCTCAAGGGTATGCTCATGGCCGTCATCCAGGCCAAAACGCATCCTGAGAACCTTCTGTTCACGCTCATTTAATTTGTCCAGGACACTTCTGATATCATCTTTGAGCTGTCCGAATGCAGCTTCATCAGAAGGCAGCGGTGTATGCTCATCCTCAATAAAATCTGCCAGATGACTCTCCTCTTCACTTCCCACTGGTGTCTCCAGTGAGACTGTTTCCTGAGCCAGTTTCAGGATTTCACGCACCCTGCCGGCATCCATATGCACATTCTCCGCAATTTCTTCCACTGAAGGATCTCTGCCAAGTTCCTGTGTCAGTGAACGCTGTGCCTTCGTAATCTTATTCATCGTCTCAACCATGTGTACAGGAATACGGATGGTTCTTGCCTGATCTGCAATAGAACGGGTAATTGCCTGGCGTATCCACCATGTAGCATAGGTACTGAATTTGTAACCCTTGGTATAATCATACTTCTCAACTGCTTTGATCAGTCCGACATTGCCCTCCTGGATCAAATCCAGAAACTGCATGCCGCGTCCCACATAACGCTTGGCTATGCTGACAACAAGACGAAGATTTGCTTCTGCCATCTTTTTGGCAGCTTTCTTGCTTCCTGCCTTCATCTCTTTGGCCAGTTCAATCTCCTCTTCCTGTGTCAGAAGCGGAATATTCCCGATCTCCTTCAGATACATACGGACAGGATCATTCGTTCCGATTCCCTCAGGGACAGAAATATCATTCGGGTCAATATCTTCCTCCACCTCATCCAACATTCTCCGATCCGGCTCATCATTGCTTCGATCCACAAAAATACCATTTGATTCCAGATAATCATATATCTTCTCTATCTGATCCTCTGTCAGCGGCATATGACCGAAAAAGTCACTGATCATATCCGGTGTCAGCTCCTGCTCCTTCTCTTTTGCAAAAGGAACCAATTCTTTTAATTTATCCATAAAAAGTGCCATTTTTTCGTCCATTTGTTTTCCTCCGGGCATATTGTTAGTAGTTTTCCATTATTAAAGAGAAATATACAGCTTCTGAAGCTTTGCTTTCTCCTGGATGATTTTCTGAAGATCCGAAATCTCCCTGACGCTTCTGCTCTTCAGTTCCAGACTGTTTTTCTTGATCCGTTTCACCGTTTCATTCAACGCCTTCTCACGAATGGCAGGGTCATCATCTGTCTTGAGCTTTGTATTGAACAGCGACGCTGCTGTTTTTTGTTCCTCCACATCTTCAAACTGATTCAATATTCTGGCAGGGGTCACCTGACCGGTTACCTTTAATTCCTCAAAGACAAGTGTTGCTGCTTTGTGATAAAGCGGATCTTCAAAATCATCCTCATCAATATAATCTTTGATTTTATCATAAAGCGACGGATCTTCAATCAGCCATGTCAGAAACAGTTTCTGAGCAGTCAGTACGCTGTTTTCCTTCTCAGCACGCTTCTTCACAGGCATCTCTTCCTGCTCCTGCTGCTGATAAATAGCTTCTTCCACCTGTTCTCTGCTCATAGATGCACCGAAACTGTTCACCATCCGCTTCAGTTCCTCCGATGCAATGCCGTAACGTCCGGCAATGGCGTCAATATAAATGTTTCGCTCCAGTTCCTGCGGAAATTGCAGCAATCTCCTTGCCATCGCTTTCATAAAAGAAGCTCTGCCTTCCGGATCCGACTGTTTATAATTTTTCTCCAATACGGAGATTTCAAACATAAAACTGCTCTCTGCTGCATCAATTCTTTCCTGAAAGGCCTCTATCCCAAGATTTTTGATAAATTCATCCGGATCTTTATAGGGGTTCATATGGATCACCCGCACATTGATACCGGCAGATTTCAGGATCGGAATCGCTCTGAGGGCCGCTTTCTGTCCTGCACCATCACTGTCATAGGCCAGACGGACTTCCTGAGTATACCGTTTCAGCAAAACACTGTGCTGCATGGTAAAGGCCGTACCAAGAGAAGCCACCGCATTGGTGAAACCTGCCTGATGCATAGCGATCACATCCATATATCCTTCACAGATAATCATATATGACTTTCTGGATGTTCTGGCATAATTCAGCCCATAGAGATTTCTGCTCTTATCAAAAAGCATGGTTTCCGGTGAATTCAGATACTTCGGTGTTCCGTCACCCATGACTCGCCCGCCAAAACCGATCACTTTATTGTTCACATCCATGATCGGGAACATGACACGATTCCAGAACTTGTCATGAGCACCATGTTTTTCATCATAAGTGAGCAGTCCCGTCTCCTTCAGAATCTGATCCGAATATCCCTTCTTTTTCAGATACTGATAAAGATCGTTGCTGTATTTGCTGGCATATCCCAGTCCAAAATGGATCTGCGTCTCCTTGGACAGCTTTCTGTTCTCCAGGTATTCTCTGGCCTGCTGTCCCTGTTCATTATTCAATTGATAATAAAAATAGTTGGCTGCTGTTTTGTTGATCTCCAACAGCAGCTGCCGTTTATTTCTTTCCCTTTTCTGTTCTTCTGTCAGTTCCGCTTCCGGAAGTGCGATTCCCGCTCTGTCTGCCAGTACTTTCATAGCCTCCGGAAACGTCTGATTCTCATATTCCATAATAAAGGTAAATACATTGCCCCCGGCTCCGCAGCCAAAACAATAATACATTTGTTTATTGGGGCTGACGGAAAACGACGGCGACTTCTCATTGTGGAACGGGCAGAGGCCAAAATAAGAACTGCCCTTTTTCTGAAGCCGTATATAACTGCCAATCACATCCACGATATTATTGCTGCTTCTGACTTCTTCTATTACTTCATCAGGATAATACATCCCTGTCACATCCTTCTAGTAAATCTTCCATGCCTTTGGAATATAAAGTGCCTCATAGGTTTCTATTGTGTACTGATCTGTCATTCCAGACAAATAGTCACACACCGCCCGTTCCTTCGAACAGCGTCCCTCTGCAATAAGCCTTCTGTATTCTTCCGGCATCTGTTCTGTATATTTCATATAATGCCCATAGAGTTCTCTCAGCACATTCTGTGCCTTTGTCTCCTGATTCTTGGCTTTCGGATTATTGTATACATGTTCAAACATATATCGACGCATACCAAGCATCGCATCCTCCACATGCTCCGACATCAGAATATCCGGCCTGTTCATGCTGTTGTCGATTACATCATGAATCAGCGTATTGAGCCTTTCCTTGGAATCATGCCCGAGAATATCCGTATACTTCACCGGCAATTCTTCCTCAATGATGATCTTCCCGCGAATCGCATCATCTATATCATGATTAATATAAGCAATTTTGTCTGAAAGTCTCACAATTTTGCCTTCCAGTGTCTTTGGCATTCTCGACGTGGAATGATTCATCATCCCATCCCTGACCTCTTTTGTCAGATTCAGTCCCAATCCATTCTTCTCCAGAACTTCCACGACACGGACACTTTGTATGTAATGTCTGAACCCCTCCGGACAAATTTCATTCAATACAGCTTCTCCGGCGTGTCCAAAAGGGGCATGCCCCAGATCATGGCCCAGGGCAATTGCCTCCGTCAGGTCTTCGTTAAGCCTCAGCGCCCTTGCAATCGTTCTCGCTGTTTGTGATACTTCCAGTGTATGCGTCAGTCTTGTTCTGTAATGGTCACCTCTCGGTGCCAGAAACACCTGTGTTTTGTGCTTCATCCGTCTGAATGCTTTCGAATGAAGAATCCGGTCTCTGTCACGCTGATACTCGGGACGGATATCACATTTATCTTCCTGGCGATCCCTTCCCATGGTCTCACTGCTCTTTGACGCATATGGGCTCAGATAACTCTGCTCCCATGCCTCTCTCTCCTCACGAATATTCATTGCCGGTTCCCCCTTTTCGAAAAGTCGTCAATTCACAGCTTTCAAATAACTCTTTAATACCTTCAGATGTGCCGTTGAAACAGGCAGTTTCTCTATCTCTTCCAGGGTGTAAAAATCTGTTCTGTTCCCAAATGATCGCTCCCCGGCAACTTCACCGCCATAGACATGCATCCGCCACTCCCTGTGTGTAAAAACGTGCTTTATATCGCTGACATACTCCGTCAGGCGTATTCTCACACCATATTGGTCATAAAAAAGCTGCTCAAACTCCGATGGTGTGTCACAGCTGTACTGTGCAAAACCGTATAAATTCTGCAGCAGGCCGTTTTCATTCGGTATCATAAAATATCGGTCACTCTCTCTGATGACCACTGTCATATACTCCAAAATACTCTTGTTGATCTTCTTGTTGTTGACCGGAAGACGTCCCACTGTTCCAACCAATCTGGCCTGACACAATGAAGCGATGGGACAGGCTTCACAGACCGGTTTGGCAGGTGTACAGATCA
>OGQN01003568.1_pt1 | contig 10058 bp, 8 predicted proteins | sample 1553231 | NCBI WGS metagenome assembly OGQN01 (sample SAMEA2579950, study PRJEB22360) | human gut metagenome | biome: human gut; feature: human-associated habitat; material: faeces | place: Denmark | collected 2008/2010 | reverse complement strand
AACTGAATTTCAACAATTTCAAAGAACGACTATGATTTTTTAGTGGACACTAATGATTTTACTAAGTTTCTTACTCGTTGTTGTCCAAATCCAAGTCTCCTATTAGGCATTGTTAAACCTTTTTCTAATACATGAGAGTCTACGAGAAGTACTGCGAGCTCAGATTCTTTGGTCTTAATCAAGCGACTTCTTCGTAATTGGAAATAAGTCCAGAAAATATCATGCTTAAGCATTTTCGGGAAATTTTTTATTATTCTTAGCGAATTGAGTATTATTTTTACAGTATTCATGTGATTAAATAAATTTTGCAATCCAATATAGTCCAACCATTGACAAAATTATTTGAATATTTTTCTTTGTAAGAGATTTATTTTTAACTATATCCATCAAAACCAAAGGATATGCCTCCCTATATAAATTCCAAATTTGCATTCCAGAGAATAACCCGGATTTAATAGCTCTAATTTTTAGATTAATCTTGATTTCGGATATTGGCCTTTCAAAATCACTATCCAAAAGTCCCTCAAGATACGATACCATAGCAAAGCCGCTTTCCATTGATTCTTTGGTAATCCTCCGCACAAGACTTTCTTCGTTGATTGTTGCATCATAATAGTAAAGAGCCTCCCCAAGATATGAAACTGAAACTGAATTTTTCATCAAGGAAGCAAGGAAGCATTTGTCTTCGCCTAAGTTAATACCTTGAGGAAATGATGCACCATACTTAAGAACTGTACTTCGCTTAACCAGTTTGCTCCAACAACTAGCATAAAGGCGTCCTCCTATAATATCCTTAAGGACTTGGATATTCTCAAGGGCTGCTGGTTGTTGTTTGATGAGTAGTTCTTTACCATTGGTGACACGATAAAAATCAAATAGGATAACATCCGCATCAGTTTCCTTCGCATGACTAGATAATAGTTCGAGCATTATGGGCGAGAGCCAATCATCAGAATCTGCATGAACAATATAATCTCCAGTACAAAATTCAAGTCCCATTTGTCGTGCTGAACTTACCCCTCCGTTCACTTTATGAATGACTTTTATACGAGAATCTTTAGCTGCATATTCATCGCAAATATTTCCACTCTTGTCAGGAGAACCATCGTCCACAAGGATTAGCTCCCAATCCAAATATGTTTGAGCAATGATGCTATCTACACATCTTCGTAGGAAAGACTCTGCTTTATAGACAGCCGTTATTATTGATATCTTCATACTCACTTAGCCAGTATATCTTGGAGTAGTTTCAAAGACTTGTTTTTCCACTCTTCTCTAATCTGGTTTACAGAATTCCAATCAATAGGCTCTGTAACATTCTTTTGTATAAGGCTTTCTGCATCTACCAATCTATTTTTGAGATTAAAAAGAGAAAGAATAGACTCAAATCTTGCCATTCCTCTTCCAGAATTTCCTACTACCCAAAATGGCTTGTTGAAAAGAATTGCAAAGGCTACTGCATGAAAAGAGTCAGCTATGACCATTTCTGCATCCATGAAACCTCTTAACCATTTAGTGACTGTTGGATTTTGGAATCGTTCGAGATGTTTCTTGATAAACCTTTTTGTAAATGGACGTGTATTTTCCCCTATATTTACATAGAAGGATTTCAATCCTAACTGTTTCTCGACATGTCCAATGAATTGTTTCTTCTCTTCAGTCATATCAAGAATATAGCAAAATAAATTACCCTCAGATTTTACCTCGTTCTCTTTCTCTACTATCTTAATGTAGTCTTCTTTATTAAGCAAAAGAGTTGGATCAAGAACAAACTCAGCATTTGATGCAAGGAAATTATTTACAAAAACTTCACCTACACTTTCCCTTACTGTAATTAGGTCAAATTGTTTAGCCAATTTTGCACACTCGTTTGTTTGTTCTTCGCAATACTCCCACTTACCAGTTCCAAAAGAAGCAGCATAAGCTATCTTTTTGATTTTTGGATTATGTTCAAAGCCCAAAAACATAGTTGAGAGATTTTCCACATACTTTGGTCTCCACACTTGATCGCTTCCTACAACAAGTGCACCAAGTCCCAATCTCTCGCTTATGCCGTTGTAATCCAAATTAGGATTCATAGGCTCTGTATGATTAATATAAGTGTCATAGAAATACGTCGAGTTTTTCCACAAAAGAGTACGTATGGAAGTTCCGTGATAATACAAATATTGCCTATTCCTCTTCTTTCCAATGAAACTAAGAACAAACGTATGGATATTTGCTTGCATAATCTCCTTTATCTGCAGTATAATAGGCTTTGGTATAATTCTTTGATTCAGAGTTATTGGTTCATACCCCATCTCCTTCAACACTTGCTGTAAAGCATAGTTCTGAAGAAAGCCTCCGAAGTTGACGTGTAAAGGGAGTGTAATAATTCCAATTCTCATTTTCGATACAATATATTAATTCCTATTTTTCTTCTTCTTAGATTACTTTCTTGCATGTTTCTGTAAAACTAACAGTCTTCTATGCCTTTATTAGTTTACCAATAATTTCCATTGTTATCTTCTTCCTTCCTCTCTTATTCATAAAGAAGCTATTGATATACAACTCTGGAGAAGTAAAACGTTCGTCCTTCAAATAGTTCAGCATTGGTGCTTCTACTACATTGGCTTCGTTAATATAATGAAAAATGTGAGTCTGAATGAAGTATTCTGTGAATCGAGAAGAGAGGTGTTCCGTGACTGGAAGGATAGCGATTACGGGTTTGAGTCGGCGTAAAGTGCAATAAATGAGCATTTCTTTCAGAATTTTGATGTTCTGCTGAATTTCGTATTCGTTTTCTTGTGAAAGTATAGGCGTTGGCAATGTGATGTCAAACTCACTATTCCAGCAGTTAATCCAGAAGTCGACATCTTTTTCAAGAGTGACTGCATCCTTCATTGGATTTTCAGTCAGCTCAAGACGAGTATCCTTCTTGATGTCGCGAAACACAAAGCGGAGGAGTCGAGGATTGAAGAAGAGTGGGAATTTGATGAGTTTAAACTCTTCTTTCTTATTATAATCTACAATATCCTTCTTTGGAAGGAAAGTATAATACTTAGCGTGTATACTCCTCGGTTTTTGGCGATATAAAAAAAACTTCAAAAGACATACCGGAATTATCACAAAAGCTCCTGGGGCTAAATACGGAATGATTTTACGTAGGATAGCAAAATCGTATTCGAAAGTTTGTGGACCAACAGCACAATTCAAGCCTTTAACACCTGATTCACTATAGTCAAAACCGAACTTTGGATGATTACTTCCGAGGTTAACCACCTGCAAATCCTTGGGAAATTTAGTCATATCCCAATACTTGCGCACATCGATAAGCTGGTTATTGTAATGATTTGTTCGCTTGTAGAGGGCATTGAAAAGAAAGAGTCCTGCAATACTCCAAAATACGATAGCTATAATAATTATTATCATATTGTTTTAGTTCAATGTCCATCCTCCATCAATAGCAATTACCTGTCCTACTATATTGTTGGCCGCATCGCTCGCAAGATAGAGTGCGAGAGATGCGACCTCTTCTACCAAAGTGTAGCGTTCTGTTGGATGCTGGCTAGTGTAGGCATTATCCTCTACCGACTTACCTTGAACTCCTCTATGGATGTTAGTTACTACATTACCAGGAGCGATTGCATTAACAAGCACACCTTTACAGACAAGCACTTTTGCCAACCCACGTGTGATACAAGTAGCTCCCCACTTAGAAACATTGTATGGATTGAAACCTGTAAGAATACCTGCGATAGATGTGATGTTAATAATCTTTCCTTTTCTGTTGTTCTCTACGAAATAGCGACCTTCTGCTTGACACATAAAGTAGAGTCCTCGCTGATTAGTATCAACAACTTTATCATACATTTCAGGTGTCACTTTGTCCCACGAAGCAGAATCATAGATACCCGCATTGTTGACGAAAATGTCAATTCCGCCAACTTCAACAACAAGCTGATGAATCTTTGAATCAGCAACCTTTTCATCGGTAATATCCCAACAAATGGTGTAAAGGTTCTGATTGTTGAGTGCTTGCTTTGTTTCGTCAAGCTTCTTTTTGTTTCGTCCACTGATGATTACAGTTGCACCTTCTGCAAGAAAGAGCTTAGCAATACCAAGTCCGATACCGCTAGTTCCACCTGAAACAAAAACAATTTTATTTGAGAGTTGCAAAGAAGGTGCTACTATCGAAACATTTGTGTAAACAACTCCTCCTGTACGTATATATTTCTTAAAGTTAGAGATGTATTTCTTTATTGAACTGATTGACATATTACCTTTTGATTTTTGATAGCACCTTTTTTTTAACTGTATTTCGCATTATTGGGCTTAAACCAAAGAAATAGATAAGAATACAGCAAACTATTACGCTAGTTATTCCCACTATAAGGAATCGGCTGCCCCCCTCTTCCATATAGTAGCAAACAGCAAAAAGAGGAAGCGACGAAACAATACCTATAGGGAAAACTACACCATATACATATTTATAAAACTTACCAATCGAAAATCCTGTATATCGCCCCAAAATGGATCCAGTGATGAATGTCTCCACCACCCATGGAATAATACCAATTATCAGAACAACGTACATACTTACACCCATCTTTAAAAGAACCCAACTGATGGGTACGATGGAAAGAAGTACTGATCCTGACAAGACATTCGGCCATTTCATTCTTCCATTGGCATGAATACCAGTAACAATAGGTCTTGCCATGGTTTGAATCAAACTTTGAATCAATATAATTCTCGTAAAAAATACCGTATCATCTGGTATTTCTCCAAGCCACAAAGTGAGAACAAATTCAGCTTCGAAACATAATGGCAAAAGCACGAATAACATTAATAGGCCTGCATAACGAGAGCTGTTATTAATGAGTGTAAACATTTTCTCATATTCATGTACAGCACAATATTTTACTATTTGAGGATTGGCTGCTGTCAAAAAGTTAGTTACCAACTGCATTACCATTCCGTTTAGTACATTTCCAATACCTCTTGCGGCATTAATAATCGTACCAAAGAACATATTAAGAAGCATATTCAAGCCCTGATTGTTAAACATTACCGCAGCACAACCAAAAACATTCCAGCCGGAGAATCCAATAATAGATTTCAATAGAGACTTGTCCACTGTCCAAGATGTAACACACTCCTCATACTTTCGCTTACAATAAATTCTATAAATCAAAATACTGGTAGCACTGATAACCATCTGTAATACGGCAAAAAGCTTCAAATTATCAATAGTTGAGTACATCAACGAAAACGCAACAATAAGTTTTGCTACAGCATCATAAATGGCCATATATGCGTACACACTCATATTTTCATGAGCAATAAGTGTAGACATATATGGTACTTGTGTAACGTTGAGGAAGATAATGACGATTGAAGTATAGAATACATAATAGGCAGCATCCATTCTCTCCTTGGGTATCACAAGTTGACCATTCATAAACCACAAACCGCCAATAAGAATGATTATTGAAAGGAGGACTGCCATTGCAAAATGTACTACGAAAGTAGTAGAGAAGGTTATCTTGCTCTTCTCAATATCTCCTTTTCCAAGTGTAAAGGTGATGAATCGTTGTGTGCCAGAAGCAAGGGTGCTATTGAGGAAGGTAAACATAGTCACCATTCCTGCAACAACGTTGTTGATACCATAGTCTACAACACCCAAGTTCTGGAGAACAATACGCGAAGTAAAGATTCCTATCCCCATAGTAATAACCATACGGACGTATAGGAGTAGTGTATTCTTTGCTATGCGTTTATTGTTGTCTGAAACCGATGTTACCATTATCTATGCCACTTTACGTTTTCCTTAATAACCCTTGCTGGAACTCCACCTACGATAGTGCGCGCAGGTACATCTTTGGAAACAAGAGCTCCTGATGCCACAATAGCTCCATCGCCAATAGTTACGCCCTTGAGAATAGTCGCACCTTGTCCTATCCATACATATCGACCAATCTTAATAGATTTTGCAATTTTGTAACCTTCTTCCTCAATAGTATGCCCATCATACGAACGAATACATACGTCACGCCCAATGGTTGCACCTTCACCAATTTCAATAGTTTCACCACATGAAATTTGAACATTCTCGTTGATAAAACCTCCATGAAGAACCAGGTGACTGTTGGGAAAAACCCTGATGTAGGAGTTAGCAAAACATTGAAAATCCCCTATAACTGTCATTTTAGCATTATTCTCCAAAAGAATGCGAGTTTCAGTACGAGACTTTCTGATTTGCTTTTTTCCTGTAGCAAGCTTCGCTTTCAGTTCCATCTTTGCGCCTTTGTCAAGTTGAATGACTGTTCTACTCTGATTCATCAGCGGAAGTCGACAACCTCTCACGACATTCCTTGAAAAGAAGTTTACCCATAAAAAGGTGCTCCAAGCATTGCAAGATAATCCTAGCATTCTGAAAAGTGATAAAACTCGTTTGGCAAGAAATAAAACTCCGCGAATTCGCTTCTTGATATCAGTTAGTTTTGTAGGTACAGGAGGGAAATATTTCTTGGCAACTACCTCAAATTGCTCTTTATCCAATGCTTCAAAGAATTTATTTCTGTCAAGCTTTGCCGACTTCAATGAACTATCCATTGCCGGATTTCCCTTACGAGCATCTGCCATTGAGAATTCCTTCCAACAAATCTTGTCCTTAATAGCCTCAAAGAGGACCATACCTTTGTCTGAATTAACCATTACTAGGGATGTTCCTCTATCCTGATCCATAGACTTGTCAAGCTTCTCAATGCCCCAAAAATCAGCAAGAGTAATGTCTGCTTTCTGAGGGAAGCCTTTGAAGTGACACTCATAGCAAGAAGGACGAGTAAAGTTACCTACCTGCAAATAACCGATGAAGAATAAATCGTGATAACGATCTTTGCAATACTCTTTGCCATTGGAAAAATTCACGCGCATAGAGAAATTATGCCATCCCCATTCTTTTGCCTTAAACTTAATCTTGGTTGCCTTGGCTCCAAACTGACGCTCAAGCATTTCCATATACTTAAGAAATACCTTTGGCGAATTTACACCACGGCAGATAAAGTCGCAAGTAGTGAGGTTGCCATATTCCCTATTTCCGAGAACCTTATAGAGTGCCTGAATCTGACAAGGACAGCCACAGAAGAATACTTCTTTTCCTTCCTTCAAAAGCAGTTTAATCTCCTTATATATACCTTCCGCATTGCTTTGGAGATACTTGCTACTTCGTATTTCTGACAAACGTTCAGGGTTTGAGTCAATAATCTGCGAAACAGTATGATCCTCGTTATATACTGCACCACCTACGTATGCTTTCTTTGTATACATAACGTTAGCAAGCATAGAGTGAATACCTCCAGAAGTGCTATCAGTACGCACTTTGTCATCTTTAGTGTATGCAGCAAAAACTTTTGGTTCAGCGTATCTGACAACCTTATCTGAAGGCGCAATGATTGGGCATACCTTCTCACAAAGGTGGCAATCAATACATGTATCCATATTAACATCCGGATACCAGAAACCTTCTAAATCTGTCTTGAATGTAATTGAACCTTTAGGACATACATCACCACAGGCATTACATCCACAACAATCTATTTTATTTTTTATTTGGATCATATATAGTATTGATTCTATGTGCTAAACAGTGGCAACGCTCCACTGTCTCTCACCCAACTTGTTCATTATGCAAAAAGCATGCTTCACGACTAATCATTTTTGTATTTCTATTAGTCAATAACACAAAAATATTTTTTATGGGCAATATCTAAAAAACAATTTAGTACTTACATTTTCTGTAAGCACTCAATTTAGGGCATCCCCCTTCGAAAGGGCACTTTTCAGTGCCCTAAACCGAGTTTTGTTAATTAATTAGTCTTGAATTTAACATTGGCTGGTAGCCAAAGTGATTTTGTCAGGAACCATGTTAACATAATCCCTGCATCCGTTAAAGATATTTTTGAAAAAAGTTCCGATGAAGTTCCAGACAGAACTGCCATGAAGCTTTACCGTTCCAATCACACTATGATATGTTGCAGCCATCCCAGCACCGGCATCACTACCATAATGAAGTGAATTATTACGTTGGGTAGTCAGCTTTCGAATGGTTCGCTCTGCCAGATTGTTGTCTATAGGTAATTCACCATCATCCAAGTAGGCAAAAATCTCTTTCCAGAACCGGTTCAGATAATTGAGAGCTTCCCTATAATACTGACTTCTAAATTCTGAATCCTTTGACAGTTCACTGTCCAACTGACTGCGCAATTCTATCAGGAGTTCCTTCGTTTCCAGACTTTGCCTTTCCCGAAACCTTTCTTTTGGAGTTAATCCGGCATCATCGTATTTACGCTCCCTCATAAAGAACTCCTTTAAAATTTCGGAAAAGCGTTCTGCAGTCGGTTCACCACCCTGATTGGAAGCCTTGACAAACTTGTTTTTGGCATGAGACATACAAACTTGGTGTACAGTATCTTTAAAACGGGCTGATTTCAGATCATTGCCGATAAACACATAAGCATTGTATCCGTCGGACATGATACTCTTCAATTCTGCATCACCCAAAAAGTCTGTAAGTACCTCACGACCGCGCGAGCCATTCTCATAGAAGAAAATGGCTGTTTTCCGAGCCTTGTTGACCAGAACCCAAATATAGCACTTCTTATAGTGATCATATTTACGCACCTTACACCAGGTCTCATCGCAGTTCACTATCGAGTCTTTTTCCAAAGCTATGGACTTCAATACACAAACCAGTTCGTCCAGGTATGTCTTGCCTTTCTTAAGCCAGTTGCGCAATGTGTTTTTAGAAACGGTCATGCCCATATCTGTCAGCCATTGGTGAAGAAGACCGAAAGTCACATTCTTCACATAAACTTCATAGGCGATAGCCTGCAGAAATTCAGGAGTAGCTTTAGTACCCTCGAATCTGGTCACCACCTCCGGATGGCCTTCAGAAGGGAAATAACCCCACCTCGGCTTTTTACCAGGCTCTGCATAATGAACCATCTCAAAACATTCTTCCGTAAGGAAAGTACGGAAACTGAACACCCGTACCATTCTCCTTTCAATGATGCGACCGGGAACCTTTGTCAAGTCAGAAGGATGCTCTATTACTTCTCCGGATACTCCCGTCGTTTTATAACCGTCAGGACGATTGGACAAATCACGGCCTTTCCCGGAAGGCTCTTTAACCTCCGGTGATTGGACATGACCAACCGAATCCGTGCGAAGCGTATCATCGGTTCCATCATAATCATCCTTCTCCTTCCGGCGGTCTGAATCACTTGTTTTAGCTTTAGATTGTATCTTTTGACGTCTATCACCAAAACGTTCCTGATTGGCATAATCAAGTTTTTCCTGAAGTGATTTTATCTTACGTTCAGCCGATTTGCGAAGTTTATGCTCTTCTGACAACCGATTCTCAAGGTCAGCATGTTTCGATTCCATAGAGGACACCTGATCCTTCAGATCCTTCATCTGAGCCATAAAATCCTCCAAAACAAGCTTCATGGCATCACTTGTCAACCGAAGATCCTGATTCTGTTCGGAAAGGTATTGTATGTACCGCTCTTTCTGATCCTCTGCCATACCTGCACTATAATTTATAGGGCTGAGTGAGCAGGTTGCCCTACTCAACAACTCTCGTTTTGTTGTAATTATATCTTGCAGATCGATCATACTTAAACCTTTGATTTACAGCATTAAAGGTAATAAAATAATCGCAAAAACGCAAGTGGACAAATAGATTAATTATCTGATTTTTAATGTTTTAACTATAGGATTCTCAAGAATCAAAACCACGTCCTTCCAGTCAATCCGATAAACAGTATCTGCCCCGTTCCGCTCTACTTTCATGAACTGATAGCCTGCTACAAACTTCTTTTCGAACAGACTATATGAACGATTATCAAATGAAAACATACGGACTATCCTGCGATTTCGAGACATGACTATAAAGACGTCTCCATCATTGGGCTCACGGTGAAGCCGTTCACGAATGACAGACAGCACACGGCTGTGTTTACAACGCATATCGGTGAAATCACGGACATAATAAAAATGATTCAGACCGGTAA
>OGQN01003549.1_pt1 | contig 10094 bp, 8 predicted proteins | sample 1553231 | NCBI WGS metagenome assembly OGQN01 (sample SAMEA2579950, study PRJEB22360) | human gut metagenome | biome: human gut; feature: human-associated habitat; material: faeces | place: Denmark | collected 2008/2010 | reverse complement strand
TTCCGGCAAAGTTTGGTAATTTTATCCACTTAACCCGATTTTCCCACTTGTTTTTTCCACTACTTTTTCATAAAGTGTTTGATAAACAGGTACATGAGAATCACCAGTGCCCCAAAGTACCCCAGCACTCCAAAAGCCGGAATTCCCATTATCTTCGGTGTCATGTCTGTGGTGCAGATAATACTGGAGCTGATCAGAAGTGCCATGACCCAAAGACCAAGCACGATGTTCCGGATCAGGCGGCGCATCAGCCACGCCAGGTCATCGGAGGCGTGTAGGTCCAGGTTAATCTTGGTCTGGCCTTTCATACAGCCCTGCAGGAAATCTGCTGCCAGCGCAGGGATATCCACGGCGCGGAGCATGGAGCGATACAGCTTTTTCCCGGTGCCCTTCATCTGCTTCTTCCAGTTTCCCTCCTCCAGAAGGTTTCCCTTCAAGCGGGCTGCTGCAATCTGCACCATATTGATCTCCGGGCTGATATCTGCCAGTACCCCTTCCATATGCGTCAGTCCTCTTGCAAGCATGGTAAGCCCATGGGGCATGACGATCTTGTTCTCCTTCATTACGTCCATCAGATCTGTAAGGATTTCTACGATATCGATTTCGCCAAAATCTGCAGTGCCGTATTTCGCCATAAGGTCGCGGATGTCTGTGTAAAGACGGCTCTGATTGGGTTTCCCCTTGAATTCTCCAAGTGCCAGCACTGCATCCTGAATTTTTCCAATGTCATTCAGTGCTACTCCTTCGATAGCCTGACCGATCAGCTCGCGGTCACGTTCATTCAGCCGTCCCATCATTCCCATGTCGATCCACACGATCTTGCCTCCCTGGATCATCACATTTCCAGGATGGGGATCTGCGTGGAAAAAGCCGTCGTCCATAACCTGCTTGATAAAATTATCTACAAATTTGCTGCCGATCTCATCAAGGTCATAGCCGCCTGCGAGAAGCTCTTCCTTATGGTCGATGGGAATACCATCAATGTATTCCATAACAAGGACGCTGGCTGTGGTATATTCTCTGTAAAGAATGGGCGTTTTTACAAATGCCACATTTTTATTTTTCCTGGAAAATTCTTCCATGTTTGCCGCTTCCGTCAGGAAATTCATCTCTTCCTGGGTGACACGCCACAGCTCTTCCAGCACAAGATTCAGATCTACCGCTTCCTTGATGCTTACAGGGGGAAGGAGCTTCACCGCCTTTTTCATCAGTCCGATATCCCGGGCCATGATTTCGTAGATGCCCTTTCGCTGAACCTTTATCACAACTTCTTCGCCGGTTTTCAGGACGGCGCGGTGTACCTGGGCGATAGAGGCTGAGCCAAGGGGCTTCTCCTGGATTTCCTGAAATTCTTCCTGCCAGGGACAGCCAAATGCTTCCCGGAGGACTTCTTCAACTTCTGCAAATGGCATGGGGTCTACATCAGAGCAAAGCTTCATCAGCTCGTCGCAGTAACGCTTGGGCAAAATGTCGGAGCGCATGGACATGATCTGTCCCAGCTTGATGAAGGTGGGGCCGAGATCTGTGAGAATGAGGCGGAGCTTCTCCGGGGAGACGCCTCGGGTGATGGCATGCTTGTGGAGAACGGCTGTAATTTCTTTTAGCCTTTCTTTATACGTGCCGGTGTCTTTACCGTTTGACTTCTTACCAGCTGTGCTGTTTTTCTCATTTTTATCCTGTTGGTTTTCCACTTCCAGATTCTTTCTTTGTGCCTGGTCTGCTTCTGACTTCATCGTACTGTCATTCTTTGTCACACCCATGTCTGTTCCCCTTACTGAAAAGGCAGGATTCGGGTACTCTTTCTCCTCATCCTGCCTTCATAAATTTCTTTATTTTGTTCTGCAATGCCGTTCAGGATTTCCTGCTGCACTTCTTAAACAAGGCAATACTATTTCTTTTTCGGAAAATGTTATTGCTTATTCCTGAGGGTCGTCCTCGTATTCTTCTTTGGCTTCCTCCACTTCTTCTGCCTCTTCCTCTTCTTCGGCAGTCTCCTCTGCGTCTACGTCTTTCGCCTGCATCTTGCTGATCTGCTCTTTCAGGGCGGCCAGCTGATCCGGAGTCATTTTGCCAAGGACTTCCTTCAGCTCGTCCGGGTTGGACGGCTTCAGGGTTACGTTTACGTTCTTCTTCACGCTCTCTTTGATATTGTGCTTCAGTTCCTGATTGAGGACCTTGCCCTGTTCTACAGTGAGCTCACCTTTCTTTACCAGTTCATCCAGAACTTCTTTGGATTTCTCTGCGGTCACTGCTGCAGTGCCGATTCCTGCAAGTAATATTTTTTTGATGCCTTCTCCAAGTTCCATAGTGTGTGCTCCTTTCTTATTTACAGCTGTATCTGCCAACTCCCTGTGGGATTTTCGTTTTCAGCAGATCGGACTTCTCATAAAAGTCCAAGAAATACCAGCCCTTTAGGTACGAAAATGATCAGTCCGGCGATGGCGGCCATGATGGCGGCGATCAGGACGGCGCCTGCTGCGGTGTCCTTGGCGATCTTCGCCAGGGGCTTGTACTCGCTGGTCACCAGATCCACCACGGATTCTACGGCGGTGTTCACCAGCTCCAGTGCCATCACCAGTCCGAAAAGGCCAAGACAGATGCACCATTCCACTGGGGAAAGCTTCAGGATGATGCCTGCGATCACTACCAGGACTGCCATGATACAGTGGATCTTCATGTTCCGTTCCTTGCGGATGCAGGTGAAAATTCCTTCAAATGCGTATCCGAAACTTTTCGTAATTGGTGGTTTCTTGGGTGCTGTCATTTCGTACACTTCCTGTCTGTTGGTTTGGGGATAGTATAGCATATTTTGTGCTAAATTACTATAAATTTAGATAATTTTTACATTTTTCTCATTATTGCTGTACGAATTGCAAAAAGGGCAAGCTGCAAAACAGACCTGCCCTTACATACATTTTCTAAATATCCAGTTTACTAAAATCAATCACCAGGTTCTCATAAATTCCTGCTTTTACCGAATCCTGCAGTGTATATTGTTCCGTATCTTCTTTTTCAAAATTATATACAAATATCTGATTCTTAGCCGCATCTATGATCCAGTATTCTCTTACACCTGCTGTTCTGTATTTAAAAAGCTTCGTATAATAGTCCGTTCGTTTACTTGCAGGAGAAACAATCTCAATAATCCAGTCTGGTGCACCATTGCATCCTTGATCATCCAGTTTATCCGGGTCACAAATTACTGAAATGTCTGGCTCTACATAAGTACCAGTCGTATCATCCAGATATACTGCAAATGGAGCAGCATAGACTTCGCATTTTCCCTTATGGGAACGGATGTACTCAAGAATTCTGGCTGACAGTTCCATGGATATTTTCTGGTGTGTCCTGTTAGGTGGTGCCATATAGTATATATGTCCATCAATAAGCTCCGCTCTCTCCCCTTCCGGAAGAGCATATATATCATCTATTGTATAAACTTTTTCTTCGAGTAATGGCATGTAATCACTCCTTTTCGATGATTTCTATTACTTCTAAGTATATCGAAAGAACTCCTTCAAATCAACCATTTGAAAATGAATTTCCATTGAAATAAATCAAAAAGCAGTTTATAACTTTATATCTTTCTGCCGTTCTTTTAGCTTCTTCATAACCGTAGGATACCGCTTATAATCTGTATGTGGCAATGCTTGGGCTGCTACCATTAGTTCCAGGAAGTCTTCTACCTCAGCGAACTGAATGTAGACCATTTCTTCCAGGATCTGGTCGATGTCAGTGAGAAGGCTCCGGTTCAGAAGCAGCTTCTGGGCTCCTTCCAGTGAGGAATTTCCAGCGTTGATAATATGGTCGCGATCCATGTCAGGATACATGCCGATGGTGATGGCAGACTCTTTGGATACGTGTTTACCAAAGGCTCCTGCCACGTAGAAGCGGTCAGCCTGGTCTAAGTCAAGACCGGATTCACGGAGCATGATCTCCACCATGGTGTGAGCGGCGGATTTGGTGCGGATGAATTCGTCAATGTCTTTCTGGTAGAAGTACAGACCTGGGGCATATTCCACACAGAGCTGGTTGTCTCTCTCCTGGATAAGAGGGCTTTTTTCCGTGGAAAACTTGCCGCGGATGTCGATCCAGCCTTCCAGGAAAAGCTCTGCGATCAGGTCTATGATGCCGGAACCGCAGATTCCCTGAGGCGCAGAATTTCCAATTACATGCACAAAGATGTTTCCATCCCTTATCTTCACTTCATCTACTGCCCCTATGTCCGCCCGCATTCCGGTACGCACCACGCCTCCCTCCAGCGCTGGTCCTGCTGCGCCTGCGCCGCAGAGAAGAAATTCTTTATTTCCGATCACCAGCTCGCCGTTGGTTCCGATATCGAAGAAAACACTGATCTCGTTTTTCTTGTATAATTCAGTGTCAATCATGCCACTGATAATATCGCCGCCAAGGTAGTTTGACTTGGCAGGATAACAATAAACGTAGCCTTTCAGCGGAATGTCCAGATCGCGCGCCAGCTGGAAGCCGGGGCGATCGGCGTGGACTGCATGTGGAGTGTAGAAAACGCAGAAGGCGTCCATTCCAAGAAGGAAGTGAATCATAGTGGTGTTACCCGCGATTACCATGGAGAGCGCGGAGTGGCTTGCATCCAGCTTATCCATGCATTCACAAATGGATTCCACCGTAGCCCGCCGCACTTCTTCCAGCTTTTCTTTATTATCTTTGCAGTAAAAAATCCTGGACAGAATATCTGTCCCCCACTGGATCTGCTTATTGAAGCTACTGACTTCCTTCAAAATCTCTCCACTGTTGCAGTCCAGAAGTCTCGCCACCACAGTGGTACTTCCCAGATCCACTGCCAGCCCATAATGCTGCGCGGTGGTATCTCCTTCCTCTATCTCCACCATTTCCCAGTTTTCCCCATTCCAGGCAAGGGAAACCGTTATTTTCCACTTTGCGTTGTCCAGCAAAGGGTATAACTGCCGCAAAATGTGGACAGGTATATGAACTCGCTCTTCCACACCTGCTGCCGCCAGACTATCCAGGATCCGCTGCTGGTCTGAGCGGGGATCGTCTTCGGTTGGGAGGGGGAGTTCGAGATATCGTTTTTGGCTGAGTCCATTCATCGTTTTTCAGCTCCTTATTTTTTTTACTCATTTTGAGTGTATTTATATATTTCATTCCTTATTTGGATATTTTTTATTGACGTAATTTGAATTATTCTATATAATAAATATATGTATTTCAAATTTAATATATTTTCCCGAGCAGTTGGGGGACGTGCTCTCACCCATCCGAGTTTTTATGGAGGAGGTGATACTTATGTCAACCTATGAAGAATTTATGGTTATTTTAACCGCAGGTATTTTACTTGTTTCTATTCTGGAATTCGCCATACATAAGAAATAGCCGTCCTAACCCTGGAAAAGTTGCGGAACGGCTATCTCAATAGTCAACACCCAATATAACAGGATCAGGTAGAGAGCATCTACCTTCCAGCTGTTCTGGTGAGTATATTATATCTATTCTATATGATTTTGTCAATCAATAATAGAAAATGGAGGGATTTTTATCATGACTTTTGGAAAAAGACTTATGCAGCTGCGTAAAGAACATGGTTATCGCAATCGCGACACTTTCGCGGCTGAGCTTGGCATTCCTGCCAACACTTTGCGCAATTACGAAATGGACATTCGGGAACCAGGCTTTCCATTTCTTATAAAGATGTCGCAGCTTTTTCATGTCTCTACCGATTACCTGTTAGGATTAACAGAAGAAAGAGCGACTACAGCTGTCGATGTTCAATCCATCTCCGAACAGCAGCTTATCGAGAAATATCGTCTTCTCGACAGCACTGGAAAAGAACTTGTAGATTACGCAATTGCCATTGAATTAAAGCGAACCACCTTATTGGAAAATCAAAAAAACCGCATTCTCCATTATGAGCAGGCGTTTAATTTCTTAAAACAGTCATAATCGTTTATGCATTTTCTATATACTTCTATAGCCAGCAGTGGACTATCTCTGCATTTTCTCTGGCTATAATTTTCCAAGTGTGCCGTCAGTCTTCATATTATCTGACCACTGATCTTCCTTTATAAGATAGTCTTTTATTCTTTTATTTGAAGATAACTGCTGTAATTCAAAAAACTCCCCACCGATCATTCAGTGGAGAGTTTCTCTATTCCAGTAATCTTTATTTCGCAACAAAGTTTACGATCTTATTCGGTACATAAATCTCTTTTACAAGAGTCTTGCCTTCCAAGAAGGAAGCTACTCTCTCGTCCTTCTTCGCCAGCTCAAGAGCTTCCTCTTTCGCACAGCCGTTCGGGATTACGATGGTTCCACGAACCTTACCGTTGACCTGGACACCGATTTCTATGGAGTCCTCTACAGTCTTGCTCTCTTCATATTCCGGCCACTTGGAAAGGGAAAGTAAGCCTTCTCCGCCGATGGTCTCCCAGATTTCCTCGCAAAGATGAGGTGCAAACGGGCAAAGGAGCTTGATGAAGATTACAAGGTCATCCTTGCTGATCTTGCCAACTGCATAAATCTCGTTGATAAGAGTCATCAGGCAGGCAATTGCAGTGTTGAACTTCATAGCCTCGATATCGGAGGATACCTTCTTGATTGCCTTATGGATCTTAACCTCCATATCCTTGGCTGCCGGCTCCTCTGTCATAATATCGGTCAGTCCTGCAACTCTCTCAAGGAAACGCTTGCAGCCTCTTACGGAGCTGTCGTTCCACGGAGCAGCTGCGCCGTAGTCACCCATGAAGAGAACGTAGGTACGAAGTGCATCTGCACCATACTCATTTACAATGTCAAGCGGGTCAACAACGTTGCCCTTGGATTTACTCATCTTGTCGCCGTCTGAACCAAGGATCATACCCTGTGCAGAACGTTTCGCATATGGCTCCGGAGTATTGACAATTCCCATGTCATACAGGAAATGATGCCAGAATCTGGAGTAGATCATATGTCTGGTTACATGCTCCATACCGCCGTTGTACCAGTCAACCGGCATCCAGTATTCCATCTTCTTGCGGTCTGCAAGAGCTTCTGTATTGTGTGGATCCACATAACGAAGGAAATACCAGGAAGATCCAGCCCACTGTGGCATGGTATCAGTCTCTCTCTTGGCATCGCCGCCGCATTTCGGGCATTTGCAGTTTACGAAGGAATCGATCTTTGCAAGTGGAGACTGTCCGTCCTCACCTGGCTGGAAGTCTTTGATCTTCGGCAGACGAAGCGGAAGCTCCTCATATGGAACTGCTACATCACCACATTTCGGACAATGAACGATCGGGATTGGCTCGCCCCAGTATCTCTGACGGTTAAATGCCCAGTCTTTCATCTTATACTGAACACCAGCTTTACCAATGCCCTTCTTCTCAAGCTCTTCCAGCATGCGCTTGATGGAATCCTTCTTATTTGTATAGCCATTCAGGAAATCGGAGTTGATCATCTCGCCGTCACCTGTGTAGGCTTCTTTCTCAATATCGCCGCCCTTGATAACCTGGATAATGTCGATACCAAATTTCTTGGCGAAATCATAGTCTCTCTGGTCATGTGCCGGTACCGCCATGATCGCGCCGGTACCATATCCCATCATTACATAGTCTGCAATGTAAATCGGGATCTTCTTGCCATTTACAGGGTTTACGCCCTCAAGTCCCTGGATGCATACACCTGTTTTCTCTTTTACAAGCTGGGTTCTCTCGAACTCAGTCTTCTTCGCACACTCTTCACGGTAAGCCTTGATCGCATCCATGTTTGTGATGCGGTCAGCATACTTGTCGATCAGCGGATGCTCCGGTGCGATAACCATGAAGGTTACACCGAACAGGGTATCTGGTCTGGTGGTGTAAATCTGCAGGGTCTCATCAATTCCGTCAACTGAGAAGTTTACGAAAGCACCTGTGGATTTACCGATCCAGTTTACCTGCTGCTGCTTGATGTTCGCCGGATAGTCCACATCCTCCAGTCCCTCAAGAAGCTTGTCTGCATACTGGGTGATTCTTAAATACCAGACATCCTTGGACTTCTGGATAACGTCGCTGTGGCAGATATCGCATTTGCCGCCCTGACTATCCTCATTGGAAAGAACAACCTTACAGGATGGGCAATAGTTAACTAATGTCTTATCACGGAAAACAAGTCCGTTCTCAAACATTTTAAGGAAAATCCACTGGGTCCATTTATAGAAATCTTCCTGTGTGGTATCGATCACACGGCTCCAGTCAAAGGAGAATCCAACACTCTTCAGCTGATTGGTGAATTTCGCAATGTTCTGGTCTGTGATCTCACGAGGATGTGTATTCGTCTTAATCGCATAATTCTCAGTAGGAAGTCCGAATGCATCGAATCCGATGGGGAACAGTACATTGTATCCCTGCATTCTTCTCTTTCTGGAAAGTACCTCGATACTGGAATATGCCTTAATATGTCCGACGTGCATTCCCGCACCACTTGGGTATGGGAACTCTACAAGGCCGTAGAATTTCGGTTTATCACTTCCGTCAACAGCTTTAAATGCCTGCTGCTCTTCCCACTTTTTCTGCCATTTCGGCTCAATTTTCTTAAAATTGTGTTTCATTGATGGTTCCTCCACATTTATTGTGCCTGTCATAACTGTTCAATGCCTTCACAGTTATTGCCTATCATAACTGTTTAATACCTTCACAGCTATTGCCTGTCATAACTGTTTAATACTTCCACAGCTATTGCCTGTCAACAAAATAACCGTCAGATGATCTGCCTGTTTATCGCGCAGATCAGGCGCGTTATTTTGCAAAAATCCTTTTACCATTCTAATCCAACATAGTGGTTTTGTCAACGAGAAACCGCCTCTATTGCGGCCTGAAGCTGATTATCCTCGTCATGGGTATAATCCGTCCGGTTCAAAAGGCTGGCATCCAGTTTTACCTCCACATCCGGTGTGATTCCCACCTTGTGGATATCATTGCCCTTGGGGGTAAAATATTTCGCCGTAGTCAGCTTTACCGCACTTCCATCAGAGAGCTGTCGGATACTCTGAACGATTCCCTTTCCATAAGTGGTGGTTCCCACAATCGTTCCAATCTCATAATCCTTCACAGCTCCGGCAAAAATCTCCGATGCACTGGCGCTGTTCTCATTTACCAGCACTGCCAGCGGAATGTCGATCGGGGTGTCTCCGTCACACTTCATCTCCTGTTTTTCCCCATATTTGTCCTCTGTATACACGATCAGTCCTTCGGGCAGAATCTGGCGCAGCACATCGCACACAGAAGAAAGCACCCCACCTGGATTGTCACGAAGATCCACGATCAGCTTCTCCATGCCTTTTGCCTGAAGATCTTTGTAAGCATCCTCAAACTGCTGGGGTGTCACCATGGTAAACTCTGTAATTCGCAAATATCCTATAGAATCCTCCAGCATTTCATAAGAAACAGTGGGCAGCTCCACATCGCTCAAAGTCACTGTTATTTCTTCCGGTTCATCTGCCTCCTGGTGATAAACGGTCAGAATAGAAGTACCGTCCTCCTTTTCCCGTATCATCTTTGAGACCTCAGCAGGCGTCATTTCCGTTACATCCGTTCCGTTCACAGCCGTGATCACATCATTCGCCTTCAGCCCGGCCTCATCTGCCGGACTGCCCTCATAACATTCCACCACCAGAATACCACCCTCCGTATTCTGGGTAATGCTCACACCGATTCCAGAGTAAGAGCCCTCGGTGTCTCTCATCTCCTCCTCGTATTCTTCCTCCGTATAATACCTGGAATACGGATCCCCCAGCCCATAAAGAAGTCCGGTATAAATACCCTCCTTCAGAGAATCCTCATTCACATCTTCCAGATAATTCTGATCTATAATATCTTCCAGATACTTAATCTTCTGGGTAACTGCCACATCCGACAGTACATTACTTCCCGCACGTCCCGCTTTCTGAAGCCCCACATATCCCCCGCCCAGCACCAGGGATGCGCAAAGCACACCAGTTACAGCTCCCTTTATAAATTGTTTATCTGCCATATATTATCACTCCTCACCATACAAGTTTCATCCAGTTTCCAGCTAGCTCACCGGAGCGTTGCACCGACTTGCGTGGAATATCATTTGCCCCAATGCGTCCGCCTTGAAACACC
>OGQN01003547.1_pt1 | contig 10096 bp, 9 predicted proteins | sample 1553231 | NCBI WGS metagenome assembly OGQN01 (sample SAMEA2579950, study PRJEB22360) | human gut metagenome | biome: human gut; feature: human-associated habitat; material: faeces | place: Denmark | collected 2008/2010 | reverse complement strand
ATAAAAAGACCGCCAGTGTAGAGATACGCTGGCGGTTTTCTGTTTGCAGAAGATTTGAGTTTTCATGCGGGTGGATTCGAACAGCTGCGGCCCCGTCGCAGAAGAAGTGGCAAAAACAGCCCAGTGGGCTGTTTTTAGCAGCGCGGCTTGCGTAATCCACCCGCACCCATAAAAAGACCGTCAGCGTAGAGATACGCTGGCGGTTTTCTGTTTGCAGAAGATGGTGCGCAGAAAAGGAGAAGCGTGTTCCCGGGATCGGGAGCGCGCTTCTCCTTTATTATATAGTAATTATAGTATCGGCTCAGAGCTCGTTGCCGGGGAATGCCGTCAAAGCCCTTTTGCAGGTCGGCATCGGTGGGGATGTAGTCGCTCATCTGGCCATCGTGGAACTTCTCGTAGGCAACCATGTCAAAGTAGCCGGTGCCGGTCAGGCCAAAGACGATGGTCTTTTCCTCGCCGGTCTCCTTGCACTTGAGGGCCTCGTCGATGGCGGCGCGGATGGCGCGGCTGCTCTCGGGGGCGGGCAGGATGCCCTCTCACTGGTTTGGCTGGATTTTATCACGTCATTGTCCTGAAGTCAAGAGGGGAATTTCGATTTTCATAAAATAATTTACGCCCCCGGCAGAAACAGCAGCGTGCCCCGGGCGGTCAGTACAGGCTGGAACAGGCAGCCCGCCAGCCCGGCGGTGAGCGCCACGACGAGAAACAGCAGTGCCAGAACCAGAACAAGCCGGGCCAGCCCGAAGCGGTGGTGCCCGGCGGGGACTTTTTTGCGCTGCATGGTCAAACCTCCCTTTGTATCAGAGCTCTGCGCCATCCTATGCCGGGCTGTGCCGATTGTGTGCGGGCGCAAAATGTGGTACACTGTTACCGACAAATCACGGAGGAACTGTTATGCTGACCATTACACTGCTGGGCACGGCGGCCACCATGCCCCTGCCGGACCGTGCCCTGACCGCCGCGCTGGCCGAATGCGGGGGCCATGCCCTGCTGTTTGACTGCGGCGAGGGTACGCAGGCGGCGGCCCGCCGCGCCGGGGTCAACCTGATGAAGCTGGACGCCATCTGCCTGACCCACTATCACGGCGACCATATCTTCGGCCTGCCGGGCCTGCTGCAGACGCTGGGCTGTCAGGGCCGGGAGCGCCCGCTGACCCTTTACGGCCCGGAGGGGCTGGGGGAAATCTGGCCCGCCCTGCGCACCCTGGCCGGGCCGCTGCCGTATCCGGTCAGGGCTGTGCAGCTGGACACAGATCCCATCGACCTGACCACCCTTTCCTCCGGCTGGCCTGCGGGGGCGCAGCTTACGCCTTTCCGCACCCGGCACCGGGTGCCCAGCCGGGGCTACCGGCTCGACCTGCCCCGGGCAGGCCGCTTTGACCCTGCAAAGGCCCGGGCACTGAACGTTCCGGTGCCTGCATGGAAACTGCTCCAGCGGGGCCAGAGCATCCCGCTGGAAAGCGGGGCGGTGGTCGCTCCCGCGGATGTGCTGGGCCCGGCACGCCGGGGTCTGCGGTTCGTGTTCTCGGGTGATACCGCTCCCTGCCCGGCGCTGGAACGGGCCGCGCAGAACGCCGACCTTTTCCTCTGCGATGCCACCTACCCTGACAATGAGCAGGAGGCGCAGGCAAAGCAGTGGGGGCACAGCACTTTTGCGCAGGGTGCGGCCATTGCAAAAAAGGCTGACGTGCGCCGGTTCTGGCTGATGCATTATTCGCCCATGATCCTTGAACCGGAAGCCGCCCTGCCCAATGCGCAGGCGGTATTCCCGGCGGCGGAGTGCGGCTTTGACGGCAAACAGATCATCCTGCAATATGACGAGGAAGCAACATGACAACGATCAAACTTGACCCTGGTGCAGCCCTGCTGCTGGATGCGCTCCATGGGGCGGGCCATGCGGCCTACGCTGTGGGCGGCTGTGTCCGGGACAGCCTGCTGGGGCTGGACCCCCACGATTGGGACCTCTGCACCAGCGCCCGCCCGGAGCAGGTGATGGCGCTGTTCGGGGAGGAAAAGTGCATCCCCACCGGCCTGCAGCACGGCACCGTGACGGTGAAGCAGGGCGGCAGGCTCTATGAGACAACGACATTCCGCACCGAGGGGGCCTACTCCGATGGCCGCCACCCGGATGCCGTCTGCTTTGTGCCGGATGTGCGGGAGGATCTTGCCCGGCGGGATTTCACCATCAACGCCATGGCATACAGCGCCGAGGAAGGGCTCATCGACCCCTTTGGCGGGCGGGACGACCTTGCCGCTCATCTCGTGCGGGCGGTGGGGGAACCGGAACGCCGCTTTGAGGAGGACGCGCTGCGCATCCTGCGGCTCTACCGGTTCGCGGCCCGGTTCGGCTTTGCCATCGACCCAGCCACCGGTGCTGCTGCCCGGGCACTGGGGCCGCATCTGGACTGCGTTTCGGCGGAGCGCATCCAGGAAGAACTGCTCAAGCTGCTGGCGGCACCCCGGCCCGGAAGCTATCTGGAACCCGCCGTTCTGGCCGTTGTCCTGCCGGAGCTGGAACCGGAAAAACAGCCGGAACGGTTTGCGGAACTCTGCCGTACCATCGACCGGATCGAACCAACAGCGGAGAACGTGCCCGCCCGGCTGGCGGCCCTTCTCTGGCCGCTGGGTGAAGCCGGTGCCCGCAAAGCTCTGCGCAAACTGAAATGCTCCAACGCGCTCACGGATGAGGTGACAGCGTTGGAAAGCGAAGCTGGAGGGGGTGCCGGGAGTTTCTCCAAGGACCGTCCGCTGGGGTGGGACCCTGTTGCCGCAGGCAATAGGGCGGGCGATGGAATGGCCCGATTCGTGTCCGAGGAGAAAGCTTCCGGCATCCCCAACACCACGCTGACCGTACAGGCCAAACGTCTTTTGGGCCGCTATGAGCTGCCGACAATCCAGCGCCTGACCGCCCTTTGCAGTGCCCGGCATCCGGAACAGACCGGGGCCTTTGCTGCCCTGCGGGCCGAAGCAGAGCGGCTGACAGCAGAAAATGCCTGCTGCCGGGTGAGCCAGCTGGCCGTGAATGGCCGTGACCTGATGGCGGCGGGGGTCAGACCCGGCCCGGGTCTGCGGCAGGTGCTGAACGCCCTGCTGGAGGCCGTCATCACTGGGCAGACACCCAATGAAAAAGACGCGCTGCTGGCAGCGGCGGCTCAATTTTCTGCGTCTTGACAAGAGAAAGAAGCTGCGGTAGTATTATACTACTGTTTTAGTGTGTTATTGAATGAGGGACGATATGACAGAAGCACAGAACACGAAGCGCCCCGGGGCACTCATCGCCATGAGCGGCGGTGTGGACAGCTCGGTGGCGGCATGGCTGATGCAGCAGGCAGGGTACGACTGCACCGGCATCACCATGCGGCTCACCCGCAACGAGACGCTGGGGCAGTCCGGTTTCCACACCTGCTGCTCCGAAAAGGATATCGAGGATGCCGCCGAGGTGGCCTTTGCGATGGATATCCCCTATGAGGTGCTGGATTTCACCGCCGACTTCCGGGAGAAGATCATCGAAAAATTCATCCGGGTATACGAGATGGGCGGCACGCCCAACCCCTGCATCGACTGCAACCGGTATATGAAGTTCGACCACCTGCTCCGCTGGGCTGAGAGCCATGGCATGGAGTATGTGGTCACGGGCCATTACGCCCGGGTGGAGCAGGACGAGGCCACCGGCCGCTGGCTGCTGAAAAAGGGGCTGGACGAGGGCAAGGATCAGAGCTATGTGCTCTATAACCTGACCCAGGAGCAGCTGGCCCATGTGCGCCTGCCGCTGGGGGGGCTGCACAAGGCCGAAGTGCGTGAGATCGCGGAAAAGCAGCATTTCATCAACGCCCGCAAGCACGACAGCCAGGATATCTGCTTTGTGCCGGACGGCGATTACGCCCGCTTCATGGAGGACTTCACCGGCAAGCATTACCCGGCAGGCGATTTTCTGGACGAGAACGGCAAAAAGGTGGGTACCCACAACGGTGCGGTGCGGTATACCATCGGCCAACGCAAGGGCCTTGGCCTTGCCATGGGTGCGCCGGTGTATGTCTGCGCCAAGGATATGCAGGCCAACACCGTCACGGTGGGCCCGGAGGAGAACCTGTTCGACCGCATTGTCTATGCCGACGAGGTGAACTGGATCGCCATCCCGGAGCTGACCGCGCCCTTGCGGGTCACGGCCCGCACCCGCTACCACCAGACCGAGCAGGCGGCCACCGTCTACCCGGCGGGAGAGGGACGGTTCCGGCTGGAATTTGACCAGCCCCAGCGTGCTCCCACGCCCGGTCAGGCCGTGGTGCTGTATCAGGGGGATGTTGTGCTGGGGGGCGGCACGATTGTGGCGGTCGAATAAACCGCTCAGGTGCTTTGCAGGAAAGTGATAAAGCAAAACGAAAGCAGCTGTGCCGAACCGGTAAAATGAACGGCACAGTGTAAAATGGAGGAGCAAGTATCTATGCAGGATCAATATTCCCGCACCCAGCTGCTGCTGGGTAAGGAAGCAATGGAAAAGCTGCACAATTCCCGTGTGGCGGTGTTTGGCATTGGCGGCGTGGGCGGCTACACGGTGGAAGCGCTGGCACGCAGCGGTGTGGGCGCGCTGGACCTCATTGATGATGACAAGGTCTGCCTGACCAACCTGAACCGCCAGATCGTGGCCACCCGCAAGACCGTGGGCCAGTACAAGGTGGATGTGGCCGAACAGCGTATCCACGAGATCGACCCCAACATCAAGGTCACCACCTACAAGATCTTCTTCACCCCGGAAACGCAGGATCAGTTCGATTTCACCCAGTACGACTATGTGGTGGATGCCATCGACACCGTCACCGGCAAGATCGCGCTGGTGGTCAAGGCCAAGGAGGCCGGTACCCCCATCATCTGCGCCATGGGTGCAGGCAACAAGATGGACCCCACCCGCTTTGAGGTGACGGATATCTACAAGACCTCCGTCTGCCCGTTGGCCAAGGTGATGCGCACCGAGTGCCGCAAGCGGCGGATCAAGCACCTGAAGGTCGTCTACTCCAAAGAGCCTGCCATGACCCCCATCGAGGATGATTCCATCAGCTGCAAGGACCACTGCATCTGCCCCCCGGGCACCCAGCGCAAGTGCACCATCCGGCGCTCGGTCCCCGGCTCCAACGCCTTTGTGCCCTCGGTGGCCGGGCTCATCATCGGCGGCGAGGTCGTGAAGGATCTGGTCGGATTTGTGCCGATGAAAGGTTAAAAACGAGAACGCCCCTCTCCGGTCTCACAGATGCCGGAGAGGGGCGTTTTGGGTCAGGGAAAACCGCTCTCACGGCATGGGAACAGGTGGAGCGTGCAGCGGGCCGCAGGGCTGCCGCCTGCCCGGGCGTAGCCATTGGCGGTCACCCCAGCAAACACAATGTTGAAATACGTTCATTTGACAAAATACTTTTGCTAATTTATACTGGGATGCATATTCACATGCAAAAATCAAGGATAGAAGATAGGAAGTATCGTCATGCTGACTCTGGATAAGATCTACCACGCCGCCTTTGTGCTCAAGGACGTTGCCCGCAAGACCGACCTGATTGAAGCACCCAAGCTCTCCAAGGACTGCCGCCTCTACCTCAAGACCGAGAACCTGCAGGTGACCGGCAGCTTCAAGGTGCGGGGAGCCTATTATAAGATCAGCCAGCTCTCCAGGGAGGAGAGCGAAAAGGGCGTGATCGCCTGCTCTGCCGGCAACCACGCACAGGGCGTGGCTCTGGCCGCCACCCGCCGGGGCATCCGGAGCATCGTCTGTATGCCGGACGGTGCCCCCATTATGAAGGTGGAAAACACCAAGAGCCTGGGCGCGGAGGTCTGTCTGGTGCCCGGCACCTATGATGATGCCCACGACAAGGCCGTGGAGCTGCAGGCCGAGACCGGCATGACCTTCATCCACCCCTACGATGACGAACAGGTCATCGCAGGTCAGGGCACCATTGGTCTGGAGATCCTTGACCAGCTGCCCGATCTGGATGCCGTCATCGTGCCCGTGGGCGGCGGCGGCCTGATCTCCGGCGTGGCCTTTGCCATCAAGAGCCTGCGCCCCGAGGTCAAGGTCTATGGTGTGCAGGCCGAGGGTGCCCCCAGCATGTACCGCAGCCTGCATGAGCACAAGTATCAGACCCTGAAAAATGTGGCCACCTTTGCGGACGGCATTCAGGTCAAGACCCCCGGCGAGCTGACCTATCAGCTCTGCGAGGAATATGTGGACGACATCGTGACCGTCAGCGAGGACGAGACCGCCGCCGCCATCCTCTCCCTGATGGAGAACCAGAAGCTGGTGGCCGAGGGGGCCGGTGCGGTGCCTGTGGCAGCGGCGCTGTTCCACAAGCTGCCCATCGAGGGCAAAAAGGTGGTCTGCCTGATCTCCGGCGGCAACATCGATGTGAACATCCTCAACCGCGTCATCACCCGTGGTCTGGTGATGAGTGGCCGCAAGGCCAACCTGACCATCGCGCTGGAGGATAAGCCCGGCCAGCTGGAGCGGGTGGCCGCCATCGTTTCCCGCTGCGGCAGCAATGTGGTCTCCGTCCTGCATGACGGCTCTGACCCCAACATGCCCATCTCCAGCTGCTTCCTCAAGCTGGTGCTGGAGACCCGCGACCATGCCCAGATCGAGCAGATCCGGCAGGAACTCACCAAAGAGGGCTTCCAGCTGGTGGCCGAGCGCGTTTGATTTTCTGACTGCCTCATCCGCCGCCTGCGGCGGCAGTTTTCTTTCAAAACAGCAAAAAGCGCCGTGCAGTCATTTCACTGCACAGCGCTTTTTCTTATCCATAAAAACGAAAAAACAAACATTATTTCTGCACGCCGCTCTCGCACTGTTCGATGAACTGTTTGGCCACGCGGGGGCTGCGGCCGCCAGCGCGGATGGCGAAGGCCTCGGCCTTGACCAGCAGCTCTTCCATGGGCATCTGGATGTGGTGCTGTTTTGCCAGCTCTTCCAGAATGGCGGCAAAGCGGGCTTTCTCGGGCCGCTGGAAGGTGACGGTCAGGCCGAACCGGGCGGAAAGGCTCATCAGTTCCTGCCGGGTGTCGGCTTCGTGGATGTCGTCGCCGGTGCGGTCGGTCAGGGTCTCCTTGATGAGGTGGCGGCGGTTGGAGGTGGCATACACCGCAATGTTCCGGGCCCGGCCGCCCACGCTGCCCTCAAGGATGGCTTTCAGGGCGGCAAAGTTGTCGTCGTTGGAGGAGAAGCTCAGGTCATCGATGAAGAGGATGAATTTGAGGGGGTTGGCTGCCAGCTGATCCATCAGGTCGGGGATCTGGTAGAGCTGGTTCTTCTTGACCTCCACCAGCCGCAGGCCGTCGGCGGCATACTCGTTGGCAATGGCCTTGACCGTGCTGGATTTGCCGGTGCCGGCATCGCCGTAGAGCAGGACATTGTTGGCGGGGGAACCGGCCAGCAGGGCGCGGGTGTTGGCAATGACCTTTTCCCGCTCCTTCTCGTAGCCCGGCAGCTCGCTGAGCTTCTGGGGGTCGGGGTACTTCACGGGCACCAGCTGGCCGTTCTCCACTGTGAACACATGGTGCTTGGCAAACATGCCGTAGCCCTTCTTCCCGGCTTCCCGCATCCGCTGGTTATAGGCGGCGGTCAGGTCGAGCTGCCTTGCCTCCCAACGGGGCAGGAACGCCAGCTCCCGGTTCTGCCGGTCGGCGGCTTCCAGCAGCGCGTCCAGCGTCAGGCCGCAGAGCTTCTGCAAAAAGTTCAGCTCACTGTTCAGGGCGGCCTCCATCACAGGGGAGAGCTGGCCTGCAGCAGCCTGCCGCACACAGAAGGTCTCTGTCTCCAGCACGGCGTTGGAAAGATAATCGCCCAGATTGGTGGTGTGGGCGAACAGGGCGGCTTCAAAGGCGGCCACAGCATCGCACAGGGGGGCGATGGTATCGTCAGCCGCTTCCAGCCGGTCGGTCAGCGCCGCCAGCTTTGCCACAACGGGGTCGCCCAGCAGGGCACGGAAGACAACAAGCCCGTGGAGCCGGGCATTCCATTCACGAAGTTGCATAGGAAAATCCTCTCTTTTTAACGGCCTTGCCCTCTCAGGCGCGCCGCGCCAGCTCCCCCAAAGGGGGAGCCATTGGCAGGCCGGTCAGAAGGCTGTTTATTTTTATAACAGTGTAGAATTGATTATACTCTTGGAAAAGGCGCTTAGCAAGGGTGTGTTCAATTATCTTCATCTTTCGGCTGATTCACTTTACAAATCGTCGATTGACAAAGGCCCGATTTATAGTATAATTGACCCAACGTTCAAATCGGAATGCAAGATGCGAAAAGTAACGTGTCTGAGGGAAATTTTGTTGAGAGTGTAAGAGGAAAAGGAACAGGAGCAACTTACCATGCAGTTAAATGGTTCGCAAATTTTTGTTGAAGTTCTCTGCGAACAGGGCGTGGACACCATCTTCGGCTACCCCGGAGGTGCTGTGCTGAACCTGTACGACGAGCTGTATAAGAATTCTGACCGCATCCACCATGTGCTGACCGCCCACGAGCAGGGCGCTTCTCATGCGGCCGATGGCTATGCCCGCGCAACGGGCCGCACCGGCGTGGTGCTGGCCACCAGCGGCCCGGGTGCCACCAACCTGGTCACCGGCATTGCCACTGCCTACATGGACTCCGTGCCCATGGTCGCCTTTACCGGCAATGTGCCGACCCCCGGTCTGGGCAAGGACAGCTTTCAGGAGGCCTACATCGAGGGCATCACGATGCCCATCACCAAGCACAACTTCACGGTGCGCAAGGTAGAAGAGCTGGCCGACACCATGCGTGCGGCGTTCCGCATTGCGCAGAGCGGCCGCAAGGGCCCGGTGCTGGTGGATATCCCCAAGGATGTCACCGCTGCTGTCTGTGAGTTCACTCCCAAGCAGCCGGAGCAGATCCGCACCGTGACCACCTACGACGAACAGCAGGTCAAGTGGGCCGCCGATATCATCAACGCGGCCCAGCGCCCGCTGGTCTATTTTGGCGGCGGCGTGCGGAGCGCGGCTTCCTGCCAGCCCCTGCGTGACCTGATCCACAAGGCGGAGATCCCCGCCACCTATACCCTGATGGCCGCAGGCGTTGTGCCCTACGGTGACCCGATGAACATCGGCATGGTCGGAATGCACGGCTGCTACACCTCCAACCGGGCGGTTGCGGATTGCGACGTGCTGATCGCACTGGGCACCCGCTTTTCTGACCGCGTGGCCCTGAACCCCAAGACCTTTGCCAGGAATGCCACCATCATCCAGATCGATATCGACCCCAGTGAGCTGGGCAAGAATGTGGATGTGGATCTTGCCATTGCCGGTGATGTCTGCTATGTCCTGAGCGGGATGCTCCCCCTCATTGAGGAGAAGAAGCACCCCGACTGGATGAAGATGATCCACGAGTGGCAGGCGCAGGATTACCACCCTGTGTCCGACCCCACCCGCCTGATGCCCCATCAGGTCATCGGCGAGGTGTGCAGCCAGTGCGGCCCCGAGGCCGTGTATGTCACCGACGTGGGCCAGCACCAGATGTGGGCGGCCCAGTACATCCGCCACACCAAGAGCCGCGGCTTTATCACCAGCGGCGGCCTGGGCACCATGGGCTTTGGCTATGGCGCGGCCATCGGCGCGCAGATGGCGCTGGGCCGGGAGCAGCGGGTGGTCATGTTCACGGGCGACGGTTCCTTCCACATGAACCTCAACGAGGCCTGCACCGCTGTCAGCTATGAGCTGCCCATCATCACGGTCATCTTCAACAACTCTGTGCTGGGCATGGTGCGCCAGTGGCAGACCACTTTCTACGAAAAGCGCTACTCCCAGACCGACCCTCACCGCCGCACCGACTTTGTCAAGCTGGCGGACGGCTTTGGCCTGAAGGGCTACCGCTGCACCAACCTCCCCGAGTTCCAGGCCGCATTTGCCGATGCCCTCAAGCAGAAGGGCCCCACCTGGATCGAGTGCATCATCGACAAGGACGAAAAGGTCCTGCCCATGATCCCCGGCGGCGGCGACATCAATGATATCATCATGGAATAAGGAGGACTGACCCATGGAATCCAAACGCAGAGTCATCAGTCTGCTGGTGGACAACCAGAGCGGTGTTCTGGCCCGGGTGTCCAACCTGTTCTGCC
>OGQN01003542.1_pt1 | contig 10105 bp, 6 predicted proteins | sample 1553231 | NCBI WGS metagenome assembly OGQN01 (sample SAMEA2579950, study PRJEB22360) | human gut metagenome | biome: human gut; feature: human-associated habitat; material: faeces | place: Denmark | collected 2008/2010 | reverse complement strand
GCTCCCGCGGCCAGCATGAAAATCACGCTGAAGGTAACGAATCCGTTGCGGACGATGGCCGCCAGATACCCCGCGGCGGAGGGATCGTCGAGATTCTGCATGAACATAATCATCGAAAAGACCGTCTTGTAGGCATACATGCCGGGGATCATCGGCAGCAGCGCGGGGATGAACAGCACCGTCATCGGGCAGTGGATGCGGCCTCCCAGCAGCAGGCTTCCGATACCGATCGCCACCGAAGCGCACAGCGACGCCGAAGCGATATCCACGCCTGTGTCCATCAGGCAGAAACGCAAGGCGTGCCCCATGGCGGCCAGCAGGGCGATCGCCGGAAAGGCCCGCATCGGAGGATCGGACACGGCTCCGAATCCGACAGCCGCCACCGCGGCGAAAAATCCGTCCGAAAGAATGGCGAGCAGCGTCATAGCAATCCGTTTTTAACGATCATCAGGGTACATGACAATCCGACGGCGATGCAGACGATCAGCATCAGCGCCGACGTCAGGCGGGCGATACCGTTCAACACATGCCCCTCGACGATGTCGATCACGCCGTTGATAAGCGGCACCCCCGGAATCAGGTAAAGCACGCTCGTGGCAATGGCGATCTCCGAAGTCGTATCGAAAATCATCGCCACCGAAGCGTACATCGAAGCCGCGAAGGCCGACGCGATAAAGATGACATAGTGATTGAATCCCTTGGCCTGCATCCGCTGCTTGAGGTAGAATCCGAGCAGCGTGGCGGTAAAGACGATGCCTACCGCACACCACTCCCCGCCGAAAAGCCGGCAGAAGGATGCGTTGGCCAGTCCGACGAGAATCAGTGTGAAAATCGGGTCCAGACGCGGCCGGGCGACGATCTCGTCGTAGCGGCGCCGAATCTCGGCAAGGGGCAGGCGAAGGTCGCAGGCGTCCCAGCTCAGGGCGCTTAGCTCCGAGTTCAGCTCGAAGCTGATCGGCAGCGGCGGAATGTCCGCCACCTCGCTGTAAACCCGTCCGCTCTCGTCGTCGTAAACCGAGAAGGTCACCACCTTCTGAAAGGCCGACACCATGACGCGCACGCCGAGCGCCTCGCCCAGACGTTTCGTATTGCGCACCACACGCGAGGTATGCACTCCGGACCCCATCAGCCGGGTGGCATACTCCGCAACGAACTGCGTGACAGCCTTCAATTCCGCTTCCGACTTCATTTTCCCTAACTTTACCGCTGCAAAGATAATGAAAAGCCCGAACAAAACTAAAAATTTTTAATATCTTTCCAATGCCCCACTTCCCGCCAAATGCTTATTTTTGCACCATGCAACCATCCGAAGAGCTGAAAAACCATATCGAAACGGAGATCATCCCCCGTTACGAATCCTTCGACGCGGCGCACGGCACGGACCACGTCCGCACGGTCATCGCCCAGAGTCTCGATCTGGCGCGGCATTACGACGTCGATGCGGACATGCTCTACCGCCTATCACGACACGGGGCTGGCCCGCGGTCGGGAGCTGCACCACATCCATTCGGGCGAAATCCTGCTCGCCGACACGGAGCTGCGGCGCTGGTTCACCGCAGAGCAGCTGGCCGTCATGCGCGACGCCGTCGAGGACCACCGGGCCTCGTCCGACCATGCTCCCCGCACGATCTACGGACGCATCGTCGCCGAGGCCGACCGCTGCATCGACCCCGCGACAGTGCTCCGCCGTACGGTGCAGTACGGTCTGTCCCACTGCCCCGCACTCGACCGCGAGGGACACTTCGAACGCTGTCTTGCACACCTGCGGAAAAAGTACGCCGAAAGCGGTTACCTCCGGCTCTGGATTCCCGAATCGGACAACGCCCGCAAACAGGAGGAGCTGCGGGCGCTGATCCGCGACGAAGCCCGCCTGCGCGCAGCCTTCGATGCGGTCTTCGACCAAGAGACCGCCCGATAAACCGCCCCGCACTGCGCGCTCCCGCGGCCCTTTTATATATAAAAATAGGTATCTTCGGGGAATTGTTGCAGCGCCGTTAAAATTCGGCGACCGGGGTGTTAATTCCCCGGATTGCCGCTTGTTTTTCGAAAGATTATGCTTATCTTCGTCATAGCATCTTCCGCACCCACCCTCTTTCTTCAGAGCAGATCCGAGTGTTGCAGGAAAAGACATGCTGTTTCCGGAACGTAGTCCCGACAATGAAAGAATCCGTCTATAAATCCTTCGTCAGTGGTGATCCGCATGAAGAGGAGCTGCTCAGGCAGCTCATCCGCGGCGACATCGCGGGTTACGAGGTGCTGTTCCACAAATACTACCCGACGTTCTTCGCCTTCATCAAGGGCATGACCAAAGAGACCGCCGTTGCGGAGGACATCGCGCAGAATATCTTCATGAAAGTTTGGCTGAACCGCGAAAAGCTGGATGCGGCCAAATCCATCCGCAACTACCTTTTCGTGCTGGCCAAACACGAGATATACAACTACTTCCGCACCAAGAGCCGCACGTTCACGACCCTAAAGGAGGCTATCGCGCAGACCGAAAGCAAGGGGGGGGGAAACCTGCCTTCGCGGAACGAGATCGAGGAGAAGCTCGATCTGGCGGAGACTGCCGAGCAGGTCGAGACCATCGTCGGAAAGATGCCCCCGCAGCGGCAGCAGATTTTACGCATGTCGCGTTTCGAGCACATGCCGAGCAGGGAGATCGCCGAACAACTGAACCTGTCGGTACGCACCGTGGACAAGCATCTTGAGCTGGCGCTGAAGGAGCTGCGCAAATACCTCAACATCATTCCGGCCATCATCGTCTTTCTGGACATCCTGCCCTGAAATTTCCCCGATAAATCTTCCGGCCCCGTTACGTAGTGCGGGGCTTTCGTTTGTTCTTTATGTAGTAACCGGCAGCATCGGGCTGCCGATAAAACGCATGAAGAGATGAACAAACCGACATTAGATAAAGTCCGGGACTACTTCTACGGCCGCTGCAACGACGGCGAGGAGGTCCGTCTCCAGCAATGGTTCGCCGACAACGGCAATTCGTCCGAAGCCGACCGGCTGCTCGGCACCCTGCTCGACGAGGTGCGGAGCGAAAACCCCGCACTGGCGCAGGCGGCGTTCGAAGAGTTCTGCCGCCGCATCGGCCATTCCGTTCCGGCGCGCACCGCGCCGCGCCGTCTGACGACCGTCGTCCGGTGGACGCAGCGGATCGCCGCCGTGCTGATCGTCCCGCTGCTGATCGCCGTCTCGCTCCTCTACACCAAGACCGCGCACACTCCCGAATGGGAGGAGGTGCTCGTGCCAGCGCAGCGAACTGCGCCTTGCCGACGGAACGCTCCTGTGGCTCAACTCCGGCACCCGCGTAACCTATCCGACCCACTTCAACGGCCGCCAGCGCAAAATCTTCGTGGACGGCGAGGTCTACGCCGAAGTCATGCACGACAAGCGGCATCCCTTCGTCATTTCGGCCGGCGACGTCGAGGTCGAAGTCCTCGGCACCAAATTCAACATGCGGGCCTACAACAGCGACCAGCTGGTCGAAGTGGCGCTGGTCGAGGGCAGCGTGCGTTTCGACGTGAACAGCGACAAATGCAACGACGAGGTCGTCATGGTCCGCAACGACGTCGCGCAGTACGACCGCCTGACGGGAGCGCTGGAAATGACCTCTTTCCAGAGCGAAAACTATAAATCGCGCGCCACGGGCGGCGGCTTCTACTTCTTCAACGAGTCGCTCGACGGCATCACCGCACAGCTGGCCCGCTGCTTCGACCAGAAAATCATCATCACCGATCCCGAACTGGCCGGCGTGCGCTTCTACGCCTTCTTCACCAACAACGAGTCGCTGCTCAAGATCCTCGGCACGCTCAACACCGACAAATCGATGTCCATCCGCGAACGCAACGACGTGATCTACATATCCCGAAAGAAATAACCGCGAAACAGCAACAAAAAACTACAACATTAAAACTTCAACCTATGAAAAAACTTTACAATCGAACCGCACTTTTCCATGCGCGTGCGATCGTGGGTTTGTTCGCACTCTGCCTGCTGGCGCTTCCCAGCCCGGCTCTGGCGCAGGCGATCGACCTCAAACTCACGAATGTAACGGTCAAGGAGGCCATCGAAGCCCTCAATCAGCGGGAGAACTACTCCGTGGCCATCAAATCGGCCGGCGTCGACATGCAGCGCCGCGTCAGCATCTCGGCGCAGAACGCGTCGATCGACGAGGTTCTGGCCCAGATCTTCGCCGATCAGGACATCACCTACACGATTACGGGCAAAAGCATCTCCGTAACCAAGGCAGCTCCGAAGAGCCTCGCCGCGGATAAGAACCAGCTCAAAGGCGTGGTGAAAGACAATCTGGGGCTGCCCGTTCCGGGTGCCACGATCATCGTGGACGGCACCAACAACGGCACCACCACGATGAGCAACGGCGACTTCTCGCTGGAGAACGTCAAGCTTCCGGCGAAGCTCGTCATCTCGTTCATCGGCTACCAGCCCCGGACGGTCGAAGTCAACTCCTACGCCGCCATCGACATTACCCTCGTGGAAAGCTCGGCGGCCATCGACGAGGTGGTCGTGGTCGGCTACGGCCAGCAGAAGCGCGTGAACGTCACGGGCGCCGTGGGCACCATCAGCGGCAAGGACCTCAACAACCGTCCCGTGACCAATACGGCCGCAGCCCTGCAGGGCGCCGATCCGTCGCTGCTGCTGACGCTCGGCAGCGGCTCGATCGAAGGCAAGAACTACGACGTCAAGATCCGCGGCGCAGTATCGCTCAACAGTGGCAGCCCGCTGGTGCTCGTCGACGGCATCGAAGCGTCGCTGGCGCAGGTCAACCCCAACGACATCGAATCGGTATCGGTGCTCAAGGACGCTTCGGCCTGCTCGATCTACGGCGCCAAGGCTTCGGCCGGCGTGGTGCTCATCACCACCAAGAGCGGTAAGGCCGGCACGCTGAAAGTCAACTACAACGGCCGCTACGGCGTGTCGTGGAACACCACCTCGACCGACTTCATCACGTCGGGATACGACTACGTGAAACTCACCAACGAATTCTGCTACCCATCGAAAGGCTATGTGGGCTGGAACTACACGGACGAGGAGATGCAGATGCTCTACGACCGCCGCAACGACAAGACCGAGCATCCCGACCGCCCGTGGGTCATCACCGACAGCAACGGCAAATACCGCTATCTGGGCAACTTCGACTGGTACGACTACATGTTCAAGCGCAGCCGTCCCGAAACCGAGCACAACATTTCGCTCACGGGCGGCAACGACAAGATCAACTACTACGTCAGCGGCCGCTACCTCTACCGTGAAGGCCTGTTCAACCATGGCGCCGAGGATATCTACAACGGCTACTCGTTCCGCACGAAGATCGCCGCCGAAGTAACGCCGTGGATGCACTACTCGAACAACATCAGCATGGAGGTGACCGACTACAAATACGGCGGTTACTGGGAGCAGGACGGTTCCGAAGAGCTCACCTCCAACGGCATCCTCTTCAACGTGGCCAACAACATCAGCCCGACGTTCGTTCCGGTCAACCCCGACGGCACCACGTTCGTTTATTCCAACGGCATCCAGTTCGCCAACTCGCCGATCGCCAGCGGACGCGGCGGCGTATTCGCCGACGGACGCAACAAGAACTCGCGCAAGAACAACTACTACATCATCACCAACCGGGTGACGTTCGACCTCACGCGCAACAAGGATCTGAAACTCAACGCCGACTACACCTACCGCCGCCGCGACAACCTCGGAGCCTACCGCTCCTATCCGACGGCCAACACATGGAACGCGACGCAGACCGCCGTGGTCGATTTCACCAACGGTTCGATCTACGACTTCTATCAGGAGGACCGCTACTACTATAACGGCCATGTGGTCAACGCCTACCTCGATTACGGCCACTCGTGGGGCAAACACAACTTCTCGGCCGTAGCCGGCGGCAACTTCGAGGACTTCCGCTCGTCGAAACTGAGCGTCCGCCAGAAAGGGTCGCTGAGCGAGAAGCTGAGCTTCATCAACATGGCGCAGGGCGAGATCGAACGCTGCGTCGAGTCGAATACGGCCTACCGGACGCTGGGTTATTTCGCCCGTGCGAACTACGACTACGCCGGCAAGTACCTTTTCGAAGTGTCGGCACGCTACGACGGTTCGTCGCGCTTCGCCGCCAACGACCGCTGGGGCTTCTTCCCCTCGGCATCGGCCGGATGGCGCATCTCGGAGGAGAAATTCTGGGAGCCGATGCGCAACTGGTGGGACAACGCCAAGGTGCGCTTCTCGTACGGCTCGCTCGGCAACCAGCAGGTGTCGAACTACTACTACATCGAAACGATCTCGACCGGCCAGCTGGGCTACACCTTCAACGGCACGGAAAAGGCCAATTACGCCTCGGCGTCGAACCCCATCAGCGACGGACTTACGTGGGAGACGGTCGTAACCTACAACCTCGGTTTCGATCTGGGCTTCCTCAAAAACCGCCTCAACGTCACGGCCGACCTCTACATCCGCGACACGAAGGACATGCTCACCACGTCGCTCACGCTGCCCGACGTCTTCGGAGCGCCCTCGCCCAAGGAGAACTGCGCCGACCTGCGCACCAAGGGCTACGAAATCACCGTCAGCTGGCGCGACCGCCACATGGTGGCCGGCAAACCCTTCTCCTACGGCATTTCGGCATCGCTGGGCGACTACAAGTCCAAGATCACCAAGTATAAGAACGACGACATGCTGCTCACCGACCATTACGTGGGCGAGACGCTCGGCGAACTCTGGGGCTACCGCACCGACGGACTGTTCAAGACCGACGAGGAGGCGGCACGCTATCAGGCGCAGATCAACGACAAGGCGGTCAACAACCGCGTCTACACCAGCTCCGACGCTTCGGCGGCGCACCTCATGGCGGGCGACGTCCGTTTCCGCGACCTCGACGGCAACAACATCATCAACAACGGCGACGGTACGGTCAAGAATCCGGGCGACATGCGCGTCATCGGCAACAGCCTGCCGCGTTACACCTACTCGATCCGCGGCGACTTGAACTGGAACGGCTTCGACTTCGCGGTCTTCTTCCAAGGCGTCGGCAAGATCGACTGGATGCCCAGCGCCAACTGCTACTACTTCTGGGGACCCTACAGCTTCCCGACCACCACGTTCATCGCCAAGGACTTCGAGCGGCTGGCGTGGAGCGAGGACAACCGCAACACCTACTTCCCCCGCCGGCGCAGCTACCAGACTTCGAGCGCAGGTTCGATGAACGTCAAAACCGACCGCTACCTGCAGGACGCCTCGTACATCCGCCTGAAGAACATCACGCTGGGTTACACCATCCCGATCAACAAGCGCATCCTCGAAAAGGTCCGCGTATACGTATCGGGCGAGAACCTCGCCTACTGGTCGCCCCTGAAGCGCTACAGCAAGACGGTCGATCCCGAAGTAGCCACGACCAGCGCCACCAACGACTGTCTGTATCCCTATTCGCGGACCTTCTCCGTAGGCGTGGACATCACCTTCTAAACTAACCGGAAAGCATTATTTCGATCAACCATGAAAACTATCAGCAAAATATTGATATTCGTTTCGATGAGTCTGGCGCTGTCGGGCTGCGACGACTTCCTGACCAAGGAGCCGGAAACGAACCTTTCGCCCAATACGTTCTTTTCGAGCGAAGCGGAGCTGGAGCTTTGGACCAACCGCTTCTACAGTCTCTTCGCAGGTCCCGACACCGATGCCATTCAGGTCTCCGACATCCAGATCGCCAAGAACCTCAGCTCCGTACAGCAGGGCACGCGCTCCCCGGCCACCGAAAACTGGGGCACAAGCGCATGGGCCTACCTGCGTTACATCAACTACTACCTCGAACGTTCGGGCAACTGCCCCGACGAGACGATCCGCCAGCGCTACGACGGCGTGGCCTATTTCTTCCGCGCGCTGTTCTACTTCGAAAAGGTGCGCAAATACGGCGACATCCCCTATTACGACTTCGTGATTCCGTCGAACGACTGGGCTTCGCTCAAACGGCCGCGCGACAGCCGCGGATTCGTGATGAAGAAGGTCATGGAGGACCTCGACCGCGCCATCACGGACCTGCCCGACAACTGGCCGAGCGACGCGCTCTACCGCCTGAGCAAAAACGCCGCCCGCGCCATGAAGGCCCGCGCCGCGCTCTACGAAGGCACCTTCCGCAAATACCACGGCATCGCCGACGAGACGATCGACGGGGTGACCATCTCGGCCGACTATTTCCTCCAACTGGCCGCCGACGCCGCATGGGCCGTCATGGAGCAGAACAAATATTCGCTCTACAAAGGCAATACGCTCAAACTCGACGCCCCCTACCGCGAATATTTCATCCTCGAAGACGGCGACGCCAAGGAGACGATCCTCTCGATGCGCTTCAACGCCGACATCCTCGTACGCCACGGCATCCAATTCACGTTCCGCAACATGCGCCACAGCGCCACGCAGCGGCTGGTGAACCACTACCTGATGGCCGACGGCTCGAAGATTCAGGACCAGCCCGGATACGAGACCATGACCTACAACCAGCAGTTCCAGAACCGCGACCCGCGCATGGCGCAGACGCTCATGGCTCCGGGATATGTCGATCTGAACGGCCTCGACGAGGTGATCGAGGGCTGCAAGAGCTACGACATGACGGGTTACCGCTTCATCAAGTTCGTGAGCGACGACACGCATAACGGCGCCACCACCTCGACCACCGACTGGCCGGTATTCCGCTATCCGGAAATCCTGCTCACCTACGCCGAGGCCAAGGCCGAGCTGGGCACGCTGACCCCGGAAGACATCGCCCTGACCGTGGACGTCGTCCGCGACCGCGTGGGCATGCCGGCCGCCAACAACAATCCCGATCCCCTGATGGCCAGCTACTACCCCAACGTCAATTCCGGAGCGAACAAAGGCGTGATCCTCGAAATCCGCCGCGAACGCACCGTCGAACTTCCCTGCGAAGGCCTGCGCCAGTGGGATATGCTCCGCTGGAAGGAGGGCGCCCAGCTGGTTCCCTCGTCGAACGGACTCGACGGCTTCCTCGGCTGCTACTTCCCCTCGCTGGGCGAATACGACATGAACGGCGACGGCAAGATGGACCTCTGCCTCTGGAGCGGCACCAAGCCCGCCACGACCTGCGACGCGATGCTCGAAATCGGCGAAGGCAAGGACGCCCAGCTGACCGACGGCACGAGCGGCTATATCGTCTGTTTCCGGGGCCGCACCTACAAATGGGAGGAGGGCCGCGACTATCTGTGGCCGATTCCGACCGACCAGCGCGTGGCCACGGGCGGCGCACTGAGCCAGAATCCGGGTTACGAAGACGGACTGAGCTTCTGACGCCCCTTTGCTCCGCGACACAAAGAAGAGGTATTCCGGTGACCGGGATACCTCTTCTTCGAAAAAACAGACTCACCAAAACCATTGAGACCATGAAAAAACTGCTTTTGCTGCTCTTTGCGGCGGCTCTCTCCCTCTCCGCTTCCGAACCTGCGCGGGCGTGGGGCCGCGAAGGCCACGAAACGATCGCCAAGATCGCCGAACGCAACCTCACCAAACGGGCCAAGAAACGGATCGAGAAGTATCTCGGCGGGCACTCCGTCGTCTACTACGCCAAATGGATGGACGAATACCGCCAGACGCCCGAATACGCCTTCACCAACGACTGGCACACGGCGCCTGTGGATGCGGACCTGCGCTACGGCGACGAACTGCTCAAGCCGGGAAAGGGCAATGCCGTTTACGGGCTTGAGCTGGCGATCCGCAACCTCAGGGATTACCGCAGCCTGACCGACTCGGCCGTAGCGGTCAATCTGAAATACGTCATCCATCTGGTCGGCGACATGCACTGCCCTGCGCATATCAAATACACGACCCACAACACGAAATACGACGTGCTGTTCGAAGACAAGTACCACAAGCCCCACAAGTATTACGTCCACCACGTCTGGGACAACGAGATCATCACCACGACCCGTATCTGGTCCGTCACCGAGTGGGCCGGCGAGCTGGACCGCGCATCGAAGCGGGAGAAGGCCGCCGTGCAGGCCGGCACGCCGCGCGACTGGCTGCACGACAGCGCCGTGACCTGCGAAGTGCAGTTCGAGTGGGCCAAGCCCGACGAGCGGCTGGG
>OGQN01003540.1_pt1 | contig 10108 bp, 18 predicted proteins | sample 1553231 | NCBI WGS metagenome assembly OGQN01 (sample SAMEA2579950, study PRJEB22360) | human gut metagenome | biome: human gut; feature: human-associated habitat; material: faeces | place: Denmark | collected 2008/2010 | reverse complement strand
TTTTCCCATGCCGCTGATAAATAAAAACTCTTAGCCCATGCTTTCATACTGTCCCTCTCCTTTCTCTTTCATTCCCCAGCGCCCTAAGTTTCATGCGCTGGGTGGAGGCTAAAGAATGAAAACAAAAAAGAGTAGGTAACTGCTGCCGCATCTGCACGGCTAAGCTATTGCCTACTCTTTTCATGTTACCATTATAACCTTTCTGAAATACCATGTAAACCCCACGATTTTACCACGATATTCCCGCACCGTCTCTGCCGTTCTTAAATACCAGCTCTCTTACTGGCACGCCTGCTGCCCGCAGCTGCTCGTATATTTCCTGCAAATCCCGCCTAAAACCGTCTGCGTAAAATGTCGGTACTGGCGTATACTGTCGCTCTGTAAATGGGTTGTCTGCGTATGCTCTTGCATCTGATATGCTATATATAAGCAGCGGCTTACTCTGGTCTAGTAATAGCCGCAATATGTATGCAAGTGTTCTACCGTGCCGCCTGCCCTCTGGTGGCTGCCATATCCCAGTTATGATATACAGCCTTTGCCATTCGTAAAGCTCTAAATTTAACGCCCGCTCTATATGCTCTATCAGTTCCGCTGCTGCCTGCCGCTCTTTTGCCGCCTGCTTTTTCTTCCTGCGCCTCTGTATCCATGCCTTTATTATCTCAATCATTTACTTTGCCCTCTCTTCATCAATGCCCCAAAGCAATACCGAAAGCTCGTTGATAATGGCAGTTACCCAGCGTCTCGGTGTATTCTTGCCCGTTTCCAGTTCCTCTGCAATTTCCGCATAGTCCTTACCCTGCATAAAATACAGCTCAAACGCCTTATACTCTACCTCTCTGCCTGCTGCCTTGCGTCTGCGCTCTATCTCGTCTACCGCCTTGTCTATGTGTGCTGTCATAATCAGCGTTTTAAAGCGGCTGCGTCTTACGCTCTCCAAATATGTGCGCTGCTGCTCGTCCGTCATTCCGCAAAGTTCCAGCTGCGTACCGTCGCTTATGGCGTTCTCAATGTGAAAAACTGCGTCTCTGTAGCATTTCATAAGCGTAAAGGTATTGTGGTACTTGTCCCTCTTCTTTTCTTTCTCTTCCTGCTTTTTAAACTCTGCTACTGCTGCCTTTGCTGCTTTCTGTATCAGTTCCTCAAAATCAGCCGCAGGAAGTGCTACCCATTGCTCGCCCTCTGGCGCTCCTGCTGTCTCTTCACTCTCTGGCTTTATCTCTGTAGCCAGTCCCTTAATTTCCGTCTCTTTTTCCTGCATCTAAATTACCTACCTTTCGCTTTTAGTTAAATGGCAGCTCGTCGTCTACGCCGTCTGGGATATTCATAAAGCCGTCGTTATAATCTGGCTGCTGCCCCGCTGCCGCTCTTGCCTCTGCCTCTGCCTTTGTTTCTCCAAAGCCTACGTTATTTGCCACTACCTCTGTGTAGTAAACTTTCTGCCCCGTTCTCTGGCTGTCGTAGCTGCCCGTTTTAATCTTTCCCGTTACCTCTGCCTTATTGCCCTTGCTTAACCATTTGTCTACCCATTCCGCAGTACGTCCAAAACACTTGATATTTATAAAATCCGTTTCCCGTCCGTCGTCTACTGCCAGCGTAAAGCGTGCAATGGCGGTGCTGTTATCCTGCCCGCCATATCTAAGCTCTGGGTTTTTCGTCAATCTTCCAGAAAGTGATACGTTATTCATTTGCCTTGCCCCTTTCGTTAATCTCTCTAAGCTGCTGCCAGATGCTTGCCAGCAGCAATGCAATAACCGTAAGTAAAATATTAGTCATTTTCTGCCTCTCCTTTCTCGCACGGTGGAAACGGGCAGCTTTTGCAGTCTGGATTTTCGCACTTGCCACCGTTTCTGTCTCTAAGCAGTTTGTATGTCAGTATCCAGACTGGCGTAGTAATCAAAATTGCCGCTTTTACTGTTGTTATCAGCAGCCATATTGCAACTTCTACCGCCGCTCTTGTAAATTCTTCTACGCTCTCTACTATGTCGTCCATAAAATCAAGCATCTGTAAACGCCCCCTCGTCGCAAAATGTCAGCGCCGCTGTAAGCCCGTCCTCTACGCTCTGCCTCTTTTGTATCCGTTCTGGATAATTAAGCCTCATGTGTTCTAAATGGTCTTGCTGTAAAATTTCCGCTATTTTCTCGGCAGCTCTCCTGCTGTTTGTGATTAACTTAAGCTCGCTACTGCCGTCTAATGCGTTATTTTCATATACGCCGTAGTCGCATACTACTGGTTTTACTTCCCAGCTAAGCACATTGCCTTTAATCTCTAATGGCTGTATGCCGTCTGCCACATTCTTAAAAACTGTACCCGCTCCGTCGCAGGCGCTACCCATTGCCCGCATGATACTTGCCACAGCATCTGTTAAGGCATTTGCTGCCCTGCTTATCGCCCCGCTAAAGTCGGTATATGTAATGGTGTCTGCCAGATGCTTAAGCGCACACTTTGCAGCTTTGCGCTGCTTTCTCTTGTCTATGCTGGCTGGTGGGTTTACTCCGTGACGCTTTTTATAGTTCTTTTTCCATTGTCTGTACTTCATGCTCCCGCCTCGCTTTCCTGCTTAATCTCAATACGCCTGCTGCCGTTCTGCTGTATAATTGCCTCTACGTGCAGATAGGCAGGCAGCAATATAACGCTGCCCGCTCTTAACTGGTAATCAATACTCTTGCGCATCTTCTCGTATTCTTCGGCTCTAGCTGCTACCTTGCAGCCTAAAATAATTGTAAGCTGCTGCGCCTTACTCTTCTTTTTCCGCTGTCGTCTGTTCATTGCCTGCCTCGCTTTCTGCTGCCGCCTGCTCCTGCTGCCATGTTTCTATATCCTGCTGCCCCTCTATCTGTCCGTCGTCTGCTATCGGCTCTTCTGGGTGCTGGCAGCGCATCATAATGTCATGCAGTAAATATAAATCGTCCTCGCTTACTTTATCTGCCTGCTGCATAATCGCTCTGGCGGTAAATACTACCCATTCTGTATTATTCCAGTCTTTCTGCGGCGTGTCCGTTTCGGACACCTTAAGCACCGCATCTGCGGCAGCTTTTGTGGCAGCGCTCACGCTCTCTTTTACCCATTCACGCATAACCTTTGCGTGCTGGGCTGCGATTTCTGCCGCCCTTGCCTTTTCCTCTGCCTCTGCCTGCTTACGCTCGGCTTTCTCTATCTCCTTTTCTGTCTCTTCCTGCTGCTTTTCGTAATCGTGCTGCGCCTCTTCGGCATCTGCTGCGGCTTTGGCTGCTGTTTTCTCTGCTACCTTAAGGGCTATTTCCTTTGCCCTTATGTCCTCGCCTGCTGCTACTTGGTTTGCAATGGCTCTCTGCTCTTCTGGCGGCAGCTTTGCAGCCTCGTAGGCAGCAGTAATACCCATGTTGCCATTTTTCAGCTGCTCTTTAACCTCTGGCGTGGCATTGTTGTTAATGCTCTCCATTCTGGCTACGTTAGTGCTGCTCTCATTCAGCATAGCTGCGATTAAATCACGCATCTTGCCTTGAATTTCTAAACCGTCCTCTTCTTTGGCTCTGATAAGCGCCGCTTTTGTACGCTCTACTAATCTGGTTTTTTCGTAAGCCGTAAGCGGCTGCGTGTATCCGTTGCCTGCCAATAACGAAAGTTCATACATAGCCTCGCTCATATCCTTGTAGCGGTATAGCACTTTCTCATACTCTTTGTGTCCCCGCTCCAAATTGAAAATATTAGCAGCGTTTCTGCGGTGTCCGTCGATTATTCTAAATTCTCCGTTTACCCTCGCCAATACTGTAGGCTGCTCCTGCCCTACGTGTAAAAAGCTGTCTGCCAGCTCTTCTATGCCCTCTAAATTCTGGTGCGTGTTCTCGTCCGCTGCCTTAACCTCATACGGGCTTAAATAAATTTCGGTGTACTTATCCACCGTGCCTGCTGCCGTTCCTGCTTTGCTCTTTGCGTTCAAAATGTCATTTATACCAAACTTTGCCATATCCTTTACCTCGCTTTCTTTATTGCCTGCTGTTTCTTGCAAGCTCCCATTACTCCGTTACACATCTCGCACGTTCTCCAATGTTCGCAGCTGTCATTTTGCGGGCAAGCCCGCCCAGCAAATTTGCCGCCCCAGTTCCAGCAAGTAGTACCGCCATTTCTTTTGCAATGCCAGTATGCACAATATCTTTCTTTGTGTGCCATTACCTACCTCGCTTTCCCCGTATACTCGGTTATAAATCTCTTGTAGTCCTGCGCAGCTCCGCAGCATGGGCTATACTCATAAATCGGTTTTCTCATAAAAGAATTTTCCGCTACTTTTCTGGAATATCTGATAACGCCCAGTATGTTATATTTCTCTGTATCTGGCTGCTGCTTTAGCCACTCTACGCCTGCTGCCTCTCCGTCCGTGTTCTGGTATACAGTAACCAGTACGCCACGCATCTTAAGCGACGGGTTAAGTGCCTTTGCGTCCTCTATCTGCTCTGCTACAATATCCAGCCCCTCTAATGCGTCCTCGTCAATCTTCACGGGTACTATAACCTCGTCCGTGATTGCCAGCGCATTTACCACGTTAAGCCCTATGTCTGGCGGGTTGTCTATGATGCAGTAATCATATTTGCCGTATATGGTGCAATCTCCGTAATACTGCACCCTTGCGTATACCAGCGCTTTGTATCGCTCTATCTGGTTTTCGCTTTCCTCTTTGGTTAAATTCCATGTAGCCCCAAAAAGTGACATATTAGCTGCCACAATGTCTATGCCGTCGTAGTCGGTCTGCTGTATCAGTTCCTCTGGCTGCTGCCAGTCCCCAGAAAGCAGCTTTGTTATCGGTGCTACGCTTTCGGCATCATATCTGCCGTATGCTTTGCTTAAATTCCCCTGCTTGTCATTATCCAGTAGCATGACTTTGTAGCCTCTGCGCCATAGTTCATACGCTATGTTTGCCGCTGTAAAGGTTTTACCTACGCCGCCTTTAAGGTTTAAAATGCTTATTGTTTTCATTCCTTGCCTCACTTTCTGCGCCTGCCTCTAGCGCAATGTAATAGTTTCCTGCTCTTTTGTAAGTTCCTCTGGGTGTAATAAATATCTTTCTATCAGCTCTGCCGCCAGCTGCCAGCTGTAGCATATTGCTGTATAGTGTCCCTGCTGCCGCAAGAATTTTAACCAGCTTTTCTGATTGGCTGTAGTTGTATTGCTGCCCGCCTTAAGCTCTATGTAAAGCCCGTGGTACTCGCCCCTCGGTACTGGTAGCACAACGTCTGGCACGCCAGCTTTTACGCCCTGCCTCTTAAGCGCTATTGCTGTTGCCTTGTCCCTCTTGCCGCCGTTCGGTACGTGATGCAGATATTCAAGCTCTGGCATACGCTGCATATTGTAGCCAGCCCAGCTAAATAGTGCCTCTTGGTGTCCGCTCTCGTCGTCCAGTCTAAAGTTTCTCATTTTCTCGCCTCTCCTTTCTGGCTGCTCATAACCTCATTGCTGCATAAGTCGTAATACTCGCACCATAAGCAGCAATGCTTACAGCCTTTGCCTCTCTGGAATAACCAATATTTAAGTTTTTGTATCATTTACGCCACCGTCCCACTCTTCAAAACCTTTCATAATCTCGCCTGCTACGTAAAAGCAGAAAAGCCCCAGCGCCACAAGCGCCAAAACTGCTGCCACTATGATTATCACTATTGCCGCTATAATGGTTTTCATCTTATCCCCCCCTCGTCTCTAATTTCACTAACGTATATCTGAAATAGCCGTAGCCGTAATACTCTGGGCTATGTACTCCCTTGCTTATGCTGTTTTTATCCACGTAGTAGCCTTTAATCTCTCTCGGCTCTGCCTTAAACCACGCTCTATCTGTAATTATTTTTATCTCTGGCTCTGGTCTTACTAAATTCTTGCTGCAATTCCAGCGCTTGCCTTGTAGCGCCCCGTCCTCTTCTGTTCTGTGCTTATCGGTGTACTTGATAAGATAAGCTGCCAGCTCTGCATAATTTCCGCTGTCGTCCAGAGGAAATACCTTTACTCTGTTATGCCCCTCATAGGCTTTGTACCAGCAGCGCTGCAATATTTCTGTATCAATCTTGTTAATAACTAAGTGGTGGTGGCGTGCGCCCTTTTCGCCTATCTCCATAACGTGTATGTACTTAAGCGGTATGCCCTGCTTTTTACATTCCTTGCGCAGCTCCCGTAAGAATACGTCTATGTCTTTACGCATCTGCTCTTTACTTCGTGGCTGCTCTCCTTTTCTCCGTATGTAGTCCAGCACTAAATGATAGTCCCCGTATCCAAAGTTAGCATTTATCAAAATCCTTAACTTTCTCTCTGCTTGTCTGGTATTTACCTTTTGCTGCTGCTCTTTGGTCGGTTTTACTTTATCCCCTCTCTTTATCCCCTGCTTTTTATATCTGCTGGTAAAATAGCGCTCTATTTCAATGGTCTTGCCTGCCCTTGTTATCCTCTCCACGTATGGCATCTGCTTACCCCCTTGTATGTCTATCTGGTCGGATAGTTAATACTTTTATCAAGTGATAAGACGGGCTGCCGCCCGTTGATTTTCCTTGATTTTCTGCCATACTTCGCTTATAATATTTTTAGGTAATTAAAGCTGTATAGCTTAGCCCCTATGGTATTCCCGTACCGTAGGGGCTTTTACTTTATCCATTTGTAAACTGTGCTTTTGCATATTCGTATGCCCTCTGGTAAGGCTCTCTGCAATCATAGCCAGTACAGCTATGCAAGCGGCTGCCTGCGCAGAAACGGCAGCAATGCAGCTTTGCGTAATCGTTTGCCATTGCATCTGCCTTACGCTCTTCGTGTTTCAACTTCTCACGCAGCTTATCTGCGTTTACTACTTCAATCCCCAGCTTGTCCGCTGTCTGTATCTCCCTGCTCATACCCTCGCTGATACCGTATTTAATGCCCGCTATCACAAAATCGCAGCCCTTAAGCAGTTCTAAGCCTGCTGCCAGTCCCGCTGCCCTCTCTTCTGGGTTGTCCTCGTTTAAGCATTGTGTCATATATAAATGCGGCGTAATCGGCACTAAGCCCGCCATAATTGCGCTGCGTGTCAATGCCTGCGCATAATCTATGTTTCTATCCAGCTCGGCGCTGTCCTTTGCCCTATATGGGCTGCAAATATAAACTCTTTTCATACGTTACCTCTTTTGCTTTCATGCTCTGCCCTTGCCTGCTCATTTCCTGCCAGAATACTTGCAAGCTGCATAATCTCGTCGGCGCTGGTCTTATCCAAAAAGCCTGCGTCTCTACAGCAGCTACAGTACCCGCATACCGTCATAAATCTGTCGTACACTTCCTGCGGCGTTTCGGCTGCCTTAAAGCTCTCTATATGCGCTACCAGCGTTTGTACGCACTTAATACCAATTGCACCGCCTCTGCCGTGCGCCTTTATTCTGATTTCCTGCATTTTCGGTGCATTTAAGCCCTTGCCGTAAACTGTTCTACTCTGCATCTTTTATCTCTCCTACTCTCTCAATGTAATTTACCGATAACTCATAGGCTGTGCGGGTTTCCCTGCTTTCCTCGTTATCAATATCCTTTAATTTGCTGTATTCCCTGCTCTGGTATCTCCCCAGCAGCTTAACTTTGTCGCCCTGCTGCCATTCTGCTACCTCGTCGGCTGTTTCCTTCCAGCAGATGCACGGTATATAGCAAGTGCCAACCGTAAGCACGTTTTGCACCTTTACGAACATATCCGCAATGTGCTTGCCTCTCGGTGTTACTCTATGTACTGGGTTATATGCCAGTTCTCCCACTAATGCTACGTCGTCCTGCTGCATAGCCTTTGGACTTAATGCCACAAACTCTGCCAGCACATATACAAGCACTCTGCCGCTCTCAAAGTCCTTAAGCGTCTGCATCTTGCCTGCCACTAAAAGCCTGCTGCCTGCTGCAAACTCCCTTAATACGTCAAACTCTACGCCATTCTGCTTAAATGGTGTGTTTTCCTCAAAGGCTATTACTACCTCGTCCATATTGCCGCTCGGTCTGGGTATCTCAATCTTCCCCAAATACCCGCTAAACGGCAGCCCGCAAATATTTGTAACTGCTGCCAGCTCCTTAACCTCTCCCGCCAGCCCTACGGCGTTCTTTATCTTGCCGCCCTTTGTCAGCTCGTCCAAAATCCCAGCGTTAAGGTCTTTTTTGAAATTAGGCTTTTTATCCTGCTCTTTTCTCATTTTCCCTATCCTTTCTGTTGCCCTCGTAGTTTTTCAGCTCTTCTATCGCCCGCCTATAGCACGCTACCTCGCCCTCTTCCTTTACCATGCAAATACGGCTACCTCTCACGTCGCCTTTGTATTCCCATATCTCTATATAGTCGTTGCCGTATACGTCAAAATGGCTGTGCAGGCGCAAGTTGTATCTTTTCTGTAGCGGTCTATATGTCTGGTAAAACTCATGTATAACCCTGCTATATTCCTCGTCGCTCACTTTCGCCCTCGCTTTCCTTGTGCCTTATGCGCTTATATTTGCAATAGCGCCACACACAATTAACTTTATAGCTGTTCTTCTGGTAGTCCTCACTTAAGCAGCCTGCGTGCTTGTCGTCGTGATAAATGCACTCTTTGCAATAATCTGGGTGGCAAGGGTGTAATATAATTTCTGCCATTACTTTTCTGGCATCTGGTAAACGTGCGGTATATTTGCTGCCATAGGCGGCATAGGCACGCTGCCTCTTATGTAGCCGTTGCTGCCCTCTGCATATAGATAACTGCCGCATACCTTTTGTATCTCGTCCAGTACCTCTATGCAGCGCTCTTTACTTTCGTACCGTCCCAGCTCTTCTAAACAACCGTCAGACAGAAAAAGGCAATGTATCTGTTCTGGCGGCTCGCCACCTTTTCTGTATTTGTGATTTTCCGTAGTGCTGTACTCTATGCCTTGAAAGTTATTGAATACGTACAGCGCCTCTTTATTCTGGCTGCGTATGTATATTTGTGCCATTATTCTCCCGCCTCGCTTTCTTCAATCATTGCCGCTCGTGTTCGCTTATCTATCCCGCCTGCCATAAGTTCTATTTTCATATCTCTTTCGTTGAATTTATCAAAGCTGCCATGCGGCGCATCTGGCGGGAAAATCTGTTGAGCTTGTATAAAAGCGTCCATAAATGTGCTTAATTCCTCATAAAATACATTTCTGTAAAACTCAAATTCTAGCTCTATCTCTATCTTTTGTGCTTTCGTGCAGTAAATGCCTATTTTCTGGCGTGTCCCTCGTGTTCTGTATGATGTTCTGTCGCCTGCTGCTGTCAGCACCTTATAAATACATTGCTTAAGTAGCTTTATTTCGTGCTTTCCTCTGTATGAAAATAGCGTATACTCGTACTTTTCGCTTTCCAGTTCGTCCAATGAGCTTATGCCGTTCTTTTCAAGCATCTTTTGCAGCATCTTTGCCGCTGTATCCTTTTCGCCACCTACGCCACGCTCTGCCAACGCCTGCAATTTCTTAATGCGTTGTATGGTCTTTTCGTCCATGCCTTGCCCTCTCTTTCGTCTGCCAGTAAAAATCATTCGTTATAAGCATTTCCTTACTAAAAATCAAACAAAACCCCAGCGGTACTGTGACAAAGCCTATAGTTGCGTCCCCGTCCAGCAGCATTGTTGCCAGCACGGTAAAAACTAAAAGCGCAATGCCAAATAAACGCTGCTTTATGAAATACCAGCGGTGCTGCTGCCGTCTGTATTCACGCTGCTTGCGTCGTCTGTATCGCTCCATAAAATCAGCTACATCCTCTTTGCTGGTTGTATCTGTGTATAAAACTACTGCGTATCTCATTCTCTGCCTCTCTCCTTTCGGCGGCGCTCTCGGTTTCCTCATGCTGCCACCTTTCTACTCTGGCGTATATTTACCGTGCGGGCGCTTTTCACATTAAAAAGCTGCTTAAAACTTGTTGACCGTCTACATACTCTCTAGCTGGTATGACCGCTGCTATTTTTCCACGGTATACAGATGCAGCTATTAGCCTGCTGCCCTCTGTTGCAGGTCGCCACTCCTGCTGCCAAATACGGGTAGAGGGAATCGAACACCCCAGCCTTGTACTGCGTCCAGTACCGCCACGCCCTCAATACTCCTGCAATCTCCTTTAAGATAATGCGTACTTCCTTAAAGTTCCCCGCCGTTTCTTGTGCGTTACCCGCTTACTGGCGG
>OGQN01003526.1_pt1 | contig 10144 bp, 8 predicted proteins | sample 1553231 | NCBI WGS metagenome assembly OGQN01 (sample SAMEA2579950, study PRJEB22360) | human gut metagenome | biome: human gut; feature: human-associated habitat; material: faeces | place: Denmark | collected 2008/2010 | reverse complement strand
CCAGCTCGAGGCCCGCACTGACGTCGATCGACAACGAAACCGAAACCATCGGACGGCGTGCGGCACGATACTTGGTCGATGCCATCGACGGCAACCCGCATCACGGTGTCGACTACGTACCCTGCCACCTTATCCAGCGCGAATCCACCCTCCCGCTGGACTGATATCAATCGATGCCCTACCGCTTCTTGGTTTTGCGCCCCTTTAAGTAGATGTCGATGACGATCCATACGCCGAGGGCGAAGGCCACGACGTAGCCCATGAAGCCGATGACCGGAATGCCGAAGATAATCGGCTTCATGCCGGCGTAGTAGACAATCGACGAGCCAACGAACAAACCGACCACAATCAGGGCCATCGTCAGACGATTCACCATATCCGAAAGCAGCTGGAACGGCTCTTCAGAGCCGACCAGTTCCATGTTGACGCGCAACTGACCACGGGTCAGCATACGGGCCACGGTCTTGAGTTCGGTCATGGTGCCGAGCGTGGCATGCAAAGCCTGATGTCCCTCAACGCCCAGCGACTTGATCTCGTCTTTGGTGGCGTTCTTCAGCGATTTCGACGTGGCGATATGGTCGGAAATGATTTCGATCATATTCACATCAGGAATGAACTCGTCCAGCAAGCCTTCGAGCGTAACCAACGCGCGGCCGACGGTGGTCACCGTACTGGGCACCTCGATGTTGTGGCGGCCGGCCATCTGCGTCAGTGCGGTCAGGAAGGCGGCAATGTCCAATTCGGCCAGATCCACGGTGCCGAATTCCTTGACGATCACGTCCAGATCAGCCAGCAGTGCTGGGTAGTCCTCCGGATCGGCCTCGGTGCCGGCAAATCGCAGCAGCCCCTCGGCCAGAGCGGGCGAATCCTGTTTGGCGACGGCGAAAATCATTTCTTTGAGGACTGCACGGGTGCGCTGGTCGAGCCGACCGGTCATACCGAGGTCGATAAGTACGATCTGGCCGCCCCGGATGATGATATTGCCGGGATGTGGGTCAGCGTGGAAGAAGCCGTCGTCGAGAATCTGCGTGGCGTAATTGTCGACGAGCTTGGTGCCGATCTCCTTCAAGTCATAACCAGCATCGACGAGCCGGCCCGGGTGGGAGACGGAGATGCCGTCGATGTACTCCATGACCACCACATGCTCGGTGCACAGTTCGGTGTACGCCGTCGGGCAGTCCATGTATTTGAATCGGGCGGCGAAACGCTTGAATTCGGCGAGGTTGCGGGCCTCGATCAGAAAGTCAGTCTCCGATTCGAAGGTGTCCCACAGCTCCTCGACCACGCCCTTCAGGTCCACGATCTGTGAGGTGCGAATCACCTTAGTGGCGGCCTTGGCTATGGAGCGCATGATGGAGACGTCCTGAGCCATGGTTTCGCGCACACCCGGGCGCTGCACTTTAATGGCCACATCTTCGCCGGTTTTCAGCGTGGCGCGATGCACTTGCGCCAGTGAAGCAGAGCCCAACGGCTTGGGATCGATATGCGCGAACACCTCGTCGGCGGGACGCCCGTATTCGGCGGCAAGCACATCCAACACCGTGGAATACGGCATCGGGTCGGCGTCGGCGCGCAGTTTGGCGAGTTCGTCGCAGAAGCTTTGCGGCAGAATCTCGGAGCGCATCGACAGAATCTGGCCCACTTTGACGAACGTGGGGCCGAGCGCCTCGAACATGAGGCGCATTTTGACCGGAGTCAGGCCGTGCAGCACGTCGAATTGCTCGACGATTCTGGTGATCTGCCCCAGTCGTTTGATCTTGCCACGGCGCGTCAGATGGTAGCGCGTGGCGAAATCGTTCCTGCGTCCGAACAGTGCCAGCGTTTCGTCGGATACGCTCGGAGTCGCCTTGGTAACGGTCTGCTTGAGCGTGTCCGACGTGTCGACGGACCGGTTCGCCGCCGCCTCACGTTCGGCTTTCGCAGGCGTCAGAATAGGGTCGACCCTGCTGGAAAGCGGGGTCGACCCTGATTCCGGCGTAGCGCGTGTGGGCTTGGTCACTCGGCCTTGCCCTCGTCAGCGGGCTTGTCGGCGGCTTCGGCGGCGGCCTTCTTGGCGTCATCCACCGTCTCGCTCACCTTGCGCTTGAGCTCGGTGTTCAGCGCCTTGCCCTGCTCGACCGTAATCTCACCCTTCTTGACGAGTTCGTCGACGAGCTCGCTGCTCTTCTCGTATCCGGTGGCAAGGGCTCCGATGCCCGCCAGCAGGACCTTGCGCAGGCCATCACCCAGAAGATCAAAATCAGCCATGATACCCCTCCTTCGAGGTCCGACATGGCCTGGTGCCATGTCTCGTACCACCAAGCCTAGCGCAAACAACAGGGCAATGTACTAGACCCTCAGACTGATTTCGACTGATTTTTCGCTGATTGGTACTTACCGAGGACTCACCGAGAATTCACCGAGGACGTTCGGCGGCAGCCTTGCGCGCGTTGGTGGCTACTTGATCGAGCCGGGCGAGCTCCTTGGCTTGTTCGGGGGTCTGATCGGACGTATCGAACGTACCGTAACGACGAGTCACGGCAGTTTCGATAAGGAAATCGCTGATGGCGGGGTTTTTAGGCAGCAACGAGCCGTGCATGTAGGTGCCGATCACGTTGTGCACGCGCGCGCCCTCGGTATGGTCTTCGCCATTGTTGCCTCGGCCGTCCTGATTGACGGTGCCGAGTGGCTGAACGCCTTCGCGCAGGAAGGTCTGGCCGGAGTGGTTCTCGTAGCCAATCACATCGCCGAACTGGTCGGAATGCTCAACAAGATTGCCGATCATACGCACGTTCTGGCCCACGGTATAAGCACCGATAACGCCGATGCCGTCCAGACGGGTGCCGTCCACGGTTTCAAAGTACTCGCCGAACAGCTGGTACAGGCCGCAGATCATCAGCATCGGCGTACCGTCTGCGGCAAGCGAACGCAACAGGTCGGCGCGATGGTAGAAGTCGTCGATGATTTTCTTCTGGCCGGTGTCTTGGCCGCCGCCTCCCAGAATAAGGTCCACCTGGTCGGGCCAGTCGTCGCCTTGATTGTACTGGTGGACGACCGGTTCATAACCGTACAGTTCCAGACGGCGGCGGATAGTCAGCACGTTGCCGGAATCGCCGTAGATGTTCATGTCTTTGGGATACAGGGACACCACATCAATTGTTCTGGCCATGTCACGTTCTCCTTGTCGATGTCTTCCCGCTGACGGGAAGCGTCTTATTCCTCACCATGTCCTCCCGCAGGCGGGAGGTGGCGCGCGGGCGCTAGAGGATAGTTACTTGCCCACGCCCGCGTCCCGTACTTCGGTGATGCGGCCCAGTACGGCGCGGGTTTTGAGCATGGCGGTGTAGGTGCAGTAGATGTGCTTGCGTGTGCCGGGATTGGCGTTGACGAATGCGGTGACGGCCTGTTCGAGGTCGGTGTTCGTATCGGCGACTGGCACTTGGTCATACCCCAGGCGCAATGCCATGTCCCAGGCACGCACGCCGGAGACCATGGCGACACCGGACGCGCGCAGGGAAGTGAAGTCCACGTCCCACAGCCAGCTCATGTCGCGGCCGTCGGCATATTCGTCGTTGATGGCGATCATGGTGTCCGCGTTGGCCGGGTCGAAGCTGGCGAGCGAGAGGCGGAAGCCCATCGGGTTCTTGACCAGCAGCAGTTCGACCGGGGAACCGTTGACGTCGATGACCTCGCCACGGCCGAAAGCCGGCGTGACGCGGGAAACGGCGGCGATGAGCTCGTCGGCGGACACGGCGCAGGCGTTGGCTGCGGCGGTGGCCTTGGATGCGGCGGCATTGTCTTGCATCACCGCACGTACCACGGCGAGCGCGGCGGCCGCGTTGTACAGGTTGTAGACGCCTTCAAGCTTGACGTCGGTGGCGTAGCCCTGACCGTCCATCTGGAAGGTGGCCTTGTGGTCGCCCACTGCGGTAAGTGTCACGTCGGCGGGAAGTTCTGCCGTGCCTGCGGAAGCTCCTCTCAGTTCGCTTCGCGGACTGAGGGGAGTTCTGGCTGAGGGGAGCGGCCCGGCCACACCTTCCACCGACACGGTCGTGGCCATGTCGTCATCGGACGGGAAATAGCGGCGCAAATCGTCGGCGAGGCCGAAGTATCGCACGGTGGTGCCAGCCGGGGCCTTCGCGGCGAGCGCGGCGATACGCGGGTCCTCGCGGTTCAGTACCACAGTGCCGGTAGTCGCCGCAGCCACATGGCTGAGCAGTTTGGCCGTGGTGTCGATTTCACCGAATCGGTCAAGCTGATCGCGCATCACGTTCAGCAGCAATGCATAACGGGGCTTGACCTGCTTGACGAAGTGGACGGCGTACGCCTCATCGAGCTCGAGCACGGCGATGTCCGCGTCCAATTTGCCGCCGAGCGTGACTTCGGTAAGCAGTGCGGAGACCACGCCGCGCACGAAGTTCGAGCCGGTCGGATTGGTGAACACCTTCAGCCCCAGATCGGAGAGCATCGAGGCGACCATGCGGGTGGTGGTGGTCTTGCCGTTCGTGCCGGACACCAATACCACGCCAAGCGGCAACTGCCCGAGCGTACGGGTCAGGAAGCCGGGGTCAATCTTTTCTACGACTTTGCCGGGCAAAGCCGAACCGCCATGTTTGGTGACGCGGGATGCAAACCGCACGAAGCGGCCTGCGGCCACGGTGGCGAACGCATACCACGGTTTGCAGGTCTGCACCACGGACGATTGGTCTTGCGAAACATCGCGTGAAACGTTGCTTGCCATCATCACACCCCCTGATTGGCGTTGTAGTCCTGCGGCATGTCCTTGAATTTGGACGTGGCACCGAGGAAGGCGAGGTGGAAGGTTTCGGTCGGGCCGTTACGGTGCTTGGCCATGATGATATCGGCCTCGCCGGGGCGGTCTTCCTTGTCGTAGAAGTCAGGGCGGTGGACCAGGAACACCACGTCGGCGTCCTGTTCGATTGAGCCGGATTCACGCAAATCGGAGAGCTGCGGCTTCTTGTCGTTACGCATTTCCGGGCCACGGTTCAGCTGGGAAAGGGCCACGACCGGCACTTCGAGTTCCTTGGCCAAGAGCTTCAGGGCACGGGAGAATTCGGACACCTCTTGCTGGCGGGATTCCACGGCCTTGCCCGAGGTCATCAGCTGCAGGTAGTCGATGACTACGAGTTTCAGATCGTTGGTCTGCTTCAGACGACGGCATTTCGCACGGATCTCCATGAGGCTCATGTTCGGGCTGTCGTCAATGAACAGTGGCGCGTTCTGCATCTTGGTCCAGAACTGGTTCAGGGTGTTCCAGCGTTCGGGGGTGATGTCGTCGGCGCGGCGCAGGGCGGCCATCGGAATATTGGTTTCGGCGGAGATAATACGCTGAGCGAGCTCCACCTTGCTCATCTCCAAGCTGAAGACCACGGAAGTCATGTTGTGGTGCAACGCGGCGGCGCGGGCGAAGTCGATGCCGAGCGTGGACTTACCCATGGCCGGACGTCCTGCGACGACGACCATCTGTCCGGGCTGCAGGCCCTGGGTCACGTCGTCGATGTCGCGGAAGCCGGTCGGCACGCCCTTGTTGACGAGGCCTTGCTGCAGTTTGTCCAGCTGGTCGAGCGCGTCGTGGACCACCGGGCCGATGGCGGCATAGTCCTGACGCACCTTGCCCATCGACATCTCGTAGATCTCGGACTGGGCGAGGTTAACCACATCCTCAGCCTGCGATCCCTCGGCGGAATAACCGAGCTGGGCGATTTTGGTGCCGGCGGCGATCACATTGCGCAAAATGGCCCGCTGATGGACGATCTCCGCGTAGTACATGGCATTAGCGGCGGTCGGTACGGATGCGACAAGGCTGTGCAGATAGTCCGCGCCGCCGACCTTGTCGAGGTTGCCATCCGCCAACAGCTGGTTGGCCACGAGCACCACGTCCACCGGCTGACTGGCGGAAAACAGATCGATGATCGCGTTATAGATCGTCTGATGCTTGGGCTGGTAGAAATCGGTGACGTCAATGGTCTGCGAGACCTCGCCGATGGCATCCTTACTCATCAGCATGCCGCCGAGCACGGCCATTTCCGCGTCGTCATCATGCGGGGGCACGCGGTCGAAAATCGGGTCGCCGGCCGCCGCCGACGTCTGCGTGCCGCCCCGGCCCGCGCGGTCGCCACGATCCAGGCCACCGCCGAACCCATTCTGATACGAGTGTTCACTTCCTTCTGGCATAGCCTCCAAGTATAGGATGTGGCGTGGCAGGTGAACGATATCGTATGGAAACGAAACGGTTGCCCGCATCGGTTCATTCCTTATTCACCTATGAGTCAGCGCCACGACACGCAGAAAGCAAAATGTGGATAGAAAAATAAGTTATCCACATTTTGGGGATAATTCTGGGGATAATCCACTAAGTTATCCACATACTGGGGATAACTTGGTGGATAGTCTGGGGATAACATTCCGCGCCCACAACAGGTGCTTGCGCAACGCAGTCAGGCGTGATATGCGTGTGAGCGTGCCCATAGACTCTTCCGACGCCAAAGCCACCAGTTCCGGCGATACTACACGCCGCGATGGCTTCGGCACCCCGCATGCCGGCGCAAACACAAACGTCAGCAACGGCCCGACCGACGCCCGCTCCACCAACCGCCGGATCATGGCGCTGGCCCTGCCGACCTTCGGCCAGCTCATCGCCGAACCGACCTTCATCCTTATCGACACAGCCATCGTCGGCCATATCGGGGATGCGGCGTTGGCCGGCCTGTCAATCGGCTCCACCATCATCCTCACGGCAGTCGGACTATGCATATTCCTGGCCTACTCGACCACTGCGCAGGTGGCACATCTGCTGGGAGCGGGTCGTCGTCGCGAGGGACTGCAGGCAGGCATTGATGGCCTGTGGCTGGCCTTGAGCATCGGCACCGTACTGGGATTGGGATTGTTCGCGGCTGCCGAGCCATTATGCCGGGCACTGGGCGGTCAGGGCGAAGTATTGGAACAAGCCGTGACCTATACGCGCGCAATCGTGCTGGGTGCGCCAGGCATGCTGATGGTATATGCGGCGAACGGCATTTTCCGAGGATTGCAGAAGGTTCGTATCACGCTGATCGCTGCGGTGGGCGGCGCGGTGGTGAACACGGTGCTTGATGTGTTGTTCGTTATTGTGCTGAATTGGGGCATTGCCGGCTCCGGAGTGGCGACGCTGGTAGCTCAGTGGTTCATGGGGCTGTTCCTGGTAATCCCCGCCATTCTGTGGTCCCGGGCGGATGGTGCGAGTCTGCGGCCTCGTTTGGCCGGTATTGCGGCAGCCGGGGGCGACGGACTGCCATTGTTCATTCGCACATTGGCGATTCGTGCGGCCATGGTGACTACGGTCGCCTGTGCCGCGCGCATGGGTACTGCCGTGTTGGCCGGGTTTCAGGCCGTGAACTCCTCCTGGAATTTTGCGATGAACATGCTGGATTCCGTGGGCATCGCCGGCCAGACGCTGGTGGCCACAGCGCTGGGCGCTGGCAGCGTGCAGCAGGCGCGGCGGGTGACGCGGGGGACCGGGGGGCCAGTATGAGGGCGTGCGGGACTGGTCACCGGCGCGGTAATCGGCACGGCTTTTGCGGTAGTCGGCCTGTTCGCCGGGCACTTCTTCTCCCCTACGCCACATATTCAGACGCTGATCGCCGTGGGCATGGTGACGATGGGCATCTTCTTCCCACTGCAAGGCTGGATGATGGCAATCGACGGCATTCTTATCGGCGCGCGCGACTACCGCTATCTGGCCGTCACATGCACGCTGACCGCCGTGGTGTATGTGACGCTCATACTCATACTGGCCAATATGGTGACGCCGGCGCTGACGAGCGACCTGATGCGTACCGCCGTGCTCTGGGCCGCGTTCAACGTGGTGCTCATGGGTGGGCGCGGTCTGTCCAACGGACTACGCGTGCGCTCGGACGCATGGATGAGGTAGGTATCGGCCGCGCGAAGCGCTGGGCGATTCCGTTTACATAGCGGCGCGGGCGGCGGAATACATGCCGCGGACGATTTGTTCGCGCCACTTGGACCAGCCGTATTGCTTGGTGATGGTCTCACCGGCGGTGGCACCGAGCGAGGAGCCGTCGGCCCGGGGCAGGGCGAACAGCATATCCAGCAGCATCTTGTCGTGGTGCAAGCGGTCGGCCAACTCCTCCGCCACGGCCGGATCATAGGGGTCCTTACCCGTGGCAAATTCGGATAGCGTCAAATGCTCACGCACCAGCACGGTAGCCCAGTCGACGATGTCCGGCGCGTAGCCCATACGCTTGAGAATCACCGGCACATGGCGGGCACCCTCGGCGGCGTGATCGGCCACGAACGCGCGCTTGCCGATGTCGTGGGTGATACCGGCCAACAGCAATGCCTTGAAATGATCGTCATCGTACCGTCCACCGGACGGTGTCTCACGACCCAGACGCGACGTGACCTCCACCATATGCCGATCGATGGTGTACCGGTGGGCGGCCGAGGCGGACGGGCGGTTGCGGACGCCGAGCCATTCCGGCATCCATCGACCCGGAATGTCCACGAAATCGATGCTCTCCCACACTTCCATAAGATTCGATCCGCACGCAAGCAGACGGATAAACAGCTCGCGCGATTCGTCATTCCACTGGTTGTCGTGAATCGGGCAGCGCTTCAGATTAACCAAGGTAGACGGGTTGATGGGAAGACCGAATTCGCCGGCCGCCACGGCCATACGCAACGCCAGCTTGGCATCCTTGGCAGGCTCGGCACCGGGCGCCAACACCAATTCGCCTTCGTGCTTGGCCACGCCGGGAGCCACCACGTCGAATTGCGGGGCTTCGCGCTTGCCACCAGAGCGCTGAGAGAACATCTGGAAGAACGCGAATCGCGGCTTTTCGTGGGTCAGCGAATGTTCGGCGCGGGAAGCGGTGGAATCAAGCGAGAAGGAGATGCGCCGACCGATACGGGCAAGCAGTGTCTGCAAATCGTCGATCGAGTAGGCGGCACGCTCGTTTTCGGGCCAAGTCGGATCGGCAAGGCCAAGCATGGCAGCCACTTTGGCCTGATAGGGCGTCAGCATCAGGTTGGTATCCTTGCCGGACACCAGATGGATGCAGTCGCGTACGTCGAGCAGACGTTCCACAGCTTCGTCGTAAATGCCGTGCGGGCGGTCGGCCAGCCATGAGGCGGCGAGCGCGGAGACGAGCACCGAATCGCGCAACCCCCCACGGGCCTCTTTGATGTCGGGCTGATTGACGTATTGGAGCCGGCCGAATTCGTCGAGTCGGGCTTTGGCGGAGTCGAGCAGTTCGGGCAGGCGCTTGCGGGCGGCCTTGCGCCAGCGTTCGAGGATGGACGTGGCGGTGGTGGTGATCAGAGCGGTGTCGCCGGCGATGGGCTTCACGTCCAGCCAGCCCATGGCGGCGGGAAGGTCATGGTCGGTGACTTCCTCGCATTGGGCGCGCGTGCGGATGGAGTGGTCGAGGTCCAGACCGCTGTCCCATAGCGGGTACCAGAGTTTGTTGGCCAACTCGTTGAGCTGCTGGTCGTTCAACGTGCGAGGCTCGTAGATGATGACCAGGTCGAGGTCGGAGCTGGGGCCCAGTTGGCCACGTGCCAGCGAGCCTACCGCGGCGAAGCCGATGCCGGAGTCGGGCACGGGGAAAGAGACATCCTTGCAGGCCGCATTCCACAGCTCAGTGAGGCATTGCATGGCCAGTTCTGTGCGGGCTTTGCGCTTGGTCGCACCATTCCGGTAGACGCCGTCGTCATCCGGCTGGCTCATATCCATGAATCGTTGTTTCAAGCCATCTACTGCTGAAGTCATTGCTTCATCTTTCATTGCCAAAAAAAGTCCCCGCACGGCGTCAATTCGCGGCGTGCGGGGACCTTTCCTATGCAGTCCATCCCCTTCTAAGCATGGACGTCTGTGTTATCAGATCGCGGCGGAACCGGTCTCACCGGTACGCACGCGGGCCACGGAGTCCAGCGGAGCGACCCACACCTTGCCGTCACCGATGGTGCCGGTGCCGGCGGACTTGATGATCACACCGACCAGCGTTTCAGCATCCGCGTCATCGGACAGCACTTCAACGCGAATCTTCGGAATCAGGTCCACAGTGTATTCAGCGCCACGGTAGACCTCGGTGTGGCCGCGCTGGCGGCCGTAGCCCTTGGCCCCGGGCACCGGCAGCCATCCTCT
>OGQN01003514.1_pt1 | contig 10171 bp, 9 predicted proteins | sample 1553231 | NCBI WGS metagenome assembly OGQN01 (sample SAMEA2579950, study PRJEB22360) | human gut metagenome | biome: human gut; feature: human-associated habitat; material: faeces | place: Denmark | collected 2008/2010 | reverse complement strand
GCCGTCACTCACCACCTGAAAGAGGTGGGAGTCTTCTCGACTGAGATAAAAAAATGATATATCCCATCTGCTTTACAGCCGCTATGTTTAAGATGCTTTCCCGTATTTTAAACACGCTCTAAAGCGATATCTGGGATATATCATTTTTCTTTTTTTAGGAGGTTTTTATGTTGTTAGAAGCAACTTCATTGAAGTCTTTTGCTCACTCACTTATCTATGAATACCTTGGTAAAACAGGAGTGAAACTGGCAGATTTTTGTGGTGACATTATCGGGGCACTGCTGATTTTATTTATCGGTTTTAAAATCGTATCTTATGTGGTAAAAATGGCACATAAGATTTTTGAGCGTTCGATTATGGACACAACGCTGCAGACCTTCCTGCTTTCTTTTATTAAGATTGGCGGTAAGGTACTTGTTATTTTTATGGCGGTAACAAAGATTGGCGTAGCAGCCTCATCTATTGTGGCATTACTTGGTTCTGCCGGTCTTGCCCTTGGTCTTTCTTTACAGGGTTCACTGTCGAATATTGCCGGTGGTGTTATTTTGTTATTATTAAAACCATTTCAGGTTGGGGATTATATTATTGAGGGAAACTCTGGGAAAGAAGGAACTGTACAGGCAATTGGAATTATGTATACAAAGCTTTTAAGTGTAGACAATAAAGCGATCATGATACCAAATGGAAATTTATCAAATGCTAGTATTACGAATGTAACTTATCAGGAAAAACGACGTGTTGATCTGAATGTCGGTATTGAATATAGTGAAGATATCAAAAAAGTCAGAAAAGTATTAAATGCTTTAATAGAAAAAGAACCGGCAAGAATTACAGATGAGCCGGTTAAAATTTACGTAAATGAATTTCAGGCAAGTTCTATAGATATAGGGATTCGTTACTGGGTAAAAACAGAGGATTATTGGGAATCACGTTGGAGAGTATTGGAAGAAATTAAAGAAGAATTTGATAATAACAATATTGCTATTCCATTTGAACAGCTTGATGTAAATTTGATTCCGCAGGAAAAAGAATAAGAGAAGAATAAGAGGGAGAAAATTTACAATGGAGAAGAACTTAACGACGGGCAGTGTTTTGAAGAGTATTTTATATTTTTCTCTGCCCTATTTACTATCTTATTTTTTACAGACGCTTTACGGTATGGCCGACTTGTTTATTATCGGACAGTTTGAAGATATTTCGAGTATAACGGCAGTATCTATTGGCAGTCAGGTAATGCATATGATTACGGTAATGATCGTTGGTCTTGCTATGGGAGCAACGGTTAATATCGGACAGGCGATAGGGGCGGGCAATAAGAAAAAAGCAGCCAAAGATATTGGGAATACAGTCACCCTTTTTATGATGCTGGCAATTGTAGGAGCAGTAGGTCTTTTATTTTTTATCAAACCCATTGTCGGCATGATGTCAACACCGCAGGAAGCAGTTCATGAAACAGTTATTTATCTTACCATCTGTTTTCTGGGAATTCCTTTTATTACTGCCTATAATATTATCAGTTCTATTTTTAGAGGAATAGGAGATTCTAAAAGCCCGATGTACTTTATTGCAGCAGCCTGTGCTATAAATATTATTTTAGATTATCTTTTTATTGGCGGACTGCATATGGGGGCAGCGGGAGCAGCATTAGGAACGACTTGCTCACAGACAATCAGTGTACTGATTGCTCTTGTCGTTATTATGAAAAAAAAGACAGGAATTTCTCTTTCCAAAAATGATTTTAAGATAGACAGGAAAACAATAAAACGATTATTAAAAATTGGTATTCCTGTCGCGATGCAGGATGGATTTATCCAGATTGCTTTTATAATTATCACTATTATTGCAAACAGGCGGGGACTCGATACTGCTGCGGCGGTAGGAATTGTAGAAAAAATCATCAGTTTCCTCTTTCTGGTACCATCTTCTATGCTTTCTACTGTATCTGCACTTGGAGCGCAGAATATCGGTGCAGGTAAGAGGGAAAGAGCACAGAGGATACTTTATTATGCAGTGCTGATTACCGTAGGGTTTGGTGTAATGATATCAATTATCATGCAGTTTATTGCAGGACCGGTAGTTGGCTTGTTCACAGAAAATGCAAAAGTAATAGTACTTGGTTCCCAGTATATCAGGGGATATATATTTGACTGTATATTTGCAGGTATCCATTTCAGTTTCAGTGGTTACTTTTGTGCCTGTGGACATTCAGAACTTTCCTTTATCCATAACATTATAGCGATTCTTCTTGTAAGAATACCGGGAGTGTATATTACAGCTAAAGTATTTTCCAGTCTTTTTCCGATGGGATTGGCTACAGTAGGAGGTTCCCTTCTTTCTGTAATAATCTGTGTGATTGCCTATGTATGGATGAAGAAAAAACAAATATGTATTGAATGATTTTGTTGTTTCTGTTCGTTAACCTGTGTTATCATGATATAAGAATAAAAAGATGTCTCATAAGATGGAATACAAGAGATTATGAGAATATATAAATTATACAGGGGGTTCCTATGGAAGAAAATAAAGAATTAGAAAAACCACATAAAAGACGAGTGCGTTATAAAGGAACGCATCCAAGAAAGTTTGAAGAGAAATATAAAGAACTGCAGCCGGAAAAGTATAAAGATACGATTGAGAAAGTAATCCGTAAAGGAAGTACTCCGGCGGGAATGCATATATCTATTTGTGTGCAGGAGATTTTGGATTTTTTACAGATCCAGCCGGGACAAAAAGGATTAGACTGTACACTTGGATACGGAGGACATACAAGAAAGATGTTAGAATGTCTCCAAGGCGAAGGACATATCTATGGATTGGATGTGGATCCGATTGAAATTGTAAAAACAACGGATCGTTTAAGGAAAGCAGGATATGGGGAAGACATTTTAACGATTATACAGCAGAATTTCCGCAACATTGATCTTGTAGCGGAAGAACATGGATTATTTGATTTTGTATTAGCCGATCTTGGGGTATCCTCCATGCAGATTGATAATCCGGAACGAGGCTTTTCTTATAAAGTAGAAGGGCCTTTGGATCTTCGTTTGAATCCGGATAAGGGAATTTCTGCAGCAGAACGGTTAAGAGAATTAACCAGAGATGAAATAGAAGGTATGCTACGTGAGAATGCAGATGAGCCTTATGCAGAACAGATTGCAAAAGAGATTATGAAGACATTTCGTCAAGGAGAACAAATCGATACGACAGGACAGCTAAAAGAAGTTATTGAAAGAGCGCTTGTATTTCTGCCAGATGATAAAGAAAAAAAGGATACCATCAAGAAGACTTGCCAGAGAACCTTTCAGGCACTTCGCATTGATGTAAACAGCGAATTTGAAGTACTAGAAGAATTCTTAGAAAAGTTACCACATATACTTGCACCGGGCGGACGTGTAGCGATTCTCACGTTCCATTCCGGAGAGGACAGATTAGTAAAGAAAATCTGGAAAAGACAGCAGAAGGAAGGGTTATGGAGTGAGGTGGCAAAGAATGTCATCCGCCCTTCAAAAGAAGAATGCCATCGAAACGGCAGAGCAAGATCTACAAAAATGAGATGGGCAATAAAATAATAATAAAAACCGGGGAAGTATATGATTTCCCCGGTTTTTGTCTGTATTAAGTTTACATAGAAATAATTCCTAATACATTCGCGATAGAACTGCACAAAATAATAATCAGGCAGATTGGTGCGAAATATTTAAGGAAGACAGTGTATAACTTCTTTCTGTGGAAAGAAGAAGACTGTTCGATTTCTTCTGAGATTTTCTTAAATCCAACAACCCTGAGGATTAAGAAGCAGGTTGCTAAAGCAGCAAGCGGCATCATTACAGAGTTTGTAAGGAAATCAAAGAAATCAAGGAATGCCATTCCGAAGATCTGAATGAAATCAAGGGCACCGTATCCCATAGAAGATGCGGAACCAAGAACAATCATAACAACAGCCATGAATACACAACATTTTTTACGGCTCCAGTGAAATTCATCTGCAAAAGTAGATACACAGGTTTCCATTAAAGATACTGCACTTGTAAGAGCTGCCAGCAGCACGAGTACAAAGAACAGGATACCAGCTGCGGTACCGATTCCCATACTGGCAAATACTTTTGGTAAAGTAATAAACATGAGGGATGGTCCGGCCTGTAAGTTTTCAGGATTTCCACCAGAGAAAGAGAAAACAGCAGGAATGATCATTAATCCGGCAAGTATTGCAATCCCTGTATCAAAGATTTCAATCTGTGTTGTGGATTGTTCAAGATCCATATCTTTATCTGTATAAGAACCGTAGGTGTAAAGGATTCCCATAGCAATGGAAAGAGAATAAAACATCTGACCCATTGCAGCAACAATTGTCATAAAAGAAAAATTCTTCATGTTAGGAATTAAGAAATACTTTACTCCGGCTAATGCTCCCGGACGTGTAACGGAATAAATTGTTACAACGATTGCTAAAAGTACAAGAATTGGCATCATGATTTTAGACATTCGTTCTACTCCATTTCTTACACCGCCAAGGATGATAATAAAGATTAATGCTGCAAAAACAAGAAACCACAGTTCTGTTTGAAAAGAATCTGTGATGAATCCGGTAAAGTAGCCATCCTGTGCAACTTCCTGCACATTTCCTTTTAGATATTCAGCAAGATATTTGATAACCCATCCGCCGATTGTACTATAATAAGGAACGATCAGGATAGGAATAACCGCATTGAGCCAGCCTCCCAGTTTAAAAGGAAAGCTATTACCAAAAGAAGCAAATGCACCTACCGGACTTTTTTTCGTCATACGCCCAAGAGCTGTTTCGGACATAATAAGAACATATCCAAAAGATACAGTTAAAAGGAGATAAACTAAAAGAAAGATTCCTCCTCCATATTTTGCAGCAAGGTATGGAAAACGCCAGATGTTTCCAAGACCTACAGCAGAACCGGCAACGGCCAGCACATAGCCGATACGGCCGGAAAAACTTCCTCGTCCCTCTTTATGTGACTTTTTTGAATGTTTCATAGTTATTCTCCCTGTTTACTCTTCGTGTTCTTCAATCCATTTTTTATTGATCGCGATGACCTGTTCCATTGCTTTTGGACCTGGGGCACCGATAGTATTTCTCTTGTCAACACAAGTATGAACATCAATTGCCTCATAAATGTCATTTTCAAATACAGGACTGATTGCTTTATATTCTTCAAGACTCATATCATCAAGAGCAATTCCTTTGTCAATACAATACAGTACAAGACGTCCCACGATTCCATGAGCATCGCGGAATGGAACCCCATGATTTACAAGGTAATCTGCTGCATCGGTAGCGTTTGTAAAGCCATGTTTGGCACTCTGCTCCATGATGTCTTTATGGAAAGTAATTGTCTTTAACATACCGTTAAAGAGAGCAAGGCAGCCTTTTACAGTGTCATATGCATCAAAAGTGAGTTCTTTATCCTCCTGCATATCTTTGTTATATGCCAGAGGGATTCCTTTCATAGTAGTTAAAATAGATGTTAAAGCGGCATAAACACGACCAGTTTTTCCGCGGATTAATTCTGCAATATCCGGGTTCTTTTTCTGTGGCATAATACTGCTTCCGGTACTGTAAGCATCATCAATCTCAATGAAACGGTACTCGTTAGAATTCCAGAGAATGATTTCTTCACAAAAACGGCTTAAATGCATCATAATTGTAGAAAGTGCACTTAACAGTTCGATAACATAATCTCTGTCAGATACAGAATCCATGCTGTTTAAAGTAGGACCATAAAAGTCAAGAAGTTCTGCCGTCATTTCTCTGTCTAATGGATAGGTAGTTCCTGCTAATGCACCGGAACCTAAAGGACAGTAATTCATGCGGTCATAAATGTCACTTAAGCGGGAATAATCTCTTTTAAACATTTCCATGTATGCACCGACATGGTGAGAGAGTGTTAACGGCTGTGCCTTCTGTAAATGAGTAAATCCAGGCATAACGGTGTGAATATTTTCTTCCATTAAAGTCTGGCATGTCTTGATCAGTTCAAGAACAAGCTCTCTGATAGAAAGAAGCTCCTGTCTTGTATATAACTTCATATCAAGAGCAACCTGATCATTTCGGCTTCTTCCCGTATGAAGCTTCTTTCCGACATCACCAATACGCTCTGTAAGTACAGCCTCTACAAAACTGTGGATATCTTCATATTCTTCCGTAATAATAAGAGAACCATTCTCTACATCACGAAGAATCCCTTCGATACCGGTAATGATCTGATCTCTTTCTTCTTCTGTGAGGATACCAACACTAGCAAGCATCTTTACGTGAGCAATACTTCCTTCCATATCCTGTTTATAAAACTTCTTATCAAAATTGATGGACGCATTAAAATTGTAAACCAGTTTATCGGTTTCTTTTGTAAATCGTCCGCCCCATAATTGAGCCATAAAACTTCCTCCTGATTATATAATTTCTAAAAGTGTTCTAAATGAATATTCTACATGAAAATATGATAACTGGCAAGGAAAAAGGCAGAAAAATCTTGTCTCTGATATAAGATTGGAGTATAATCCGTTCTATCTTTGCTATTTGCAGAAGAATTTGAGAGGAAAAGAGGTTGATGGAAGATGAAAGCACAAATGAAAGCGCAAGTGAAGACACATAAATTACGAAATACATTTTTTCTGTTTCTGACAGCCATGATCTGGGGTGCGGCTTTTGTGGCACAAAGTGTAAGTATGGATTATATCGGGCCATTTACATTTATTTGCCTGCGCTCTGTAATCGGTGGTTTGTTTTTGATCCCGGTTATTATAGTACTTGACGGTATCCGGAAAAAAAGTCAGAATGAAAGTGCAGATGTAGTAAATTCTGAGAATATTCTTCATATAGAGACGGAGGAGAAACAAAGACTAAGTTGGAAAAACAAACAGCTTATAGAAGGCGGCATTGTCTGTGGTATTTTTTTGTTTTTTGCCAACTGTTTTCAGCAGACAGGAATTCAGTATACGACAGTAGGAAAAGCTGGATTTATCACAACATTTTATATCATTATCGTACCGCTTATCGGTTTGTTCTTTAAGAAATATTGCGGAATTCTTACATGGATCGGTGTAGTCGTTGCATTAGCAGGATTATATTTTTTATGTATTACACAGAAATTGACGATACAAAGAGGAGATGCACTTATTTTATGCTGTTCGGTCTTGTATGCAGGCCAGATTCTTGCAATCGATCATTATAATCCATTTGTAGATGGTGTAAAAATGTCCTGTATCCAGTTCCTTACCGGTGGGATACTTGGTGCTGTGTTCATGCTTCTATTTGAAAATCCGAGCATAGCAATGATTTTAAGTTTGGAATCTGTATTTTCCGCCCTTTCAGGATATGTATTCCTGCATCAGGTTCTTACAACAAGAGAATTGATCGGCTGTGTACTTATGTTTATTGCGATTGTATTAGCGCAGCTTCCGGATATCCGAAGAAAAGTATAAAAATGCATAGTACATGTTCATTTTATTAATTCAAAGTAAGTTTGATGAATATTTATTCAAAGAATATGCAGGAAGCACTTGTGTTTTTATTCGGTTTGTGGTATTTTTTATATTTAGAAGAAAGCTTTGCATGGCTTTCTTACAATACGCAAATTTTTTTAGAAAAACTTGTAATGAAATGAAACAAAGGAGAGAGAAAAATGAAGATGAAAAAATTAGCAGCCGTTGCGCTTGCAGTTGTTATGTCTGTATCTATGTTAGCTGGATGCGGTAGCAGCAACGACAAAAAGTCAGCAGAATCCAGTACTTCTGCTAATGGAACAGCTACAGTAAAGACAGCAAAAGATGGTGTATTAACAATGGCAACGAATGCGACATTCCCACCATATGAATCTTATGAGGGTAATGATATTGTTGGTATTGATGCTGACATCGCAAAAGCGATCGCAGATAAGCTGGGACTTAAGTTAGAGATTCAGGATATGGAATTTAACTCTATCATCACAGCCGTACAGTCAGGTAAAGCAGATTTAGGTCTTGCAGGTATGACTGTAACAGATGAGAGAAAGCAGTCTGTTGACTTCACTGACAGCTATGCAACAGGTATTCAGTCCGTTATCGTAAAAGAAGGTTCTTCCATTAAGTCTATTGATGACTTAAAAGGTAAAAAGATTGGTGTACAGTTAGCAACAACTGGTGACATCTATGCAAAAGATGACTTTGGCGAAGAAAACGTAGAAGAATACAACAAAGGTGCAGACGCAGTGATGGCTCTTACAAGCGGTAAGATTGATGCAGTAATTATTGATAACCAGCCAGCTAAAGCTTTTGTAAAGACAACAGATGGTTTACAGATTCTTGATACAGATTATGTTCAGGAAGATTATGCAGCAGCAATTCAGAAAGGCAATACTGATTTACTTAACGCAGTGAACGGAGCATTAAAAGAGCTGAAAGAAGATGGAACTATCCAGAAGATTCTTGACAAATACATCAAATAATTATACATAGTTATGGAGATTGTAGCTATGATATGAAAAAGCAGGAAGCAGTGTATACCGCTTTCCATACCCGGGGCAGTTGTCCCGGGTACTCTTTTGTTTTATAAAGTAACAGGTAAATACGAATGAATATTTAAGAAAGAGAAGGTTGAGATTTTGAGTGAGTGGTTTTCAGGCATAAAAGCAAAGTTTATATTGGACTTTATTGCAGATCAGCGTTGGAAGTACATTACAGATGGTCTTAAAGTAACATTGGAAGTAACGTTCCTTGCATTGATTCTGGGATTAGTTCTTGGAGCAGTCATTGCGGTAATCCGTACAACACACGATCAGCTGAAAGAAGATCAGAGTAAAGGTTTTGGAAGTTTTCTTATTAAGCTGGCAGATTTGATCTGTCGAGTGTATCTGACAGTTATTCGTGGTACGCCAACGATGGTACAGTTATTGATCATGTTCTTTATTGTTTTAGCATCTTCTAACAATAAAGTTATGGTAGCGGTTATCACGTTTGGTGTGAATTCCGGGGCGTATGTTGCAGAAATTTTCCGTTCAGGTATCATGTCTGTTGATAAAGGACAGATGGAAGCAGGACGTTCCTTAGGACTTGGCTATACAGATACCATGTTACAGATTATCATGCCACAGGCAATCAAAAACTGTCTGCCGGCATTGGTAAATGAAATGATCACATTATTAAAAGAAACATCCATCTGTGGTTATATTGGTCTTAACGAATTAACCAGAGGTGGGGATATTATACGTGGTATAACTTATGATGCAATGCTGCCGTTATTAATTGTAGCGGTTATTTATCTTGTAATTGTTATGTTCTTTACATGGCTTATGGGCAAACTGGAAAGGAGACTGAGAGAAAGTGATATCCGTTAAAAATTTATATAAATCTTTTGGAAGTCATCAGGTATTGAATGATATTAATGAACATATTGCTCCTGGTGAAAAAATAGTTATCATTGGACCATCCGGTTCCGGTAAGTCTACATTTTTACGCTGTATGAACCTCTTAGAGCGTCCAACATCCGGACAGATTATCTTTGATGGCATTGATATTACAGATCCAAAAACAGACATTAATAAAGTGCGTCAGCATATGGGAATGGTATTTCAGCATTTCAACCTTTTCCCACATAAGACGATCATGGAAAATATTACACTTGCACCGGTACGTCTGAAGTTAATGAAGCCGGAAGAAGCAAAAGAAGAAGCTCTTAGACTTCTTAAATTAGTTAACTTAGAAGAAAAAGCAGATGCTTATCCGGGACAGTTATCCGGTGGACAGAAACAGAGAATTGCCATCGTTCGTTCTCTTGCGATGAAGCCGAAAATGATGCTCTTTGATGAACCAACATCCGCCCTTGACCCGGAAATGGTAGGAGAAGTTTTAGAAGTAATGAAAAACCTTGCCGATCAGGGAATGACAATGGCAGTAGTAACCCACGAGATGGGATTTGCAAAAGAAGTTGGAACCCGCGTTATGTTCATGGATGAGGGAAGAATTCTTGAACAGGGAACACCGGAGGATATCTTTGATAATCCGAAAGAAGCAAGAACACAGGAATTTCTTTCCAAAGTACTATAATCCTAATTTGTAGGGGTTGAAACAGACGCCGCTGAAGGGAGATTACTTAACTGAATTGGATTGAGGTTTCTAAAGAAAAGAGAATTTTTATAAGTTTGATTTTGTTCCGTTGCGCTAAACG
>OGQN01003502.1_pt1 | contig 10190 bp, 8 predicted proteins | sample 1553231 | NCBI WGS metagenome assembly OGQN01 (sample SAMEA2579950, study PRJEB22360) | human gut metagenome | biome: human gut; feature: human-associated habitat; material: faeces | place: Denmark | collected 2008/2010 | reverse complement strand
AAGAGTGCTACCGATAGACGGTTAGTCCGTTTTACTATTTAGAATATCTATCAAAAATAACCGCTTAGTTTGCAGACTGGGCGGTTATTTTTGTGGTTTATGATTATCTTTGCCTAATGTATATCCGATACAAAAGCAGGTTAGGCCGAAGCTCACTACTGCTATGAAGTCAACAATACTCATTGGCTTAGTTCTTCTTTCCAGTGGATTCCCTTTTGGGTTTCTATGTAATCAGAGGGTCACAGGTCTCCGTTTCACTTCGGTCGTTGCAAAACGAGTGCCACTGGCACTCTGCAACCCTCTGGGGAAGAACATGAAGAAAACAAAAATACGAATTTTGATACTCTTGCTTTTCCTTGGAGGACTCATTATCCTCCCACAAAAAGCCAAAGCTGCTGAGATTATTTCGGTAAATATTTCCGTCAAATACGGACAGACGGAAGCTCGAAAAATTTTTGACATGATTAACGAGGCACGAACAAACAGAGAGTATACATGGTATTGGAATATGGACGATATTACAAAAACTTTCTGTAAGAATTCCAGATACGGTCAAAGTAAATGGAATCACTTGCAAGGTAACTGCTATATCAGCAAATGCGTTTAAAAATAATAAGTCACTTAAGTCTGTCACTATAGGAAGAAATGTTACTGTGATAGGAACAAATGCATTTTATGGTTGCAGGAACCTATAAAAAGCCAACTGTCAAAGTTCCGGCAAAGCAGCTGAAAGCATATAAGAAGCTTTTAAAAGCTCGGGGAATGAGTTCGAAGGCAGTGTATAGAAAGTAAAGAAAATGCAGGCAGTTGGAACAGCTGCCTACAAAATAAAAATATTTTGACTAGGGTAAGGGTTCTGGGATTGTAATTGACAGGAGTGGTGAAATAACCTATTATAATTACAGAGATGAAGATTTCTATGTGGGAAGCTTAGCCTTCCCATATTTTTTACTTTACTAAATGGAGAAGGGAATTTTGATAATGAAGAAAGAAAAAGGCAATGCCATTGCACTTTTGCCGATCGGGGTATTTCTTATACTGTATCTGGGACTGGGGATCTTATTTGAATATGTAATGAAAATCCCGATGGGATTTTATAATGTGCCGATTGTTGTTGCGTTTCTTGCAGCAATTCTGGTCGCATGTCTGCAGAATCGAAAAGTAGATTTTGATAAAAAACTGGAGCTTATGGCACGTGGTGTCGGGGACAAAAATATCATCACAATGCTTCTGATTTTTCTTGCAGCTGGCTCTTTTGTCGGTGTAGTAGGAAGAAGCAGTGCGGAAAGTGTGGCATATTGCATGTTGACATTGATTCCGGCAAGATTTTCTGTGGCGGTATTATTTGTTGTGGCTTGTTTTGTCTCTGTGGCGATGGGAACTTCCGTAGGAACGATTACTTTGCTTGTACCGATTGCGGCAGCAGTCTCAAAAGCATCCGGTTTTGATCTTGCATTTTGTGTGGCATCAGTCATAGGCGGAGCAATGTTTGGAGATAACCTGTCGTTTATCTCGGATACGACGATTGCGGCATGCAACGGACAGGGATGTGAGATGAAAGATAAATTCCGGGAGAATTTCTGGATTGCATTTCCTGCGGCAGTCGTAACCCTGGCCGTGATTCTCATTCTTTCCTTTCAGACAGAAATTAAAGGACATGTTACCCAGTCTTATCATCTGCTTCAGGTGCTTCCGTATGTGCTGGTGCTGATCGGTGGAATTATCGGCATCAACGTATTTGTAGTTCTTTTGACCGGAATTGTGTCAGGAGCTGTCATCATGCTTGCCGGAGGACATATCACCCCGGTGGAACTTCTGACAAACATGGGGTCCGGTGTATCCGGAATGTTTGAGACATGTATGGTTGCAATCCTTGTTGCGGCAATGTGTGCCCTGATTCGTGAATATGGTGGATTTGATGCGCTGCTTGGATGGATTCACAAGATTTTTCGAGGCAAAAAAGGCGGGCAGCTTGGCATGGGACTTCTGGTTGGTGCGATGGATATTGCGACGGCAAACAACACGGTTGCAATTGTGATGGCAAATCCAATCGCGAAAGAAATGGCACAGGAGTATGACATTACACCACGAAAGACAGCATCAATTCTTGACACATTTTCCTGTATCTTTCAGGGAGTCATTCCATATGGTGCTCAGATGCTCGTGGCAATCTCAGCGGTCAATGAGCTGGGCGGCGAAATTTCCGCTTTCCAGATTATGCCGAAGCTTTATTATCCGATGTTTCTTCTGCTGGCATCCATTGTCACAATATTAAAGAGTGACAAATAGCAGTGGTTCAGAGAAAGCGGTATATTTATATACAAAAATCAAGAAATTTAAAAAAACACTTGACCTTCCACCTTATGGAAGCTGTATAAAACAGATACAGACAGCGATGTGAATGGTTTCCGGGACTGTCAGGAAAGTAAGAGGTAGCAGTATGAAAATCAAACAGGTGGAAGAGCTGGTAGGAATCACAAGAAAAAATATCCGTTTTTATGAAGAGCAGGGATTACTGAATGTAGCACGTGCAGAAAACGGATACAGGGAATATCATCAGGCAGATGTCATTCGACTTCAGGAAATCAAACTGTTCCGCAAGATGGATATTTCCATAGAAGAAATGAAAGCTCTTTTCGAAAAAAAGAAAAGCCTGCAGATCTGCCTCGAACAGCATCTGAAAGAACTGGAGCATCGTAAAGACGGTCTTTCGAAGATGCAGGATATCTGCGAACGCCTGATCCTGGAACACCGGTCACTGGATTCTCTCAATGCGGAGGACTGTCTGGAAGAAATTGAGCAGATGGAGAAAGAAGGTGCAAAGTTTATGGATATAAACAAAATGGATGTCCATAAGAAAAAAAGAAACGGGGCGATCATTGGTGCGGCAGTTATGGTATTGCTTATGCTGATTACGATCGTAATCGTATTCTGGGCAAACACACAGGATCCAATTCCACTGGGAATGCTTCTGCTTATAGCAGGGATTCCGGCAGTAATTATTGTGGGAACGCTCGTAGCACTTGCAGGAAGAATGAAAGAAATCGAAGGAGGAGAAGAGGATGAAGCTTCTAAGTATTGAATATATTCCGGGTGTGGAGTTTGAGCCGCTTGGAATCGTAAAAGGAACAGTTGTACAGACAAAAAACGTCGGCAGAGATTTTATGGCAGGTATGAAAACACTGGTTGGCGGTGAAATCGTCGGCTATACGGAAATGCTGAATGAGGCAAGACAGATTGCCACGAAGCGTATGGTTGATGAGGCAAAAGAGATGGATGCCGATGCAGTGATCGGTGTGAAATATGGTTCTTCTCAGGTCATGGCAGGTGCAGCAGAAGTGATCGCGTACGGAACTGCGGTAAAATATAAATAAATGTTAAAAATGAAATGCAGGGAAGTATAGTTCTAATATACTGTCCTGCATTTTTTGATTCCAATGACTTAGAAGACGATTGCTATAGCACGGGTCAACTAATTTATGAGTGGTAAATTGGTGTGATTTGGAAATATGTTTATAACTGTGAATTTTTCTGATGAAAAGAGGGATTAAACCATGTATAATAGGACTAATGGATGAATACGAAAACGGATGAGGGAAAGAGAATGGAAGGAAATTTAACCAAAGGTCCTATTTTGAAAACACTGACGAAACTTGCCATTCCGATCATGGCATCTTCGTTTCTCGGAACTTTATATAATATCACAGATATGGCATGGATCGGACTGCTGGGCTCAAAAGCAGTTGCAGGAGTTGGTGTCGGCGGTATGTTTACATGGCTTTCGCAGGGACTTGCGGCTATGGCGAGGATGGGCGGACAGGTGCAGGTGGCACAGTGCATTGGACGCGGCGAACGTGACAGAGCCCATGGTTTTGCACAGGCAGCAGTGCAGCTTGCGACACTTATGGGAATGGCATACGCGGTTATTTCGCTTGTGTTTACACGGCAGATGGTCGCATTTTTTCAGTTGACGGATCCGGAGGCACAGACCGCAGCCCTATCCTATACCAAGATTGCATGCGGACTGATTGTATTTTCATTTCTGACGCTGACAATGACAGGGTTGTATACGGCACAGGGTGATTCGAAGACACCGTTTCTGGCCAACCTGATCGGACTTGTTACAAACATGATTCTTGATCCGGTGCTGATCCTCGGACCGGGACCGTTTCCGAAGCTTGGAGTAGTCGGTGCTGCAATCGCAACAGTGACAGCTCAGGCGATTGTTATGATGATGATGATCCTTGGTGTGATCATACAAAAGAAAGAAAATGTATTAAAAGGAATCCGGCTGACGGCAAAGATACCGAAAGAATATCTCGGCGGACTCTGCAGGATTGGCATTCCGACTGCAATTCAGGGTATGGCTTATTGTGCGATTTCCATGGTACTGACGCGAATGGTATCCGCCTACGGTGCCGAAGCCGTTGCCACGCAGAGAGTCGGCGGGCAGATTGAATCCATTTCATGGAATACGGCGGATGGTTTTGCGGCAGCGCTAAATGCCTTTATTGCCCAAAACTATGGTGCAGGAAAGATGGAACGTGTCCGTAAAGGATATCGTGCGTCCTTGTGGACAGTAGGTATCTGGGGACTGCTGATCAGCTTTGTATTTATCTGCTTTCCGCAGGCAATCGCAGATATCTTTTTCCACGAACCGAAAGCAGTTGCAACAGCCGTTGGATATCTGGTGATCATTGGTTTCAGTGAAGCTTTTATGTGTGTGGAACTGACGACCGTCGGTGCTTTGTCCGGACTAGGCAGGACAAGGCTTTGCAGTATCATCAGCATCACTTTTACCAGTGCAAGAATTCCGCTTGCAATTATATTGGGAGGTCTGATCGGTCTCAGTGGAATCTGGTGGGCACTTTCCATAACATCAATCATAAAAGGAATCATATTTACCTGTACATTTTTGTGGATAACGAGGAAACGAGGATAAAACCATGAAAACAGCAAAAAAATTTTTTCAGATCATTGGTATCATCATTGGCATTCTTGTAATTGTACTTCTTGCATATCTTATTTATCTTTATGCGAGCTATCATCGAATCGAGGATAATCTGCCGCTTGAGGTGGAGTCCCACGCGGAGCAGGCAGATGCGAAGCTTACAACAGGCAAAGAGTATTCTGCGCTTACATACAACATTGGTTTTGGAGCATATACTCCGGACTTCAGCTTCTTTATGGATGGCGGGAAGTCTTCCTGGGCAAAGAGTAAAAACAGCGTTCTTGAGACAGTTCAGGGAGCCGGAGAACTGGTGGCATCCTATGATCCGGATTTTGCATTGATCGAAGAAGTAGATCTGGATTCTACAAGAAGCTATCATGTGAATGAATATTCTATTCTGAAAGACTGTATGTCAGATTATGACTGCGTATTTGCACAGAATTATGATTCTGCGTTTCTGTTTTATCCATTTACACAGCCGCATGGCAGCAGTAAATCCGGGCTTGCGCTGTTTTCCAGATATCCGGTGACGGATTCTCTGAGAAGAAGTTTTCCGGTATCCACTTCTTTCAGTAAGTTTTTTGATCTGGACCGCTGCTATAGTATTTCACGCGTTCCGGTTGATAATGGAAAAGAACTGGTGATTTTTGAACTTCATATGTCTGCTTATGGAAACAGTGACGAGATCCGGGAAGGCCAGATCCAGATGCTTACGGCAGATATGAAGAAAGAATACGATGCAGGCAATTATGTACTTTGCGGAGGTGATTTTAACCATGATCTGAAGGCTGCTGAGGATGATTCCGCAGAGAGAGAATCATGGGCATATCCGTTCCCGAGAGCAGAACTTCCGGATCATTTTTCTTTCTGTATTGACCAGTTGAGTGATGAAGAGTGTGCTTCCCTGTGGGACAGTGCACGTAATGCAGATATGGAATATATTCCGGGCGAGACATATACCGTTACACTGGATGGATTTATTGTTTCTGACAATATTGAATGTCTGAAATATGAAAATATCAATACCGGTTATTCTTACTCAGACCATGATCCGGTGTATGTACAGTTTAAATTAAAGTAAGGTGACATGACATGTTAGAAGAGACACTTGCAAAGAAACTGATTGAAAGAGTCAGTGAGTACACCAGTTACAATGTCAACATCATGAACGAGGACGGGATCATCATTGCCAGTGTTGATCCGAAGAGAGTCGGTACTTTTCATGAGGCAGCTTACGTGATCACACATAATGACCGTGATGTCATCATGGTGGAGGATTCCGAAGAATATGAGGGAACTGCACCGGGAATTAACATGGTCATCCAGATCGATGGAAAAAGAATTGGCGTGGTAGGGGTTTCGGGGAAGCCCGAAGAAATCCGTCCGGTCGCAAATATCACGAAGATGGCGATCGAGGTGCTGATTAAATACGAGAGGCAGAAATTACAGTCTATCCGCAGACAGACGAAGAAAGAACGCTTTATTGAGATGATCACTTCCGAAGATCATGCAGATCCGAAAGGGCTCCGTCGCCTTGCAGAAGAACTGCAGTATCGCGAAGACATTATCCGTATCCCAATTCTCTGCTGTCTGGAGCAGCCACAGTATCAGAAGGATTTTCTGGAATCTGTCAAAAAAGGCATGCTCCACAAAAGCGAGGATATCAGTTTTGCACTCGATGAAAAATATATACTGATTTTTAAGACAATGGATTCCACAGAAAAAAGAATGTTCGCAGAGTATAAGTACATTCTGGCGGAATATCTGCAGGGTACGCTTCAGTGGATGCAGAGAGAGGGAATCGTGTGCCGGTTTTATATCGGTACGTTTCAGAACAGCTTTTTAAAATATCATTATGCGTACCGGCATTGCAGATGGCTTGAAAAGAACACAAAAAGCAGGCACAACAGTGTTTATTTTTACGATCATATCTGTGATTTCGTTCAGTCGATTGTACCAGAGGATGAACTGGATCATATCTTTAATGTATATGGAAAGCTTTTGTCAGAAGATATGCAGAACAGCTGCAAGGAGCTGATCAATACATTGGTAGATACAAACTTTAACACGGCGAAGGCTTCCGAAGCTTTGTATATGCACAAAAATACTTTCCTTTATCAGTATAATAAAATCCGTGATGTGCTGAATGTCAATCCGCAGAGCTCGTATGAAGATAAGTGGTTTTTGATTTTTTTACAGTTATTTTTGAAAAATAAATAAATCAAAAATAATACAAACATCTGTTTTGGCATCAGAGAACAAAATTTACGTGTTGATTTGTGTCAGAATACTTTGAAATCTTTTTCTCAGTTTGTTAGAATTCATTTCATCAATGAAAAACCTGATGTAAACAAATGAGAAAAGGGGGAGTTAGTATGACAGGTTTTCCACTTATCATCGCGTTTGTTATCGCGATAATCTTAATGATTGTAGCAATTTCGAAGTTCAAGATTCATCCGTTTATTTCCATCATGACCGTATCATTGTTACTCGGTCTGGTTGCCGGAATTCCGCTTGTGAATCAGACAGCAGATGACGGAACGGTAACGCTTGGTCTTGCAAATGTCATCGGACAGGGCTTTTCCGGAACATTCACCAGTATCGGTATCGTAATTATTCTCGGTGCACTCATCGGTACGATTCTTGAAAAAACCGGTGCCGCACTGAAACTGGCAGATATGGTTATCCATATCGTTGGTAAAAACCATCCGGAACTGGCCATGGAACTGATGGGATGGGTTGTATCTATCCCGGTATTCTGTGACTCCGGTTTCGTTATCCTGAACCCGATCAGAAAAGCACTTGTAAACCGTACCGGAGCATCTTCCGTTGCAATGACAATCGGACTTTCTTCCGGTCTGTACATCGCGCATGTATTTATCCCACCGACACCTGGCCCGATCGCAGCAGCATCTACTATGGGCGTTGGTGATAACCTTCTTCTGGTTATGGGACTTGGTGCTCTTTGCTCCATCTTTCCGCTGATCGCAGGTTATTTCTTTGCAAAATATATCGGAAAAAAAGTACAGGCAGACGATGAAGCAAATGCAAATGATGTAAAGAAAACATATGAAGAACTTGTTGCTGAATATGGCAAACTTCCGGGAAGCTTTAATGCAATCGCTCCGATCCTTGTACCGATCATCCTGATGGCACTTGGTTCTATCGCAAGCATGGCAGGACTTACAGGAACAGCAAATGACATTCTTCAGTTCCTTGGAACACCGATCATCGCTCTGGCAGTTGGTACGATCTTTGCAATCGTTCAGCTTTCCGGTGCAGGCAAGATGGCAGATTTTTATGATATTACAAATGAAACACTGAAAACTGTAGGACCAATCCTGTTTGTAACAGCAGCAGGTGGTGTACTTGGTAAAGTAATTTCTTCTACAGATATGATCAACTACATTACACAGAATGCAGCACTGCTTGAAAAGATTGGTATTTTCTTCCCATTCATTCTGGCTGCAATCCTGAAAACAGCACAGGGATCTTCTACAGTTGCAATTACAACAACTGCAGGTATTGTAGCTCCGATCCTTACTGTTCTCGGACTTGGAACACCGGTTCGTACCGCTCTGGCAGTTATGGCTATCGGCGCAGGAGCAATGACCGTATCCCATGCAAACGATTCTTATTTCTGGGTTGTTACAAACTTTGGTGGAATGACACCAGAAAAAGGTTACAAAACGCAGACCGTTGCTACCCTGATTCTTGGTATCAGTTCAATGGTTGAAATCTTTATATTATCTCTGTTCTTATAATCAGAGAACAAAAAATTGTATCTTGAGAGGAGACATCCAATGAAATTTTTATTTGCGTCAGATTCTTTTAAAGGAACCCTGTCTTCTCCGAAAACAGCAGAATTACTCACATGTGCAGCCCGGGAGATTTTTCCGGACTGCATCTGTGACAGCATAGAAGTTGCGGATGGCGGAGAAGGTACGACAGATGCAGTTCTTTCGGCAGTAAACGGCAAAAGCAATTCACTGAAAGTGCATGGACCGTTGTGGGAAGAACTTACCTGCAGTTACGGAATGCTGGATGAAAAAAGAGCAGTCATGGAAATGGCAGCAGCATCCGGACTTCCACTGGTGCCGGATGAAAAAAGAGATCCACGATATACAACTTCCTATGGAACCGGCGAAATGATCCTGGACGCTTTAAATAAAGGCTTCCGTGATATTTCCATAGCAATCGGTGGTTCTGCAACAAACGATGGCGGAATCGGCTGCATCCGCGCACTGGGTGTACGTTTCCTTGATGAAAACGGGGAAGAGCTGAAAGGTTGTGGCGAAGATCTGATCAAAATCCGCAAGATTGATGTATCCGATATGAATCCGCTTGTAAAAGAATGCAATTTCACGGTAATGTGTGATGTGACCAATCCTCTGTGTGGAAAAGACGGTGCGACCTATACATTCGGAAAACAAAAAGGTGCAACATCTGAGATTCAGGATGAGCTGGAAAAAGGAATGCAGAACTACCGTGATATCCTGAAAGCACAGTTTGGTGTCGATATGGATCAGATAGAAGGTGCCGGAGCAGCAGGCGGGCTTGGAGCAGCACTGATGGTTTTCCTGAAGGGAACGTTGAAATCAGGAATTGAAACAGTACTTGATCTGGTTAATTTTGATAAACGTCTGGAAGGCGTTGATATAGTTGTTACCGGTGAGGGTGCGACCGACTGGCAGTCTGTATTCGGCAAAGTCATGCAGGGTGTCGGCATGCACTGCAAGGCACGTAATATTCCGGCAGTGGCAATCGTAGGCAGCATGGGAAAAGGTGCTGAAGACATTTTCGATTATGGAATTGAATCGATGATCACAACGATCAACGGAGTGATGACACTTCCCGAGGCACTGGAAAATGCGGAGGAACTTTACCTTTGCGCTGCAAGAAGAATGTTCCGTATGCTGCGCGCAGGAAGCAGACTTGCATAAAGAATAATATATGGTTTTATAAGAAAGAATGCTGTACGAGAGAAAATCGTGCAGCGTTTTTTCTTTCTGAAGGAATGGTTGAAAAAGCCTTAAAAGCCATTTATACTTAAGATATAGTGTAAATATCTGTTCTTACCAACCGCAAAAGGAGGAAATGAGCATGAAAAATTATTCTGAAGATGCAAGTAAACAGTATCATATTCAGGTAGGTCAGGGTGAGGTTGGCCGTTACGTAATTTTGCCGGGAGACCCGAAACGCTGCAAAAAGATCGCACAGTATTTTGATGATCCGGTTT
>OGQN01003500.1_pt1 | contig 10192 bp, 10 predicted proteins | sample 1553231 | NCBI WGS metagenome assembly OGQN01 (sample SAMEA2579950, study PRJEB22360) | human gut metagenome | biome: human gut; feature: human-associated habitat; material: faeces | place: Denmark | collected 2008/2010 | reverse complement strand
ATGGATTCTTAATTTGTGTATTGGAAGTGACTACTGAAGATTTTTAAAACTTTTTTATTCATTGGACAGAGCTTTTTATAAATTTCTTTTATAACTCCGGCTTAATCTCGCCATTTTTCAAATTCAGGAAGGCAACGTCCGACATCGTGCTCTTACCGGTAATATCCGTTACTTCATAAGTAAAGGCATATTTTCCATCCGGCAAATCTTTTTCCTTAAACTGGTAACTTTCTTTCCAGCTAAATTCCTCATCCGGCATTTCCTGAATTTCATCATCGCCTTCTAAACTCTGTGCGTAATAGACAATAGCTACTTTATCGCCCTTCTCCAATGGCCGCATATCTTTTCCCGCCTGTCCGGATTCATCCACACCGGAAGTTGCACCAAGAATATAGAAGTCTTTTGCCTCATAATCATAGGCGACACTCAAATAGCTGTCTTCTCCATTTAATTTAATCGGAACCGTATACAAATTATAATCATCGCCCTCATAAACTAACTCCATGTAACATTCTCTGTCATTAATAGAACCCCAGACGCCACGGAAGTTATCCTGGAATACACCTTTTTCCCAGTCGCACTCTAAGTCGTTATCTTTTCCTAAAAAGACAATTGCTTTTCCGTCGTCACTGATATAAGCAAAATTGAAAGCAATGCTTTGAATACTATCTAATTTTGCCGGGTCAATGTTCAACTGGATGTAATCATTTTCATTAATTGACATCTCAAGGTCACCGTCAAATCCGCTTACTTCCTGTACTTCGCCGACACCACTTTCACTCAATGCCTCATCGGATATATTGGCACCGATGGAATAATTGACAAAGGAAGAATAAATATTCTCTGCGGCAATCTGCTGGTAACGGGCTGCTGATTCCTGGTCACCGTCATAGGAATAATAAACCGAAAGTCCACTTGCATGACGGCGGTAGTCTCCGTTTATTTTATAAACAATCGCATCGGAAAGTGCTTTTTCAATCTGCGCTTTGCTCTCACCAATCAGCCCTTCTGCATTCTGTGCCAAATGCCCTAAGTCAACCATGTTTGTGTATCCTTCTTTATCATTGTTACCACCATAATTTTCTGCCTTCGTGGCACTTCTGGCAAATTCCGCGCATACAGAAGAATCTTTTTCTGCTTTTTTCAAAACGACCTTACCCATATTCTGCAAGGCTTCAATTATTGCCGGTGTCTTGGACAAATCGGTTACGGAAAGTGTAATTTCCGCATCTGTTCCTGCTTGTTTACAACCTTGTTTAAAACTGTCGCAGATTTCTTTACCAAGTTCGGCACCGTTCATAGCCGGATTTTTTGCAAGTTTAGAAAGCCATCCGCTGTACAGCCATCCATTTCCCGGTTCTGTCTCCTCAGACGCTACCATGTAGGACGCATAATTCTGGAACACATTCGCTGTATCTACCGTTGCCATCAGGCAGGTATCAAAACCAACAACCTCAAACGGCTTTTTGTCACCGTAGACATCTTTCATAACAGCGGAAAGTTCGTCTAATACCAACGAATCCATTTCATAATTTTCATCAAAAGATACACCGCTTACACTTCCACCACCATGATTCCAGAACAACAACATCTTATGGTCTGCCGGATAGTTTTCCTCTGCATAATTGAGGAATCCCTTTAGCGTCTCCGGGTCACCCATGCTTGCCTGCTCAGTTTCATCTTTTAAAGTAAGTGTATCTCCACTGTACTCATAACGCTGAATCCGATCGGTTTTCACCTGATCATTCTGCCACTTTGACGCACCACCCGTCTGAATTACCACTTTTACATTTTCCGGAAGCTTAACCTGCATCATTTCATTTAGATCTGCTGTTGCTGCACCGTAATTGCTCTCCAAATCGCTGCCACACAGATACCAATAAACAACCCAAGTATCCTCCTTACTGAAACTCTGTTTCGCTTCTTTCTCTTCGTCCGCGCAGCCGGTCATTGAAAATAACATACACAAAACCAGCACAAGCGCCGTCCATTTTTGATATTTTTTTATCTCCATCTTAAACTTTCTCCTTTCTGCTCATTTCTTCATTGTATCGGCTCTTTCTAAATCCTGCAACAAACCTTGCAGAATTGTGGGTAAAGGGTGAAAAATTGCTTGACCCTTCCTTATGAATTTGTTAAAATTTTATATAGGTAAATGTCGCAAAATGATAGGAGGCAGCAATGAATATCGCAATTGTAGATGACTCAGAAAGCGACCGCCAATTACTACAGGAATTGCTAATACGTTATTTCGATATAAGCGGAATCAGTATTACGATATACCCGTTTCAGTCGGGTGAACTTTTTTTGGCAGGGCTTTCCCACCATTCCTTTGACCTTGTCTTTCTCGATATTTTCATGGATGAGATTACCGGTATGGACGCGGCACACAAATTATTAGAAGCAGGCTGCGACTGCACAATTATTTTTTTAACGTCCAGCCGCGAATATGCACTCGAAGGATACGAAGTAGGGGCTTTTCGTTATTTGCTTAAGCCACTTACTTACGACAAGCTGGAAGATACATTAAATCCCTTTTTACGCAAATTTCGTGGGGAAGCAAGGAAGCTTCCACTTATGGTAGAGCGGACACCGCTGTACATTCCTTATTCGGATTTGTACTATTTATCATCAGTGATGCGCCAAACAGAAGTTCATTTAGAAAAAAAGGTGCTAAAACAGTCTTCCGCCATTAATTTTCAAAAAACAGTCGCTCCACTCCTTAGTGATTCTCGGTTTTTCCTTTGTTCCAAAGGCGTTATCGTGAATTTACAGCATGTGAGTGAATTAGAAAAAGATCACTTCGTTCTCAATAATGGAGAAGAAGTACCAATTAGCCGGCGAAATCTATCGCAGGCAAAAAAGACTTTTTTGGATTTTTCGTTGAATCAGTAGCGGGAAAGGATATTTTTTATGCGCAGATTGAAAATAGTTGTTTATTTACTAATTCTTGGCATTCTCAGTTCACTTTTGGGGAATGTCTCTTTTGCGTGGGCATCCACACAGGACAAATTGACCATTACGGAAATTTACGACTTGGATCTTTTATCTGCTCCGCTCATGTGTCCGGTTGGCTCCGATTCTTTTGACGAGATCATTCAGGCTTACAGTGATTGCCCTCTCTACGCCGTCTGTGAAAATGAAAACGAGAGCACGGAACTGATACCATCTTATGACACCCGCTCGGTTGATGTGCAAAAAGAAGGCATCTATGAAATGACTATGACTTTGCAATACGACAAAGAAATGTTCCAACTGTCAGAGAACTATTCGGAAACCTATACGATTCCGGTCTGTATCTCTGACCCGGAAAAGTTCGAAATTTTTCCAACCTTTACATCTTTCCACCACACAACGCTGAGTTTTTTGCATCATTTTAAGGATTTTTCCACAATAGAAGGGGCCTATGTAAAATCCAAAACCGTCCTTACAAAATCTCAGTTAAACAGTGCTGACTGGATCTCTATTACGTCATCAGAAAGTTTTAATCCAACACCGGATGGCGTCACGTTATCGTCCGCTTTTTTTGAAGAGGACGGATATCTATATGTAAAATTAACAAACGAAAACCTTACCTCCAATATTCTTTGTCTGGAGCAGAAGGGCGCCCTCGTTCGTTCAAAACCAATTGAGGGAGACCGTGACGGCGGCGTGTTTTCTTCCGAAGACGCGTTTGAAATCACTTCACCGGTATCGACACCGGACAGCGGGCAGACTACAAACCACACATCTGCGCCAAAACCGACTGCCACGGCAGCAATTATAATTCCAGCGACGTCTGTTTCTTCCAAAAAGACGGTTGTTTCTTCCATTCCCAAAAAAGAAACAACACACGCGAAAAAAAAGAAGAATTCTTCCTCTGCCCAAAAATCAGAGGGAATGATTACCGGCATTACAAGCAGTACAGAAGAATCCGATTCAAATACCAATACAACTACATCAATGAAAAAAGATACGGCAGACAGTGCCACCACTTCCCATGCCAGTGAGAAAAAGACAGTAGAGCAGGTTGGCTCAAACCGTATTTCTCTATCCGGAAAACGGCTTCGTCTGATTGCGGAATCAAATCCAAACTATGTTCCGTTTACTTATGATAATATTACGCTTGAAATTCCGACAGAATATCTTCTGTCACTGAATCTCAAAGACAATGAAGTACTGATGGTAAGCATCGTTCCCGGTTCCGGCAAAGAGGTGACTGTTGCAGTACGTGCCGCAGGTAAAGTTTTGACGAATATTCCAAACAGCCGGCTCACATGGAAGCAGGAGAACAAAACGCGCACCATTGACAAAACCGGCGTTTACAAGCCACCCGGCTCTGCCAAACAAAATCTTCCGGTCAAAAGAAATCGCGTGCCTCATCTTGTAATTATAGGTGCCATTGTGTTAGTTCTGATTTCGACCGGCTGCTTTGTCTACCACAAAAAAGAAAGGAAACATTAAGATGAAACCTCGCTTTATCAAACTATTTCTCGCTTTGTTTCTTCCTTTTGCCTCCTTTCTGCTGCTTGCGCATTTTCTATTCTATTACAACAATAAATACGAAAATAATCCGGTTTACCCGATGGGCGGTGTCATGTTTTGTTCCGATGCCGACTTATCCGGAGATTCCGTAATTTTCCTTGCCCATCAGTGGAATTTTTTCCCAGGCAAACAATATACGCCTTCCGATTTTAATGAAAAAAATGTAACGGGAGGCACTTTTTTAACCCTTGGCTCATTTGGCAATTTCAGTCTTGGCAGTACTTCCGAGGCATCGAATGGCACTGCCACCTACCGCTTAACGCTGTCTCTCCCAGACACGGCACGGACATATTCTTTATATCTGCCGGAAATTTTTTCCGCTTACACACTCTATCTAAACGAGGAAAAAGTCTGCTCGCAGGGAAATCCAGACCTGGCGCATTATAAAGATTTAATTGGCAATAAAGAAATTTCTTTTACCGCCTCCGGAACCGTTCATATCACAATTATTGCCACCAATTATTCGCATATTTACAGTGGCATTACCTATCCACCAGCCTTTGGAACAGTTACTGCCATCCAGAAATATCTTTCTACAAGACTTTTCATCTCCGGCATTACGCTTGCAGCCATTTTCCTTTTTGCCGCCTGCTCGCTGTTCTTTTTCTGCCGGTTAAAACATAATAATGCGCTGGTTTTTACCATTTTATGTAGTTTATTTTTTGTTGTCTCCCTGTATCCGGTTCTATTTTCCTATGGCAGTTTTACCGTTTTTCCGTGGTATCCACTGGAAATTGCCTGCCTGACCGCCATGTATCCATGCATGGTTTTATTGCAGGGAACGATTTTAAATCTTCCTAAGAAATTGATTCGGCGTGAAACGCTTATCTTTGGTAGCTGTGTTGTTTTGTCGCTTGTATTCACTCTGTTTTTACACGGCAGCACACACTTTGCCAAAATATATTCTGAATTTTTGTTTTTATACAAAGCGGGCTGCGCCCTTTTGCTTTTATTTCAGGCATATTATTCGTATCAGAAAGAATCGCTCACGTCACCAATTCTCTTAATTGGTACCGTTTTGTTTGCTTCCTCTCTGACTGCCGACCGCATGTATCCGGGCTACGAACCGATTTACGGCGGCTGGTTTCAGGAAATCGGCACCTTTTTACTGGTCGTTTCCATCGGCTATGAATTGTGGCAGGATTTATCGAAGACCTACCGCGCAAAACTTTTGTTGGAGGAAGAAACTCATTATCTGGCAAAACAGATTGAAATTCAGAAGGCGCACTATCAGGAACTTACAGAACGCATTGACGAATCAATTCGCCTGCGCCACGACCACCGTCACCATATGCAGACTGTCACAACCTATCTGCAAAATAATGAGCGCGAAAAAGCACTGGAATATTTGGCACAATACGCAGAGCAAAGGGAGCAGAAAGGACGTATCGTATTATGCCGTAATATGCTCGCGGATGCGATTTTACAATACTATCAAACACTCTGCAAAAACAACGACGTAGCCTTTGAATGTCTGGCAAATCTTCCGCAAACACTGTCGATTCCCGACACTGACTTTTCGATTTTGTTTGGTAATCTTTTGGAAAATGCATGGGAAGCCGCAAGACAGACACCGGAAAATGCTTATATCCGCATCCAGATTCAGCCACAGAAAAACAACATTGTTGCAATGATTGAAAATAGCTGCAAAAAAGAACCAATCCAAAAAGCGAATCGGTTCTTCTCAACAAAACATTCCGGTATGGGTATCGGTACCCAGTCTGCCCGCCTCATCGTTGACAAGGCAAAGGGTGTTATTTCCTTTGAGCCAAAGGACGAAATCTTTGTAGTGCGTTTCGTCCTTCCAAATACTGTAAAATAATTACCGGCTTAATTTTCTCTTTAACTGTTCCGGATTAATGGCGGATAAAAGTGCGGTTTCTTCGCTGATTTCTCCTTTCCGGTACAATTTCAAAATGTACTGATCCATCGAAACCATCCCCAGTTCTCCGGATGTCTGAATGACATTATCAATCTGATAGTTTTTGCTGTCTCGAATCATGTTCTGAATCGCCGGCACAATTTTCATAATTTCCACCGCAGGAATCATACCGCCGCCTTCTCTCTGCAGTAGCTGCTGAGAAACGATGCAGTCTAACACAAGTGATAACTGGATTTTAATCTGGTCCTGCTGATCTGCCGGGAAGGAGTCCACAATTCGATCAATCGTATTTACTGCTCCCTTGGTGTGCAGTGTTGCAATAACAAGATGCCCGGTTTCCGCTGCTGTCATCGCCGTGCGAATCGTTTCCGCATCGCGCATTTCCCCTAACAGAATAACATCCGGCGCCTGACGCAGGCACGCGCGAAGTCCGGTCAGATAATTCTCGGTATCAATCGCAATTTCACGCTGGCTAATTAACGATTTCTGGTTTCGGTGCAAATACTCAATCGGGTCTTCCAGCGTAATAATGTGCGCTTCCCGCTCTTTGTTAATCGCATCGATAATACACGCCTGTGTCGTCGATTTTCCGCTTCCAGCCGTTCCTGAAATAATAATCATGCCGTGCTGTAGTTTCGACAGAGCAATTACCTCTTCCGGAATTCCCAGTTCCTTGTAATCCGGAATCCGGAACGAAACAACACGGATAACCGCCGCCTGTGAGCCACGTTGGAAATATGAATTGACACGAAATCTCGCCAAGTCCTCAATGGCAAAGGAAAAATCATCATCTCCCTCTTCTAAAAAATGTGTTTTCTCCCGGCTGGCGCACTCATAGATTTCATCTAAAAGCACCTTTGTGTCATCCGGCATCAGACGCTCCGCCGAAGCTTCCATTGGACGAATTTCGCCATCCACCTTATAACTCAATGCACCACCGGCAACAATAAAAATATCCGATGCTCCGTCAGAGACCGCTTTTCTTAATATTTCCACTAAACGTTCCATATCTTTTCTCTCTTTCTTTAGTCTGGAAGCATTTGTTCCATTCCATCCCAAACATCGATGGTATCGTCCGGTTTCCACTCACCGGTATACTGCTTCTCCCACTTTACTACATGAAATTTTTCTTTTTGTTTTTTGATTTCAACAAGCAGTTTCTGCTTATCATCAATCGCACAAGTGTAAGTATAAGTATTTCCTTTCTGTTTCACACCATCCGGCATATTACCTGCCCGAATCTGTGAATATATCTCTTCTGCTTTCGTATCTGCTGCATAGTAATTACTCACCGCTTTTACGGATTTTTCTGACAGGTTATAGTTTGCTTTTGCCGTCGACAGTGACAAAAGCGCAAACACCAAAAAACATAACACGGCAAAAATCGTCAGAATTGAACTGCCGCCAACGCTTGTGAATGAGAGCTTTCGTTTTTTCATGATGTGCCCCCTCTCTGCCAAGCCGCCGCAACATGATAAATTTCTTCCTTATCTTCATCAAAAACGGTAACCTTTGCATTTGTCAAATACTCATCTGCATCCGTCTTTATCATTTGGACCGTCATATGGTCCTGCTCAAAAGGAATTTCCAGAGTATCTCCCTCAATCTGACCGGGCATCTCCCCTACTACTTTCTGCCAGTCGCCGGCACACGCTTTGCACATCTCTATTACTTCCTGTGCATGGGCTGCCGCAATATTTTCTTTTTCACCACGCCCAGACAACCCATTTGCATAGACAAATGCCTGCAAACACACGGCTGCCGCCAGCGCAAACACTAAAATCATAATAATCTGCTCCATCAGCGCTAACGGAGCTTTGCTTCTTTCATAATTCACAATGCCACCCCGCTTTCTTCACTTCGCAGAGAAACGGTTGTCTCATTCTCACGTCCTTCGCTATCTTTGGATGTAATTCGTATGAGACTTCCTTTCTTTTCAAAATGCAAATCTTTCGCATCCATAATCGCCACACCATCTTCCGGCTTCATCTCGGATTCCTCAGCGGCAAACAACTCATACACCTTACCCTGGTAATAATATATTTTCAAATCATACCGAATGCCATCGATTGTTTCCAAAAGATGCAGCGTATTTACCTCATCATCCACATCCGGCGAAGCAAATCCGCCCACTTTTACGGCATCTGCTCTGTCATAACCACGAATCTGGGCAGACACATAAGACGTGATAATTCTTTTGTTGTATGCATTATTATCACGCTCGACCAAACTTTTATATTGATTTGCTCCCAATGCTAAAACTGCCACAATTGTCATGGCAAAGATAGCAAACAATACAAGAACAAATACATTTTCAATACTATGTCTCTGGCTGCTTCTCTTCATTGCTAATCGACCCGCTCCTGATTTTCCATTACTGTAATTTCCGGCATCAAATTTTTGGCAAATACTTCATAAAAGACGGTAAAACGGCTTTCATCAATCTGGATTCCGTAATTTTTCTTTAAATATTCAAGGGTAGGCGGATATACGCCTTCTGTCGCATAGCAGGTCATTGTTGCCTTACGAATGGAGTTTTCGAGCTGTTTCATGCTCTCTGCCTCCTGCCCCTGATTCAGCCTTGCCGCCCCCGCGTTCATCGCATAAAGCAGTCCGCCAATCACCGCTGTCAGCAATACAATTTTTATAATTAAAAAACTTCTCTGCTTCTTCATTTTCATCCATCCTATCCAATCGAAGACATGATATGAATCAACGGTAACATCACAGTTATCAAAACAATTCCTACAAGAATTGAAGTAATAATGACAATCGTAGGCTCAATCTTTCCAACTTTTCGTGCAATTTCCAACTGCACTCTGTCGTCCATACGCCGTGAAATTTCTGCCATCGCCGTATCGGATGTACCACTTTTGGCACCCAAATCTAATATCCGGCAAAATGACGCTTCCAACACTTCATTTTCACGGAAGGATTTCGCCATCGGTTCGCCCACTTCCAGCATCTCAAGACATTTCTCATAACGCTTCTTCGTCTTTGGATTTACATCCTGAAAAAGCATCGCCGTACGGAATGCATCTTCGGTATTTAATCCACTCATCATTCCCATCGCCATCGCTGACGCAAATCTTGCTTCACCCATCCGGCGCACAATTCCGTGTCCGCCAAAAACTTTTTTATACAGCTTCACGAAAAAGCCTCTTGCCCTCTTGCTGCAAGCAATCTAAAACAATGGCAAAAATGATACCGCACAATACCGGCATAATACTTCCAAGCCAGTCACCAAACCGCAGTAAAAGTTTCGCCGTGCCGCCCATCGTACCGCCAAGCTGCTCATAGACCTGATTGAAAATCGGAAGTACCTTAACAAGCAGCACAACTAAAATTACTAACATCAAAATCATCAATATAAACGGATACAGAAGGGCACTGCGAATCTGCGACATCAACTGCTGCTGCCTGTCGTAATAATCTGCCAGTGCCTGAAAGGACTGCTCCAACCGCCCTGTCTCCTCACCGGTTTCAATCATATCGCCGACGTACTTCGGAAACGTACCAACCTCCCGAACTGCTTCGGAAAACGGTTTACCTTCCGTCACCAAATCCGCTAACTGCTCCAGCATTTTTTTGCTTTTTTTGTCCTTTTCGTCCTCAATCAAAAGATACAATCCGTCTTCGATTCCAATGCCGGCATGCAGTAAAAGCGACATTTCCAGACAAAAAGCAGAAACATACTCATTACTTACTGTTTGCTTACTCATGACACACTCCCCTGATTAGTAACTCAATTTTTCTTTGTAATTTCTACCATTTCCTATGTATTTC
>OGQN01003492.1_pt1 | contig 10210 bp, 8 predicted proteins | sample 1553231 | NCBI WGS metagenome assembly OGQN01 (sample SAMEA2579950, study PRJEB22360) | human gut metagenome | biome: human gut; feature: human-associated habitat; material: faeces | place: Denmark | collected 2008/2010 | reverse complement strand
TATGCATATAATACAAGAGGTGTCATATGGAGAATAGCAGAGAAAAAATTCAAATGGAGAAAAAGCTGGCACATGTGGATTTTGATTCTCAAAGATATCAGCTAATGAAAGCACATACTGAAAATGTAGTTTCTTTGATAGAAAGTGTATGCCCACTCCCTGAGTTAAAGATAGTGACAATGCTGATTGGACTGCTTCATGATGCGGGAAAACTAGGGCAGGAGAATCAGGATGATTTCAAAAATATTTTGAGATATGGCAATGAAGTTCATAAGCATGGATTGGATCATTCGACTGTGGGAGGCAGATTGTGTCGGGAATTAATACAGGAAAAAGATTGGCCGGTAACAGAATTTGTTAGTACAGTGATATATTTTCACCATGGTGTTGGAGATTGTATTAATTTGGAAAATGGACAAGGATTGCAGCAGTATCGGAATGAGAAAGTATTGGATTACAAATATATTAAAGAACAATTCTTCGAAATCTTTAATCCGGAGATATTGGATGTATATTCAGAAAAAGCAGTTCAGGCATATAGAGCTTTATTTAAAAAAATCAATATTTTCTGCAAATCCTTTGGAAAAGGGTATGGCAATGGGTATTTTTTTAATGGGATGTATCTGAGAATAGCATTATCAGTATTAATTGACAGTGACTGGAATGATACGGCTTGCTTCTTTAAGGATATTCCTTTGGAAAAAAGGCTATCAACAGAAGAAACGTATATGATTTGGGAAGAATGTATCCGAAATTTTGAGCAATATATGAAAAGTGAAGTTCAAAATAATTCTCAGAATGGCAATGTACTGAACAACTATCGTCAAGAAATCTCAGATTCATGCCGGAAAGCTGCTGAGAGTGACAGAAAATTGTATCGGTTAACGGTTCCGACAGGAGCTGGAAAGACTTTCAGCAGTTTACGCTTTGCATTGTATCATGCAAAAAGGACAGGAAAACAGCATATTATTTATATCGCGCCATTTACATCTATATTGGAACAGAATGCGGAGGAGATTCGAAGAGCAATAGGAAAAGATTCTGTTGTACTGGAGCATCATTGCAATGTGATTTGTGAAGAAGGCGAGGAGGAGAAGTATCGTAGCTTGACAGAAAATTGGGATTCACCGATTATTGTGACAACAGCGGTGCAGATATTAAATACATTCTATTCTTGCCAGAAGACGTGTATTCGAAGGATGCATACGTTATGTAACAGTATTATTATATTCGATGAAGTGCAGGCAATTCCGGTGAAATGTGTGGAGCTTTTCAATTTAGCTGTGAACTTTCTTTCGCAGTTTTGTAATACAACGGTTGTATTATGTTCTGCTACACAGCCGACTTTGGCGAAGCTCAAAGAAAATAATATTTGTGAATGTATGGAAATGGCAGGAAAGTCAGAAAAGTATACAGAAGCTTTTAAACGAACGGAGATTATAGATGCAACAAATTTATATCCAGGTGGGATGGAGATAGAAGATTTAAGCAATTTCATATTGGAGAAGACGGAATTGTACCAGAGTACGTTAGTGATTGTCAACACAACGACTTGTGCATTAAAGACATTCCAACATCTGAAAGAAGTATGTTCACAGGATTATGTTTTTTTTCACCTTAGTAATAATATGTGTCCACAGCATAAGTTGGATACGCTGACAGAGATAAAAGTGGCTTTAAAAAACAAGATGAAAAAAGTAATTTGCATTAGCACTCAAGTAGTAGAAGCGGGAGTGAATTTCTCATTTGGATGTGTGATTCGGTCGAAAGCAGGTCTTGATAATGTTATCCAGGCAGCCGGAAGATGTAATCGTCATAAAGAATTGGCAGGAATGGGTGCGGTTTTCATTATTCAAGTGTCAGAAAAAGTTGAAAATCTAAGTCGTTTATCGGAAATAAGAAATGCTCAGGCTGCATTGCAGAAAGTTATAGAGGACTTTAAGATTAACCCAAGGAAATTTAAAGATACTTTAGATTCAGAGGAAGCAATAAAAGCGTATTATTTGAATTATTATTCTCAGCTTAAGAAAAATGAGACAAAATTTCCGGTAGACAAATATGCAACGACAATTATCGATTTGCTGGGTGAGAATCCGTTGGGGAAGAGGCAGTATGAGCGCAAAAATAATCAAAAGATACGAACAAAATTGCCGCAGGCTTTTCTTACTGCCGGACAGGAATTTGAAGTTATTGGCAATGATTATAAAGTGAGTATTGTAGTTCAGTACAATGAAGAGGCAAAAGAACTATTGAATGAGTTATCTCAGGAATATCTTACAATAGAATACCAAAGAAAAATTTTGAGAAAATTACAGAGGTACACAGTTGGAATTACCGAGTATAGAAAAGAAAAACTGGGGAGTGCTTTATTTCAAAGTTATAATGGAGAATTATTAGTCTTATGTGATGGATATTATGATAAGAAAGTAGGTGTAGTAGATGAACCAGATATGGGGATTTGCATTTTATAGAGGAGGTGATTTCAATGAAAAAATACAGGAATACAATAGAGTTTGAAGTATATGGAGCATATGCACTATTTGCGGATCCTGTTACACGTGTTGGTGGGGAAAAAACAAGTTATCACATTCCAACTTATGAAGCCTTAAAGGGAATTGTGGAAAGTATCTATTGGAAACCAACAATTATGTGGATTATTGATGCAGTGCGGGTGATGAATCCTATTCAGACAGAAACAAAGGGAATACGTCCAATTGCATACAATGGAGGAAATGAGCTTGCCTATTATACCTATTTGAAAGATGTGAGATATCAGGTAAGGGCACATTTTGAGATGAATTATAATCATCCGGAATTGGAACAGGATAGAAACGAGAACAAGCATCATAATATTGCAAAAAGAATGGTGCAGAGAGGTGGACGAAGAGATATTTTTTTGGGGACAAGAGAATGTCAGGCATTTGTAGAGCCGTGTGAATTTGGAATTGGTGAAGGCTATTATGATATGATGACGGGAGAAGTAAGTTATGGATTTATGTATCATGGAATTACTTATGCTGAGGAAGCAATCCTTGAAGAAGACAGAGATAAGATGACTGTACGATTTTGGAGACCGGTAATGAAGAATGGTGGAGTGATAGAATTTACCAGACCTGAAGATTGTACTGAAAAGCGGCACATTCGTCCGATGCAGCGAAAGATTTTTGGTAAAAACAATTTTACAGGATTAGAAGAATTTACAAGTGAGGAGGTGGAAGATTGAGTTGGATAAGTGAATTGTTGGATTTATACGAAAAGAATAGTGACAAAGTAGGTATCATTGATTATCGAAAAGGAAATCCATATGTTTTGCTTCCTCCGTTTCATACAACAGTAACTGCTCAGATAACGGTGACAATTGATGAAAATGGGAATTTTATACATGCTGAACAGGTAAATCAGAATGACAAGCTGACAATTATACCGATAACGGAGAAATCACTTAGCCGTACAGCAGGGAAAGAACCTCATCCATTATGTGATAATTTAAGGTATTTGGCTGGAGATTATCAGGATTATTATAATGATGATGGAGAATGCAGTAAACTTTATATTTCTCAACTTGAAAAATGGGTGAAATCTGATTTCTGTCATGAGAAAGTCAGAGCAATTTATTTCTATTTGAAAAAAGCATCTTTGATTAAAAATCTGGTGGAACAAAAGATAATCAAATTAAATGAAAACAACCAGATAGATGACAAGGAAAGCATTCAGGGAATAGCAGAGACAAAAGCATTTGTACGTTTTATCATACGGCCGCTAGAGGTTGACTTAGATCGTAAAATACCAGATGAATGTTGGAAGGATAGGTCACTACAGGAATGTTATATACAATATGTTCAATCTCAGGAAAAAGAGAAAGGATTGTGTTATCTGACAGGTAATATAGAAACTATTTCTTATCTCCATTCAAAAAAAATTCGGAATGAAGGTGATGGTGCAAAGCTTATTTCCGCTAATGATAGCCAGAATTTTACTTACAGAGGGCGTTTTGTGGACAAGGAGGAAGCTTTTTCTGTAGGAAGTGTAGCATCTCAGAAAGCACATAATGCATTGAAATGGATGATCCGAAAACAGGGAATTTATTTTGATACTATGACTATTGTTACCTGGGAATCAAATCAATTAAGTATGCCAAAATGGAATGTGGATACGGATTCAATTGCATCTGATTTTGGGATTGAGCTAGAGAAAAATGAATCAGACGAATGGGAAGATGAGTGGTCAGAAGAAAAGGCAGTGTCTGATGGCAATCCCATTACAGCTGAGAAGTTTTATAAAGCGTTAAAAGGATATGGGAAAAAAGTTGACAATACATCGAACATGATTTTGCTAGCTTTTGATGCAGCAACTCCGGGACGGTTGGCAATGATTGAGAATATGACATTGAATACAGCAAGATATCTGCAAAATATAGAAAAATGGCATGAAGATTGTAGTTGGATTCATGAAAAAATGAAAGAGAAAAAAAGAATACAGTTTTCAGGAATGGTTGGTGTCAGAGATATTGCGGATATTTTATATGGAATTGAGAGTAAAGGAACATTGTCAATAGTTGATACAAATGGCAAAAAACTATATGCAGAAGTAGCAAAAAGGTTGCTTCCATGTATATGGAATGCTAGCCATATTCCATATGATTGTGTGAATATTGCGGTAGTGAAGGCTTCTAATCCGTTGGCTTATAAAGACCGAAAGAATTGGGAGAGAGTTTTAACTTTGGCATGTTCTTTGGTGAAAAAATATAAAAAAGAAAGAAAAGGGGAGGAATGGAACGTGGCATTAGATAATAAAGAGAAGGATAGAAATTATCTTTATGGAAGATTATTGGCTGTTGCAGATAGAATTGAATATTCTACTTACGATGAGAAAGATGGTGGAAGAGTGACAAATGCGAAGCGGTATATGAGCACTTTTTCTCAAAGACCTTATGAAACTTGGAAGGTGATAGAAGAAAATATTCTTCCATATATGAATAAATTAGGTATAGCGACACAGAAGTTTTACGAGAATCTGTTGAATGAAATTTATGATTTGTTTGACAATAAGAGATTAGATGGTTTATATTTGCTTGGTTTTCATAGTCAAGCATATGATTTAAAATTAAAAAAAGAGAAGGTTGAAGATAAAAAAGAAAGTTCAGAAAATTAAAAAAAGGAGGAGTAGACTATGAGTGAATTAAAAGGGAAAATTGATTTTACATTATTTATCAGTGCAGTTAATGCGAATCCAAACGGGGATCCGTTAAATGGAAATCGTCCGCGTATTAATATGGATGGATATGGAGAAATTTCAGATGTTTGTATTAAAAGAAAGATAAGAAACCGTTTTCAGGATTTAGGACAGAAAATTTTTGTTCAGTCGGATGATAGAGCAGATGATACCTATACCAGTTTGAAAGACCGTGCAGATAGCTGTGAGGAATTAAAAAAGGAGATGGGAAATAAGAAAAATGCGAATAGGGATGCATGTGCAAAAATTGCCTGCAGAGAGTGGTTAGATGTGAGAACCTTTGGACAGGTGTTTGCATTTAAAGGTATTCCGGTATCTTTTGGTGTAAGAGGACCGGTTTCTATCCATCAGGCAGTAAGCTTATCACCCATAGATATTATTAGTATGCAGATTACAAAGAGTGTAAACAGTGAGTCAGGAAAAGAAAGCAAAGCATCTGATACAATGGGAACAAAACACAGAGTGGGATTTGCAGTATATAAAGTTATGGGCAGTGTTAATGTTCAGCTGGCGGAAAAAACCGGATTTAGTCAAGAGGATGCAGAGGTATTAAAAGAAGCGTTAAGAACATTATTTGAAAACGATGCATCTTCAGCAAGACCGGAGGGAAGTATGGAGGTTTGCAAGATGTACTGGTGGCAGCATGATGAAAAAACACCGTCTGTTTCAAGTGGAAAACTTCAGAGAGGATTTCAAATTAAAGCAAACACAGTTCATCCAAGAAAATTTGAAGATTATGATATTTCATGGTCTGTGGAAGGCTGCAAAGAACCGGAGGAATTTTAATATTGTATAATGAAGAAGATTTCCTTCAATTATCGGGAATTCAACATTTTGAGTTCTGCAGAAGACAATGGGCGTTAGCCTATATGGAGATGCAGTGGCAGGAGAATGTGAGAACAGTAGAAGGCAGAATACTTCATGAAAATGCACATGATGCAGGTCTGAAAGAAAAAAGAGGAGACCTGATTATTGTAAGAGCAATGCCGATTCACTCCCGGGAAATGGGAGTGAGCGGCGAATGTGATGTGATAGAATTTCATAGAGCAGAGGATGGAATCAATTTATTAGGAAAAGAGGGCTTTTACAAGGTGGTTCCGGTAGAATACAAAAGGGGAAAACCAAAGACAGATGATTCAGATATTCTGCAAGTTGCAGCACAAGCATTATGCTTGGAAGAAATGTTATGCTGTGAGATTCCTTATGGTTACATTTATTATGGAGAAGTACGACGTCGTATAAAAATAGAATTTACTGAGGCAATACGGGAGAAAGTAAGAAATATTTTTGCGGAGATGCATAAATATTATGAACAACGCTATACGCCAAAAGCAAAGACAAGTAAGAAGTGTAATGCCTGTTCACTAAAAGATATTTGTGTACCTGTGCTTAACAAGAAAAAATCGGTTTCCGGATATATTGATAAAATCATTTCAGAAGAGGAAAATACATGAAAAGGCTTTTAAATACACTATATGTAACGTCTGGAAATAAATATCTTTCTTTAGATGGAGAAAATGTTGTTGTTTTGGAAGATCAAAAAGAAATTGGGAGAATTCCGTTGCACAATTTACAGTCAATTGTTACTTTTGGGTACACGGGAGCCAGTCCGGCACTTATGGGGGCCTGCACAAAACGAAATATAGATTTATCTTTTATGTCAGGTAATGGAAGGTTTTTGGCCAGGGTTACAGGTGAAGTTAAAGGAAATGTTATTTTAAGGAAACAACAGTATAGAATTAGTGATAATCAAGAGGAAAACGTTCGTATAGCCAGAAATTTTATTCTTGGAAAAGTATATAATTCAAGATGGATACTGGAAAGAGCTGTAAGAGATTATGCAATGCGTCTGGATATGGAAAAAATAAAGAGAAAATCGGCATTTCTGGCGCAGAGCATGAAAGCAATACGAATATGTGAAAGTGCAGATGAATTACTAGGCTTAGAAGGAGAGGCTGCTTCTGTATATTTTTCTGTATTTGATGATTTAATTTTACAACAAAAAACAGAGTTTTATTTTCATGGAAGAAATAAAAGACCGCCGTTGGATAATGTAAATGCAATGCTGTCATTTGGATATTCATTGTTAGCGGGAATGTGCGGAGGTGCATTAGAAGCGGTTGGACTGGATCCGTATGTAGGATTTTTTCATACAGTTCGTCCAGGACGAATGTCGTTGGCATTAGATATTATGGAAGAATTTCGAAGTGTCATGGTAGATAGGTTTGTCCTGACTCTCATTAATAAGAGAATTATGAAAGAAAAATATTTTATAAAGAAAGAAAATAATGCGGTCATTATGACAGATGAAGGCAGAAAGGCTTTTTTATCAGCATGGCAAACCAAGAAACAAGAAATTATTAAACATCCATTTCTAGATGAAAAAATCGAATGGGGAATGGCTCCATATGTTCAAAGTATGTTATTAGCGAGATATTTAAGGGGTGATATAGACGAATATCCTCCATTTTTCTGGAAGTAGGTGATTGAATGTTAGTGTTGATTACATATGACGTGAATACGCAGACAGCAACCGGCAGAAAACGCTTGAGAAAAGTAGCAAAAGAATGCACTAATTATGGACAACGTGTACAAAACTCTGTTTTTGAGTGTCAGATGGATACAACAAAATGCAGGCAGGTGAAAAATATTTTGGAAAATATAATCGATAAAGAAACTGATAGCTTACGATTTTACTATCTTGGGGATAAATACAAAAATAAAGTAGAGCATATTGGAGTAAAACCAGGATTTGATGTTACGGATACACTAATATTATAGTGCGAATGTTAAGTACACAGAAATTTTCTGGAATATTCGCACCGTGAACCAAGAGTATTTGAATGCAATTATACTCAAAAAACTATTTTAGTATAATAAAAAATGTTCAAAAATATAATATAAGCACAAAAAAGACAATTTTAAATGACGTAGTGTTGTATGAAATTGCTGTCGACCTCTTCGTGAGGTCGTGAGTTGAAATGTTCACCATCCTGACAAGCTTCTTTCGCTCATGTGTCGACCTCTTCGTGAGGTCGTGAGTTGAAATATTCATCCATTCAAGCGCTTCGTCAATGTATTCGGTCGACCTCTTCGTGAGGTCGTGAGTTGAAATAATCATTCTGATTATATCACAAATCTTCTGCGCTGGTCGACCTCTTCGTGAGGTCGTGAGTTGAAATGTTAACATTGCGAAAGTATACCAGTATGGCGAAATGTCGACCTCTTCGTGAGGTCGTGAGTTGAAATATGATAACGTTTTTGAAATGCGTGATATGCCTGTAGGTCGACCTCTTCGTGAGGTCGTGAGTTGAAATACATTTGGAAGATTTAAAAAATTATATTCACTAGGGTCGACCTCTTCGTGAGGTCGTGAGTTGAAATGAGATCAGCTGTTCTAACATCTTCGGCATTTGCCGTCGACCTCTTCGTGAGGTCGTGAGTTGAAATAATATGATTGTAGTCACGGTCACATTCAACACCAGGTCGACCTCTTCGTGAGGTCGTGAGTTGAAATATTCTATGGTCTAACATGTAGGACTGTTGTTCAGCGTCGACCTCTTCGTGAGGTCGTGAGTTGAAATATCTGAATCAGTAAATGTTGTTACGCCTGCAATGTCGACCTCTTCGTGAGGTCGTGAGTTGAAATACTTATCTTTATCAGTTTAATTTGCTCGGTACAGGTCGACCTCTTCGTGAGGTCGTGAGTTGAAATGTAGTATCCGACAACATCGAATCCGTAACTTCTGTCGACCTCTTCGTGAGGTCGTGAGTTGAAATAGGCTACAAAGGATTTGGAAAAGGTCTTATATGGTCGACCTCTTCGTGAGGTCGTGAGTTGAAATGACAGTATTGATTAGTTAACTTCCTTGAATTCTCGTCGACCTCTTCGTGAGGTCGTGAGTTGAAATATTGCTATCCATCTGATTAACGCCCTCTCTACAGTCGACCTCTTCGTGAGGTCGTGAGTTGAAATTTTAATCGGATATTGTGCTTTTCTGACTGAATGGTCGACCTCTTCGTGAGGTCGTGAGTTGAAATACATTTTTCGAAGATTTAGTGTTAAAAACTCCATAGTCGACCTCTTCGTGAGGTCGTGAGTTGAAATATATAAGGTTCGCCTTCTCCTGTCCTGAGCCAATGTCGACCTCTTCGTGAGGTCGTGAGTTGAAATTCCGGTCTGCTGGGTGGTTGCATTCTGAACATTGTCGACCTCTTCGTGAGGTCGTGAGTTGAAATAGCAGAACATTAGTGGAGGCATAATATGAAGACATGTCGACCTCTTCGTGAGGTCGTGAGTTGAAATATAATCATGAAGCGTAAATGCTGTCGATGTTACGTCGACCTCTTCGTGAGGTCGTGAGTTGAAATGCGGATATCACAGACTATCTCGACTTTGGCACAGTCGACCTCTTCGTGAGGTCGTGAGTTGAAATGATAGCAATATAATGCGTTTTCGCACTACTACCGTCGACCTCTTCGTGAGGTCGTGAGTTGAAATGGTTGCCATTTGGTTGCCAACTGGTTGCCATTTGGGTCGACCTCTTCGTGAGGTCGTGAGTTGAAATAATCCTCATGACGTTGTTTATTGTGATACAGATTGTCGACCTCTTCGTGAGGTCGTGAGTTGAAATAAATTCGCAAATAACGCTGTTGCTTCATACCGAGTGTCGACCTCTTCGTGAGGTCGTGAGTTGAAATAAAGTATGAATTGAGTTCATGCATCTATGACTTGGGTCGACCTCTTCGTGAGGTCGTGAGTTGAAATGTTTTATGCATTTCAAAATATGAATACCACTGAATGTCGACCTCTTCGTGAGGTCGTGAGTTGAAATACAGCCAGGCCGCTCATATCTCCATAAAAAATCGCGTCGACCTCTTCGTGAGGTCGTGAGTTGAAATGTTTTGACGCTGGAAGTGTCTTGGGAACAATTATGTCGACCTCTTCGTGAGGTCGTGAGTTGAAATACAGCCAGGC
>OGQN01003491.1_pt1 | contig 10211 bp, 9 predicted proteins | sample 1553231 | NCBI WGS metagenome assembly OGQN01 (sample SAMEA2579950, study PRJEB22360) | human gut metagenome | biome: human gut; feature: human-associated habitat; material: faeces | place: Denmark | collected 2008/2010 | reverse complement strand
ACCCTGTGCAGCTGCCGCCGCAGAGTGCGACGACCCGGTCAAGATGGGCTTTGTGCAGGCACTGGGCGTGCTGATCGATACGGTGGTGATCTGCAGCTGCACGGCCTTTTTGATGCTGCTGGTGCCGCAGGAGATCACGGAAGGACTTGCGGGCATGGACCTTTTGCAGACTGCCCTGCAGTACCATCTGGGCGGCTTTGGTGTCGTGTTCATTGCGGCCACGCTGGCGCTGTTCAGCTTTTCCACCTTTCTGGGCGTTTTGTACTATGCCCGCGGCAATGTGGCCTATCTGTGCGGCGACAACTGGTGGAGCCAGACCGTGTATAAGCTGATCGCGCTGGTCATGCTGGTGATCGGCGGAATGCAGGCCTACACGGTGGTGTGGGATCTGGGCGACGTGGGCATCGGCCTGATGACTATTTTCAACATGATAGCCTTGGTGCCCATGGCAAAGGAAGCGCTTGCCGCCCTGAACGACTACGAAAAACGCAAAAAACTGCAGTAAATAGCAAAGGCCCGGCTCCCTGTAACATGGGGACCGGGCCTTTCAGATTGTTTTATTGCAGATCAGATTTGTTTAAAAGCAGTCCGGCTGCCAGTCCCACCGCTGCGGGCAGCACCCAGCCAAAGCCTATGCTGCCCAGCGGCAGAGCGTTGGCGGCGGCAGATACTGCCCCCAGCGGCAGCGCAGCGGCGATGCTCTGCAGGGCGGTCAGGCCCATGCACAGCGGATACACCGCCCGGTGCTTTTCAAGGCCCGGCATAAAGGAAAGCAGGATCAGCACGATGGCTGCGGGATAAATGGCGTTCAGCACCGGAGTGGACAGCCGGATGATGGCAGCAAGGCCGAGGTTCGATACCAGCATACTGGCCACAGCAAAAAAAGCTGCGATGGCAGGGTAGGGGATGCGGGGCAGCAACTGATGAAAATACTGACCCACGCAGGCGATCAGGCCCACGCAGGTGTTAAAGCATGCGATCACAAAAATGGCTGCGACCAGCACAAGGCCCGCCCGGCCGAACAGCGTTTGCGCCAGAGCGGTAAGCACCTCGGCACCGGTGGCAAGGCCCGGATACACCGTGCCGGTCTCGGCCCCGGCGTGGCTCAGCATGGCGTAGACCACCAGCAGCAGCCCGCCTGCAATAAAACCGGCCCGGATGGTGCCGCCCTCCACGGCACGGCTTTCTGTGACACCCCGGGCGCGGATGTTCAGGGCAATGACCGCGCCAAAATTCAGCCCGGCCAGCGTGTCCATGGTCTGGTAGCCGTACAGGATGCCCTGCACAGCGGGCAGGGCTGCGTACTCTGCGCTGGGTGTGCCGTAGTGTGCCGCCAGCGGATGGATGAGACACCCGGCAAACAGCACCACGATGAGCACGATCAGGCAGGGGCAGAGGATGCGGCCCAGCCAGTCGGTAAGCTTTTCCGGCCGCAGCGCCACCAGAAAGGCCGCTGCAAAAAACAGCACCGAGTAGGCCAGCTGCAGCCCGGTACCGCCGCCTATCAGCGGCACCAGCATCTGGAAGGAGGTACTGGCGGTGCGGGGGATGGCAAGGCAGGGCCCGATGGAAAGATACACCAGAATGGTGAACACCATGGCGAACACCGGATGCACCCGGCCGGCAAGCTTATCCAGACCGCCCGCCCGGGCCACAGCCACCACGCCCGCAATGGGCAGGCCGACGGCGCTGACGGCAAGGCCCGCAAAGGCAGGCCAGAGGCTGGTACCGGCCTGTGCGCCCAGATGCGGCGGGAAGATCAGGTTCCCGGCTCCGAAAAACATGGAAAACAGTGTAAAACTGACCAAAAGCAGGCTTTTGCCGGAGAGCTTCTGCATAGGACAGACACCTCATTTCTTTCCTGCATCAAAGATGACAGAGATTTATACAGTTCAGTTTATCGTTTTATTGATTTCATGTCAAGAAAGAAAAACATGAAGAAAAGTAATGACAGGCATGATAAGCTCTTATGCATCATGATGCACGGGTCATTGGCGTTTGGAAAGAGATATGGTATTATAATGTATAATGTAGAACTGAGCAGGCTATCAGGGCGCTTTCTCCGCGAAATTCGGGGCTTCCAGCTCCCGCCCTGTTGCCATAAGGCAACAGGGTCCTATCCTCGGATCGTTCGCTGAAGAAACATCCTGCCGTCCTGCATTTATTTGTAATCAGGAGCAGGTAAGTTTATGAAGCGACATAAACAATTTTTTCAGCGGCTGGGCGCTGCGGCCTTCTGGCTGGCGGTGTGGCAGTGCGCCGCCATGGCGGTGGGACAGGAGGTGTTCCTTGTTTCGCCGGTGCAGGCGGTGCGCACTCTTTTGCAGCTTTTGCCGCAGGCAGAGTTCTGGCAGCGGGTGGGTTTCAGCTCCGGGCGCATTCTGCTGGGTTTTGGGCTGGGCGTGGCCGTAAGCATCGTGCTGGCTGTGGCCGCACAGGCGTGGCACACGGCAGATGTGCTGCTTGCTCCGGTGCTGCAGCTGGTCAAAGCCACGCCGGTGGCAAGCTTTATCATTCTGGCGCTGGTGTGGGTGCGGGGGGCATCGCTTTCGGTGCTCATCAGCTTTTTAATGGTGCTGCCCGTGCTGTACGGTGCGGTGCGCACCGGCATCCAGAGCGCAGACCCACAGCTGTTGGAGATGACGAAGGTGTTTCGCCTTCCGCTGGGCCGACGGCTGCGAGCGGTGTGGCTGCCTGCGGTGCTGCCGGCCTTCCGGCAGGGATGCAGTGTGGCCCTTGGCATCTGCTGGAAGAGCGGCGTTGCCGCTGAGGTGATCGGCCTGCCCAATGGCAGCATCGGCGATGCACTCTACCGGGCCAAGATCACCCTTTCCACCGGGGAGCTGTTCGCATGGACGTTTGTGATCATCCTGCTCAGCGCCGGGTTTGAAAAACTGTTCCTGCTGCTTCTGGACTGCGTGACCCGCGCCGTGACCGGGGAGGTGCCGCAATGCTGACCATCAAGCATCTGACAAAACAGTTCGGGGAGAAAACGCTGTTCCGGGACCTGACCTTGGCCGTGGACAGCCCGGCGGTGCTGTGGGCACCCAGCGGCTGGGGCAAGACTACATTGCTGCGCATCCTCATGGGGCTGGAAGAACCCACTTCTGGCATAGTACAGGGCATTGGCCAGGTGGCAGCAGTGTTTCAGGAAGACCGGCTCTGCCCGCAGCTGACAGCTGTGCAGAACGTGACGCTGGTATTGCCCGGCAGTGCAGAACAATACAAAGAGCAAATCATGAAAGATTTTCAACAGTTTGGCATGGATGCTGCCGCACTGGCCCTGCCTGCCGCACGGCTTTCCGGCGGACAGAAGCGCCGCACGGCTCTGCTGCGGGCTTTGTGGGCCGCCAGCGATACGCTGCTGTTAGACGAACCCTTTACCGGCATGGACCCGGACACCCTTGCCGCTGCTGCGGCGCTGCTGCGGGAGCGCTGCGGAGAAAAGCCTGTCTTGCTGGCTACCCACGACCGCGAAGCCATCCGCCTTCTGGGCTGGCCGGTGGTTGAGCTGGAAAATGCCTGAGCCTGCATCGATCCTATAGCCTATAGAATGAAAAATCGGAAAGACCAGAACGGCCTTTCCGATTTTTTGCTGCTTGGAATATTTTACTGAAAAATACGCAGGGGATACGGCAAACTGCGTCAGTTCAGCAGCTTTGCCGGGTCAAGGTACTGCTCATCCTGCAGTACTTCCAGATGGATATGCGTCTCCTCGGCGCATTCGTTGGGAATGCTGCCTGCACGGCCAAGTATCTGGCCCACACTCACTTCATCGCCGGTCTGCACCGTGGGGTCGGCTGTGCCGCACACCCGCCACAGGTGCCCGGCGCTGTCCTCGATGCACACCACACTGCCCCAGCGGCCATCGGTGTCCACGGCGGTCACCTTACCGGCGGCGGGAGCACACACCTGTGCATCCTGCGCACAGGCGTAGTCCACACCGTTGTGGGTGCGCCAGTCGCCAAGGGTGCTGCTGTACACCAGCTCATCGCCGCTGTAGGCGTTCAAGACCCTGCCCGAGACGGGCTGCGTGGAGGCAGGCGCTGCTGAACTGCTGGCAGGCGAGGATGCGCCCTGCAGTGCGGAGGGTTCGTGCACCAAACCAGAGCCAGACTGCGCCCCAGAAGAGGACGCAGAGGATGCGGGCTTGGGTACATTTGCCGAAGATTCTGCGACGTCGGTCACGGGCTGCTGCCATACATCGTCCTCCTGTGGGTCAAGGGTGAGCTGCGGCTCCGGTGCAGGTTCTTCCTGCGGGGCCGTCAGGTCGTCGTAGCTCTTTTTCAGTTCATCCCGCACGGTGCGCACTGCCCACACGCCCGCCGCTGCGGCTGCGACGAGACAGGCCAGCAGTGCCAGTGCAAAGCCCCTGCTGCGCAAAAACTTTTTGATCTGCTCCATTGTCGTTACTCCCATCTGCTGCATTGTGTACGCATTGCTTCTGGGCTTAGTGTGGGACAGCAGGGCAGGTTTTATGCACGGAACGATTTAAAATGGCCTCCATTTCATTCTGGCCATAATAGCGGAATTGTATTTATAGTGATGCAGAACCGGTCAGACTGCGGTCTGACCGGTTCTGCGTTTTCATGAGAGGGCCGCAGCCGGAAAATGCATCTTCCCTCTATGGCCTTCTGTGTTGATACCCAGAGCGAAGCGGAGGATATTCTAAATGATAGTACCAAACAAAAAGGCCCTCCCTTTTCGGGAGAGCCCTTGCAGACCAAAAATCAGTTGCGGCGGCGGCTGTTCATGCCCAGCAGGCGCACAACATACAGGAAGATGTTGATGAAGTCCAGATACAACGTCAGTGCGCCGTAGATGGAAGCCTTCTCGGCCAGCTCGCCGTCATAGGCGTAGTAGGAGAACATCTGGCTCAGTTTCTGGGTGTCGTAGGCGGTCAGCAGCATGAACACCACCAGACCGACAGCGCTGTACAGCACCGTGGTAAGGAAGCTCATGCCGAACAGCATGCCCACAAAGCCGGTGATGATGAGCGCGAACAGGCCCATCATCAGCTTGGGACCCCAGCCGGACAGATCCTTGTGGGTAGTAGTGCCGTAGACCGCCATCAGGCCGAAGTACAGCGAGGTGGCAAGGAAGGCCAGCACCAGAGTGCCCAGATCAAATACCAGGAAGTAGTAGCTCAGCACCATGCCGTTGAGCAGTGCATAGGCAAAGAATGTGGCTCTTGCACCGCCCACCGACATGTTCTGCACGCGGGAGCTGAGCACATACACCAGCACCAGCTCTGCGATGGTGAACACCAGATACAGCGAGTTGACAACGTACAGCAGCGGGGTAGCGGCTGTAACGAACGCCGCGGCAAAGGTGATGAGCAGGCCTGCCGCCATCCAGCGGTAGGTGCGGTTCATATAGTCAGCCGAGGTCATGGCAGGCTCCGTGTAGCCTCGATCGTAACCATTGTAATTGTAATCCATATGGGACTCCTCCAGTCTCTTTCTGCCGGAACACTTTTTTCTTGCTCCGGTCTACGGAATATAGTATACTGCATAGAAATGAACGTTTCATGAAAAAGGCTGTGATATTGTATGTCTCTTGGGCTTTATTTACACATTCCGTACTGTTTTTCCAAATGCAGATACTGCGATTTCTATTCCCATCCCGGTGAGCGCGGCGTACCGGAAGCTTATGTGGATGCTCTTTTGCGGGAGCTTTCCCGCTTTGCGCCGGAAGCACCTCTGCAGCCGGACACCCTTTATTTTGGCGGCGGCACGCCCAGCCTGCTGCGCCCGGAGCAGGCAAAACAGCTGATCGATGCGGCCCGGCCGATGCCGGGGGCCGAGATCACACTGGAAGCAAACCCGGAGACGGTGACGGAAGAAAGCCTTGCAGGCTTCCGGGAGGCGGGCGTGAACCGCATCTCTTTCGGGGTGCAGTCTGCCCGGGATACCCAGCTGCGCACACTGGGCAGGCCGCACACGGCAAAGCAGGCGCGGGCTGCATTTGCCGCCGCGCGGCGCGCAGGCTTTGCGAACATCAGCGGCGACATCATGCTGGCACTGCCGCACTACACCGAAGCCGAGTTTGACGAAACGCTGGAACTGATCGAGGGTGGTGGGGCTACCCATATTTCGGCATATCTGCTGAAGATCGAGCCGGATTCGGCCTTTGGTAAACATCCGCCCGAAGGCCTGCCCACCGGCGATGAAGCCGCCGATTTTTACCTTTATGCAGTGGAACAGCTGGAACACCACGGCTACAAACAGTACGAGATCTCCAACTTTGCAAAGCCCGGCTATGAGGGCAGACACAACCTCATTTACTGGGACTGCGGCGACTATCTGGGCCTTGGCCCGGCGGCGCACTCCTGCATGGGCGGCAGACGGTTCTACTACCCGCCGGACACCGCCGCTTTCCTGAACGATGCCGCCGCCCCGGTGATGGACGGCAGCTGCGGCGCAGAGGATTACCTTATTTTACAGCTGCGTCTGCGCAAAGGCCTTTCGCTGGATGCATACAAAAAAAATTACGGGAAAGAATTTTCTACCGCACAGCTGGCCTTTGTGCAAAACTGCGTCCGGGCGGGCTATGCAAGCTTTGATGGCCGCACCCTTGCCCTGACCCCGGCGGGTCTCATCGTGCAGAACAGCATCCTTGCCCAGCTGTTGTAATTGGCAGAAATATGGCAACACATTGCTTTTGTGTGTCGATTCTGGTATGATATACTCGTATTATTAGGCGATGGGAGAGAAAACGGATGGCGAAAGTATTGATCGTCGGCGCAGGCGCGGCAGGACTGATGGCGGCGGGTGCCGCCGTGCGTCAGGGGCATCAGGTGACGGTATTGGAACACATGGACAAGCCCGGCCAGAAGATCCTTGTCACCGGCAAGGGCCGCTGCAATGTGACCAACGACTGCCCGGCAGAGGAGTTTCTGCGCCATGTGCGCACGAACCCGCGCTTTCTGTATTCGTCGCTGGGGGCCTTTCCACCGGCAAAGACCATGGAACTGTTCGAGGGCCTTGGCGTGGAGCTGAAGGTGGAGCGCGGCCGCCGGGTGTTCCCGGTATCCGACAAGGCCGAGGAGATCCGGCAGGCTCTTTTGCGCTATGCGCAGGATGCTGAACTCGTGCATGACGGCGCGAAAAAGCTGCTATTGGAAGAGGTAACACCGGAGCCGGAAGCAGCTCCCGCCGCACCGGAAAACCCGCGCCACCCCAAAAAGAAAAAGGCAGGCCCGGCACTGCGGTGCATCGGTGTGCGGGGCACCTCCGGCCGGGAGTACCGGGCGGATGCCGTGCTGGTGGCCACCGGCGGCGTGAGCTACCCCACCACCGGCTCTACCGGCGACGGCTACAAACTGGCCCAGCAGGCCGGGCACACCCTCATCGAGCCGGTGCCCAGTCTGGTCAGTCTTGTGAGCCATGACGCGGACTGCAAAAAGATGATGGGTTTGGCGCTGAAAAACGTCACCCTGACCCTGTTCGAGGACAGCAAGGCCATTTTTGATGAGCAGGGCGAAATGCTGTTCACTCATTTTGGCATCAGCGGCCCGCTGACTTTGAGCGCCTCCAGCCATCTGGGCGACATGAAAAAACACAAGTATCATGCGGAGATCGACCTCAAGCCCGCTCTCAGCGAAGAGCAGCTTTACGACCGCATCACGCGGGATTTTGCCCTGCTGGCAAACCATGCGGCGCAGGGCGCGCTGGTAAAGCTTTTGCCGTCCAGTATGCAGCCGGTGATGGTGGCGCGCTGGGGCATCGACCCGGCTACCAAGGCCAACCAGATCACCCGGGAACAGAAGCGGGAGCTGGTGCAGCTGATGAAGCACTGGCGGGTGTCCATTGATGCCCGGGGCGATCTGGCCCACGCGGTGATCACCAGCGGCGGCGTGTCCGTGCGGGAGGTGGACCCCAAAACCATGCAGAGCAAAAAGGCGCTGGGCCTTTACTTTGCAGGCGAAGTGCTGGATGTGGATGCCTATACCGGCGGCTACAACCTGCAGATCGCCTTCTGCACTGCACAGGCATTTGCAAATAATCTGTAATTACAGATAAAACAATTTTAAATGCCCTCCGCGCTGCTCTGGGCATATTTATTGGAATAGATTTTTTTGATTTGTATTTTGAAAACGACTGCGGTCGTTTTCAAAATACGTTTTCACAAAAAGAGTTGTTGCCGGGATAGTCTCACAGACCGCTGCGCAACTGTTCCTGAAGGGAACGAGCAGCAATGCAGTTCTCCGTTACGGCCCCATCCGGTGAAAATGTGTTTGGAACGCTCCGCAGAGCGCGACAAACACAAAAATATTAAAATGATTTTCCGCTGAAGATGGCCACAGCGCATGCGGAGGCCATTTTAAATCGTTCAGTTTAAAAAGGAGAGATACAATATGGTATCTGTTGCGATCGACGGGCCTGCAGGCGCAGGCAAATCCACGCTGGCACGCCGTCTGGCGGCTGAGCTGGGCTATATTTATGTGGATACCGGTGCCATGTACCGCGCCATCGGCCTGTATGCCCTGCGTGCGGGCAAGGACCCCAAGGACAACGCAGCGGTCAACGCGCTGCTTCCCCAGATCGAGCTGCGGCTGGCCTCCATTGAGGGCGAGCAGCACATTTATTTAAAGGAAGAGGATGTGAGCACCGCCATCCGCACCGAGGCCGCAGGTATGGCTGCCTCTGCCGTGGGCGCAAACCCGGCTGTGCGCGCCTTTCTGCTGGAACTGCAGCGGGATATGGCCCAAAAGCAGGACGTGCTGATGGACGGCCGCGACATCGGCACGGTGGTGCTGCCGGATGCCATGGTGAAGATCTTCCTCACCGCCACGCCGGAAGCCCGCGCCACACGCAGGTGGAAAGAGTATCAGGCCAAAGGCATCGATACTCCCTATGAAGAGGTGCTGGCCGACGTGAAGCAGCGGGACTATCAGGACACCCACCGTGCCGCTGCACCCCTGAAGCGGGCGGACGATGCCGTGCTGCTGGATACTTCGGAGCTGGATTTTGAACAGAGCCTTGCTGCAATGAAGAAGATCATTGCAGAGAAAGTGAATCAAACGATAAAATGATATTATATTACATCTTAGTGCCCTTTGCGTGGCTTTTGTGGCATATCGGCTTCCGCATCCATGTAGAGGGCCGCGAAAACCTGAAAAAGGTGCAGACAAAGGGCTGCATCCTTGCGCCCACCCATGTCTCCGCCATCGACCCGGTGTTCATCGTGGTCACCCGGTGGGGCAGGCGGATGATCGTGTTCGCCAAGAAGGAACTGTTCGAGATCAACGCCCTGCTCACATGGTTCTTCCGCTGCTGCGGCGCGGTGTGCGTGCGCGGCACAAAGGATGAAATGGCTGCCATTGAGCAGACCGTAGAAAAGTGCAGAAACGGCGAAACACTGCTCATCTTCCCGGAGGGCACCCGCGAAAAGGACGGGAAGCTTCTGCCGCCCAAGAGCGGACTGTTCGTCATTGCGGCGGGGGGCCGGGGTGGACGTAGTGCCCTGCCGCATCCTGTACGATACGCCGGATGGAAAGATGCACCTGTTCTGCAAAGTACGGGTGATCTACGGCGAGCCGATGCCTGCAGAGCAGTTTGCTATGGAGAGCCGCCGCGACACCAAAAAGCTGCGTGCCAACAAGCAGGCCCTGCTGGATGCGTGGGAAAAGATGGGGGCGTAAAAGATGGAGATCCGAGTTGCCAAAACGGCGGGGGTCTGCTTTGGTGTCAAGCGGGCGGTGGACCTGACCTATGGCCTGCTGAACGAAGGCTGCAAGGTGGCCACCCTCGGCCCGCTGATCCATAACCCGCAGGCTGTGGAGGATATGCAGAAAAAGGGTGCCCTTGTGGCGGATGCCATCGCCGATGTGCCCGCCGGGTACGAGGCGGTCATCCGCAGCCACGGTGTGCCGCGCACTGTGTACGACGAGCTGGATGCGCGCGGCATCACTTACCATGATGCCACCTGCCCCTTCGTGCAGAAGATCCAGCGCATTGCCGCCGAGGCCGAAAAGGCGGGGGCGGTGCTGCTGGTGGCAGGCGACAAGACCCATCCGGAGGTGCAGGGGATCGTGGGCCACACCCGCGGAGAGGTGTTCGTTTTTGCCGATCTGGCCGAGTTGAAGGCATGGAAAGGCCCCTCTGACCCGCAAAAACCCCTGTTTGCAGTTGCACAGACCACATTTCAGGTTACAAAATGGCAAGAAAGTTCGGAGTTTCTCAAAAAAGCCTATACAAACGCCCGAA
>OGQN01003483.1_pt1 | contig 10225 bp, 10 predicted proteins | sample 1553231 | NCBI WGS metagenome assembly OGQN01 (sample SAMEA2579950, study PRJEB22360) | human gut metagenome | biome: human gut; feature: human-associated habitat; material: faeces | place: Denmark | collected 2008/2010 | reverse complement strand
TGCAGGATTATATCCCTTACAGCAGCAGGAGTATTTTAAAGGGAATTACATATTGATAAATTTCCTGCCTACGATAAAAACACTTAATGGATTCCCGTTTAAACAAATTGAAGAAGATTTGGTGAAGATGAATGAAAAAAGCCTACTACCGAATACAGATACATTAAGGGTGACATATAAAGGAACAGAATCTAAAAAGCTTGACGGTTATTACCATGTTTATACTTTATCTTCAATAGTTAAAGACAGTGTGGCGTTAGAATGTGTACAGGATTTGCTCCTAACCAAGTTCGGATATGTTTCATTATCCGGTTATCAAAAAGAGGGTGGTAAATATGCTTTGTCAGAACTATTGGATTTAATGACTCGAAATATTCAGATTCAGCAACCCTATAAATATGTAGAATCTGCCTCCAAGCAACATATCACATGTGTTCAAATGATTGTATCAGTGTGTATAGGTTTGTTGGCATATATCATAATTATACTCTTTTCAAAAAGGAAGAAAAATAAAAAATGAAACAGGCGATATATATCATATTATTTGGCTTGCTTATATCATTACATATAGGTATAAATGGCTTGTTTGTGGAATCTCAGGCACTGTTTTGCGTGTTTGCGGTTGCACTACTTTGCTGTACCTTGTTTGTAACAGGTAATAATCTATATGTAAGTAAAGGTCTTTGTGCTGTCGCTATTTTTGTAACTTATCTTTTCATAATGTATGCTTTTAAAGGGAATGTATATGATAATTATAAGATTTATGTTGTATTGACATGCTGGTTTCTGTTTTTTACCTTTATACCAATCTTTTGCAAAAATAGAAATTACTTAAAACTGGTTTGTTGGCTAACAGTGATTGGGGCCTATCTTGAAATTGTTTTTGGATTTGGTCAACAGTTTGGATGGATTGGAAATAGTGATGACTATTTTATATTAGGTGGATCATTGGGAAACCCCGGTGCTTATGCAGGATACTTCAGCGTAGTATTGCCCTTAGTTCTTTCTTTGATGTTAGGATATAAGCGGAATAAGAAGGCAGAGAATTTGTATTTTGCCTTGTTTGTATGCGCTTTGTTTATGTTGTACTTTGTTATAATATCTCAATCAAGAGGTGCATGGATAGCCTGTTTGCTTGGTTCTCTCTTTGTCTTGGATAAGCATTGTCGGATCTATAATAAAATATGTTATTACCTGCATACTACTGTGCGAAAACTCATTGCTGTTTCAGTTGTAGTTACATTGTTGATTGGAATATTTCACGTGTTATATCAATTTAAGGCTGATTCAGCTTTTGGACGTTTGTTTATTTGGAAAGTAGTTATGATTACTCCGCACGAGAATATTTTAACAGGAAGGGGAATAGGTGCATTTGAAGCTGAATATGGTAAATGGCAAATGGAATATTTTGTTAATAATGGAGGGACGGAGAAAGAACGGTATGTCGCAGACTATGTGGCGTGTGCATACAATGAATTTTTGCAGGTATATGTGGAACAAGGTATCATAGGCTTATTCTTATTGTCCATTATCATCTTTTTTGCTTTTAAGAGAGAAGATAAACATTGTTCTCTGTATATTTCCGGTGCTAAAGCGTCACTTATAGCTATATTGGTGCTGTGTTGTGTTTCTTATCCTTTTCAAATACCGTTAATATATCTTCAGTTCATCTTGTCGTTGGCTATTTTGTTTTATAAACCAAGTCCAGATAATTATTTGTTGAGGATAAAGTTCTTTAAGGCTAATTTGATAACTTCTGTATTGGGACTGTTGATTGTCGGTATGGGACTTCATAATTTATATGGATATTATTTGTTACGGACAGGCAGGAGGAAAAACTTTCAATTATTATATTAATGGATTTGCCAATGATATAGATAATGCACTTATACATTATAAAAAGGCATATCCGTTTTTTAATAATAATGGGACTTATTTATTCTATTATGGCTCCGCATTGGCTTTACGAGGGAGATATAGAGAAAGTGTTGAAGTATTAGAAAAGGCTGCTCGGAAATCTTCTATGCCTAATATCTTTCTGATATTAGGTAATAATTATAAAAAGATAGGTGAAACAGATGCTGCTAAAATGGCATATTTAAATGCTGCATACAGTGTTCCCTCACGGCTATATCCTAAATATTTATTAGTGCAATTGCTGATGGAGTCATCGAATAAAGCAGAAGCGTATAGATGGGCAAAAGATATCCTTGCTACTAAGGAAAAAGTTCCTACAACAGCAGCAAAAGATATAAAAGATGAAATGAGTCATCTTATAGAAAATGAATTGTCTAACTTTAAAAATGAATTGCCTATGGAAACGGATTAGTTGAATTTGTTATCTGGTGCAAATGCCATGATATCGAATAGAGATAGAATTATGAAATAAAAAAATAAAATGATGTTCATATGAAAACGAATAAAAAGGCTATATTAGGAATGTTAGTAGCTATTGTTATGTCATTGGGTGTTATGAATGGGGTGAATAGTAGAATATCCGATTCAGGTTTTCAACAAGTTTCTATTGGTTGTGGCTACATGGCTGGTGAAACAGAAGGTGGTGCATCGGGGGCATGGACTGCGGCTTCTGCACTTTCAGGTGCAGCGGCAGGGCAAATAGCTACAGGTGGAAGTTTTTTAGGCTGGACTCCTGTTGGTTGGGGAATGTGGGCTGGTGCCGGTGTTTGTGCGTTATAAAATGAAAAGACCAAATGCGGAAAAAGTGGATTAAATTGTTTCCTCTTTTGATTGGTGCAGTAATAGCTTATTGCCTATTGTGGTATGTGATACCGCAAAATAAGGGGGGAGGAGTTGCTGCATTATTGGTTGCTGCTATTTTACTGTTTTTTTTAATTTTACTGAGATTCGTTATCGGAAAGAATAAAAAAAAATGTAATTAGATACTTGCTTTTATAGGCTGATTAATAGGAATTTATGTTGTTTCAGACTTCTTTAATCAGCCTATTGTAATGTATGATAAATAAAAGCTCAATAAAATATTGCCGTTAGAGATTGATATATTATGCGTATTAAAAATATTTAATGTGTGTATTTTGAATACATTTGTCTAATGTAGAAAGTCTATTTTATTATAACACTGATATTGAGAAAAAATTTATGTTACTACTTTAATATGATTTGTAATATGAAAAATGGATATTGTATAAAATCTTATGATAAATATTTCTTTTTTGTTTCATTTATCTTTTGGTTGATGCCTTTCTTGTTACGTATGTTTTTGATAGAATTTCCAACGCTTCCAAAGACGAGTGAGTCTCAAACAGGAATTATTGTTTCACAAATAACAGAGGCTTTGGATAAAGAAGAATATTTTAAAGCATTTTTGGAGATATCCAGCAATAATCTACATGGTTGTATGATAAATATTCTAGGAGGATTTCTACTGGGTTTGGTAACACTTTTAAATTTATCAATAAATGGATTGGCTGCTTCTGATGTATTTACCACAGTTTATAATTCAGGTTTTGGATTAAATAATATCTTGAAGAGTACTCTGCCACATAGTTTCGAATTGATTGGTTTTTGGTTATCTGGTGCAATGGGATTAGCTATAGCATGGGAAATGATTAGATTTATGCGTGGAAAAAAATCTTTCTCTGCAAAATTTTATAATCCAATGGCTCTATACTTGTGTGTCGTTTTTGTAATTACTTTAGGTGCAGCTTTTGTTGAAGTTTATATTTCTATAAAAGGATTGAAATGAGACAAATAATAAATGTTTTGTTAAGGTTGCCGAAGTGGTATGGCTTGACTATTATATTGATATATAGTGTTATGATTGCAGAATTTGTAAAAGTCTTGAATACGCTGTTTATGGTGGGTGGTATTGAAAAAGTTGCTTTAATGGAGAAAATAGTGCAATTAAATTATGGACTTACAATTGTGTCGAGTATTATCGTTTGGATATTAATATGTTTATTATTTCATCTTATGGCTTTGTTATTTGATGGAAAGACAACGTTTGGAAGTTTTCTTATTGTAGCTGCATATCCTTATTTTATACCAGCTGTGATTCTCCTTTTTGCTGTTTTATTGTTGGATGGTATATCTATTAAAGACAGTGTTGATATAATGCAATTGATCTTACAGAATGATTCTTATAAAATAGTAATAAAAGCTTTGAATTATTCATTTGTCTTCTATTATTTATTAGTCGCTTGCATAATACATTATTTATATAATCTTAAATGGCTGTATGCCTTATTGTCTGTTGCTATACCTGTTGTGTCTATATATGCTGTAACAGAATTGTTTAAGTTAGTGATGTAGAAAAACTATATGATATGGAAGAGAAAAAAATAACATTTCGGTATGATACCTTATGTATTACAGAGGGTAGATATGAATTTAAAAGAATCTATAAACGTCCTTGGAGAGTAATGCTTTGTGGCATCTTTAATATGAAACTTGTGGTGACTTTGGCTATACTCTTTTTTGTTTTTTGTATTCCTGTTTTAGGTGGGCATCTCAATGCATTTGCATTTTTGCCTGTTGTATTTCCCGTTATATTCTTGTCTGTGATGGATTATTATGAGAAGCATAGAAACCTGATTATTCAGAAGGAAGATATACAAAGTATGAGCGTCAAGAACGATACGCTACTTATTTTTTATAGGAAAGAAAATAATAAAGCAACAAGTGTTGTAAAGCAAGTGGAATTAAAGTCGGATATGTTGTCTGATGAGGTGTTAGAATTTATTTTCCAATAGATTTCCTATGAAATACAACGTTCGTTTTGTTTGTGTACAATTGTCAAAATGGCAAAAGCAAAAATGAAGTTATAAAATAGTGTTATTTTAAAAAAGAAACGATAATGAAAGTAAAATGTTTATTGGCTGTTCTGTTGCTATCGGCTACAGCAACAGCATTCGCCCAAGAGGCGAAGTATGGAATCAAGTCTGCCATCCTCAAGAAAGAGGCGGTCACTATGGGGCAGAAAGTGCAAGGCGTGCAGTATTTTGACGATTACGGCAGAAAGGAGGCGTCCGAACTTACAATGAAAGTGGGAGGCGTGGCAAATGTGGAGAAACATATCCGGACGATAGCCGATGGAGATAAGATTATCTCTATTGACCTCGATATGAAGGTGGCCAATAAAGCAACTTTGCCCGTCAAGCCGGTCAACTATTTGAATCTGACAGACGAAGTACGTGAACTGCACAAGATAAAGGAAGTGGGAACAGAAGAAATACTGGGCAGGAAGTGTACCAAGTACACTTTGGAGGTAGTGTATGGAGGACAAACCACCTATTCCACGGTATGGATATGGAAAGGTATTCCGCTGAAGAACGAGACTTCATCCAATGGAATGGTTATCGTTACCGAGCAGGCAACGGAAATTCAGGAGAATGCAGAAGTCCCGGCCATGAAGTTTTTGGTACCCGAAGGAGTTACGTTTCCTTAATCGGATATGAAATGTTGAGGCTTTTATCTTTTCTGTTTCTCGTCAGCGCATTCTTTTCTTGCTTACCGGAAAAGACCGCCTTGGAACGTGCTTTGCGTGAGGCAGGCGATAATCGGATGGAGCTGGAAAAAGTGCTGGCATACTATCGGGATGATACGTTGAAATATCAGGCAGCTTGTTTCCTTATTGAAAATATGCCGGATCAATATGCTGTGTTACCATTGGATTCCACGGACACATACGCACGGGCTTTGTTGTCTTTGGATAAGGAGGATCCCGTCAGTTGGGAAATATCCCGTTCGCTTGTGGCCGCTGTATTCGATTCTATTTCAAAAATCCAACCCGAATCCCGGATTAAAATAGTCAGGGATATAGAAGTAATGACAAGTGACTATTTAATAGAGAACATAGAATCGGCGTTTAAGGTCTGGAATCGGAGGGGGGTGGCAAAGCATTATTCATTTGATGATTTCTGTAGTTATGTATTGCCTTATCGGGTGGCTCATGAACCTCTGTCTCACTGGCGGAGGACTGCCTTGCAGCGTTATGGCCACTGGCTGGATTCGTTGAATGCACCCCAGGATATAGCCCGCAGCATTGCCATGCGTTATCCGGTGCGTTATAATGCAGGCATGACCAAATATCCGTATATCATGAGTTATGAAGAAATGGACAGTTTGCAATGGGGGACTTGTGATGACATGACCGCTTTCCTCACTTTGTCCTTGCGTGCTATCGGCATACCTGCGGCAACGGATGTCGTCAAGGCGTGGGCCAACAGGAGTTCTGCACATTGTTGGAATGTAGTGAAAGACACTGCCGGACATTTTGTTGATATCGGTTACGGACCGGACGGGAAGAACTTTGTGGTCTATAAAGTTTCTAAAGTGTATAGAATGCAGTACCGGTCTCCCGGTGAGGAAGATGTGACACAAGGATATGATATGCCTTTGTCCGATGTCAGTTTCCCATTGGACGGTAAGAACAAACAGGCGTACTTGTGTACATTTAATAATAGCCAGTGGATACCGGTGGCCTTGGCAAGTTCGGGGAATGGGAACGTGACTTTCCGGAACCTGGGGAGGGGGCTTCTTTGGGGAGATAACAAGATAGACGGTTACAGGGAAGAAGGGAAAGGCATTGCATATCTTCCGGTCGTTCACGAACGGGGAATATTGAAACCTTTCGCCGCTCCGGTCATTTTATATGAAGGAGGCGAAGTCCGCTCTCTCCGCCCTATTTTATCCGATACGGAATCTGTCACCTTACATCGTAAATACCCCAAGTATAATAAAATAGCTTCTGATGTTCACGACAGTAATGAAGTGGTACCGGGTGAAGAAGCCCCGATGACTATGAACTTTTCTATTGGAATGACGAATGGTGCAGCCTCGGTAGAAAAACAGCCGGACACGACACATTGGTATATGTGGAAGTACCCAAGAATGCATTGCTTTGGCTGCATAATCATACGCAGGGAAAGGAAGAGCGGATTTTTACGTATGAAAGCGGAAAGCAGATTTGGTGGTAATATGGAAATGTTCATTGTAAGTATCTTGTTGCCTTGTCAGAGGCTGAAAGTAAAGGGGCTGTACGCAGTCTAAAGAAAAGTAACGGTTAGGAAAGCGTATTCTACTGGCGAGAACGCAATGACGAAGTGGATTTCATCCTCCGCAAGAACAAGTCGGTAGTCGCAATAGAAATCAAAAGCAATGCGGAAAAACGCACTGATGGTTTGGATAAATTCAAAGAACTTTTGAGTATTCAAATGCACAATCCATAATTTGATTCGAAAATGCAGATGCAAATCAAGCTAATCAGACGTTTTTTTACTAAAATCATCGCATTCTTTGCGACATTATAAGACTTCGCTTGGTGATACGATAATCATTAAGTATTTTTGCCGCAAATATTGCGACGTTATTCGTTGCTTAATGACGCATAAGATATGTTCGATGTATAAAAGAGGAGAATGTCAGATAATTAAAAGCAGGCTTGAAGAGCCAAGAAAGTTAATGATTATCCGCAATCATACCACCAAATGCTAATTTATAGATGCTTTCACCATAGGGGCGGACCCGTGTGTCCGCCTGATAACATTCACTTTATGCTTTCGAGCAGACACATGGGTCTGCCCATACGGTGGAAGCGTCATCCGTACCGAGAAATATACCGGCACATAAATTCCCATTTATCATCCGGTGATATATATGCGGATAATCATGAAAAGTTATAAGGTTGAGTTGATTGTATGAATCTTAAAAAAAATATAATTATGAAAGACCAAGAATTATACTTCCGGTATGATACATTATACATAACCGGTGACAGATATGAGTTCAAAAAGGTCAAGAAGCGGCCTTTAGGAATAAAACTTCGCAGATTCTTTAGTGTTAAGATAGTAGTGGTAGTTCTTTTTTTAGTTCTCTCTCCTAGTTTTATAGAACATCGTTTTAGCATCTATCCTCTTTGGGTATTTGTATGTCCTGTTGTTATAATTTTTAGTACGAGTTGTCATGAGATATACAAGGATATGGTACTCTGGAAGGAAGATATAATAAGCATGAAGGTAAAGGATAGACGATTGATTATTTTGTACAGGAATGAAAGCGGTGACCCTTCCAGATACGCCAAGGAACTAGAATTGCAGTCGGGCAGATATTCGTTGGAAGAACTTGGTGAGGCATTAGGATATGCTTTACGGTAGGTGTTTTTCCTTAGCTTGACGGTTGTGGGGCTTGCCTGCCCGAACCAACGGTCACGATCTTGGGAGTAATATGCAACGTAGACTATTTTCGGGCGAGCAAACCTCGCCCCTACAAGCAAAATAATAGCTGAATTTACTTTGCACCCCTGTAGCTCCTTTAACAACATGGTTATTGAGTTAGTACAATCCCGTGGATAGTATGCAATCCTCATATAAAAAAGAAAATAAACTGTCACATCCGTCACATCTGTCACATGGTAACTTATACACTTGAATCACAACGTGTTGCGATGGTGACGGATACGGTGACAGACTTTTGTCAATCTTGCACATATGCTACAGCCTCTTTTTACATGCATGATGTGGGTTGTTCCACTTGTTGGAACAGTTTGTTCCGCCCAGTGGAACAAATAGTTTCATGCTAATGGAACAAATTATTCCTATCAGTGGAACAACTTATTTCTATATGTAAAGACAGGTTGTACCATGCGCTAGAATTAATGGTTTCTATTAGAAAAACTCATTGTTCCAAATGGTGCAATACATTGTATCATAGCATATAATGGTCTGGATTATACCTGTCGCGAATGCATTCCTTCAATATCTTTCCGCTTCACCTCCCTATCGGAAACTCCTGTGCCCTTCGCGTCCTTTTTTTTGAAAGAAACCTTCCTGTATATTGCTTTGTTTCCCGATTTTATCCGTATCTTTATAGATTGGAAAAAACGAATAAATACACGATAAATGATAAAGATTACCCAAGTACGCGACGGCGGAAACCATGTAACCCAAAGCACCCTTACACTGGATGCATGGGTAGAAAGAATGAAAGAGGAAGTGAAAACCTATCCCGTCACCATGTTCAGAAGCCAGTTGCGCCATTTCCTCCCCGGCGACCATTGCGAGGCGGCGGACAAACTGCCCAAGATGATGCCCGCCGCCGAGTTCCGCAAGACGGAGGGCGGACAGTGCATGAAGGCTTATAACGGATTGGTGGAATTGACCGTAGGCCCCTTGGCGGGCAGGGCGGAAGTGGAGCAGGTGAAACGGGAGGCATGGAAGTTGCCGCAGACGCGGTGCGCCTTTATGGGCGCCAGCGGACATTCGGTGAAAATCCTGGTGGCTTTCACCCGACCCGACAATACGCTGCCCCTTACCCGTGCGGAGGCGGAAGCGTTTCATGCTCATGCCTACATCATGGCGGTGAAGTGCTACCAGCCCCAGTTGTCATTCGATATCCGTCCCAAGGAACCTTTCCTGGAACAATATTCACGCCTTTCCTATGACCCCGATGTGCTTTACCGGCCGGACTCCGTGCAGTTCTACCTGTCACAGCCTATGGGGATGCCCGATGAAATGGCCTTGCATACCGAACCTGCTGTCTCCGGCCAGCGTCCTTTGGAACGTGCCTTGGGGAGTTATGAAACGGCAGATGCGCTCTCCATGCTGTTCGAGGCGGCCTTGAGGCAGGCTTACATTGATTTGGATAAGCCCGATCCGGCCGATGAAAAGTCCTCCTATAGCTGGGATACCCTTCTTTCGCAACTGGCGTTGAACTGTTTCCGGTCGGGCATTCCGGAGGAAGCGGTGGTCAGCAGGGCGCGTTTCCGTCATTTTGCACGCAAACCTTTGGAACTGGTGCGTCAGGTGGTACGGAATGTGTACAGCCGGCGTCAGGATTTCGGAAGCAAATGCGCTTTGAGCCGTGAGCAGCAATTGTCGGTCCTCATTGCCGAGTTTATGAAAAGACGTTATGAATTTCGCTTTAACGTGCAGACCGGCGAGGCGGAGTTCCGCGAGCGGCATTCCTTCTGCTTCCGCTTTCAGCCGGTGGACAAGCGTGCGCTGAACAGCATCGCCCTGGATGCACAGGCCGAAGGTATCCCATTGTGGGACAGGGATATCAGCCGCTATGTGTATTCCAATCGTGTGCCGGTGTATAATCCGCTGGAGGATTTTCTGTTCAACCTTCCGGAGTGGGACGGACGCGACCGCATCCGTCCGCTGGCGCAGACCGTACCTTGTAACAATCCGCATTGGCCCGAATTGTTCCATCGCTGGTTTCTGAACATGGTGGCTCATTGGCGGGGAAT
>OGQN01003470.1_pt1 | contig 10259 bp, 6 predicted proteins | sample 1553231 | NCBI WGS metagenome assembly OGQN01 (sample SAMEA2579950, study PRJEB22360) | human gut metagenome | biome: human gut; feature: human-associated habitat; material: faeces | place: Denmark | collected 2008/2010 | reverse complement strand
TGCAAGCTGCTCGCCGCCTCGATCACCGACGCGGTGGGGGAGAAGCGTGCGCAGAACCAGCCGGGCACCAACAACGAATACCCGAACTGGCGCATCCCGCTGGCCGACGCCAAGGGCAACGTGGTACCGCTCGAAACCCTCTTCGACACCCCCGGTGCCCAACGCTTCGCCCAAATCTTCAATTCCTGACCCGCTTTACCTCCCTCTGACGAGCCGAGTCGTTAAGCGGACAGTCCAGTGGACTGTCCGTAGACGAGGCCTGAAAGAAGCGATAGCTGAGAGAAGGCAGGGAATTGCCTCACCGTAGGTGAGTCGGTTAGCCGAAGTGGGTGGGAGAGAAACCATAAATAGGGGAAGAGAAGCCATAAACCCAATGGAGTGTCCCCAGTTGCCCTATGTCAAGCCCGGCGATATACTAGTGGATTGTTGTGTTTCCCTAAGGGGTCCTTCAAAGCGCTATCCCACTCGCCATCGAGGACTTTCAGGGAGCCCACGGATAATGAGGTTCGACGCCTCTTGGATGCGGCCCTGACCAAGCCACGCCAAGCAGCTGAGACCCGGAACACAATATAGAAAAGGTAATCCAGTGAAAACTTTCACTCCGAAGCCAGCTGATCTGACTCATGACTGGTACGTCATCGACGCCACCGACGTGGTGCTCGGCCGTCTCGCCACCCAGGCTGCAATCCTGCTGCGCGGCAAGAACAAGCCGACCTACGCTCCGCACGCCGATTCCGGCAACCACGTGATCATCATCAATGCCGACAAGATTGCTCTGACTGGCAACAAGATGGGCAAGGAGCTCTACTCGCACTCCGGCCGTCCCGGTGGTCTGCGTCGTGACTCCTACGCCGAGCTGCTCGAGAAGAACCCCGAGCGCATCATCAAGAACGCTGTCAAGGGCATGCTGCCGAAGAACCGTCTGGCCAAGGTGCAGCTCGACCGTCTGCGTGTCTTCCGTGGCGCCGAGCACCCGCACACCCCGCAGAAGCCCCAGGTCTTCGAGATCGCCCAGGTCTCGCAGCAGGCCAAGTGAAACCTGAGAGGAGATAAGAATCATGGCTGAAAACACCAACGACTCCCAGGTTGTCGAGACCGAAGAGGAGCTCACCAACTACACCACCGAGACCAACGCTGGCGCTGGCACCGGCACCTCCGCGATTGAGCCGGGCTACGGCACCGGTCGCCGCAAGGAGGCTGTCGCCCGTGTCCGTCTGGTTCCGGGTGACGGCAAGTGGACCATCAACGGCCGCACTCTGGAGGAGTACTTCCCCTCCAAGCTGCTGCAGCGTGAGGTCAACTCCCCGATCGTTCTGCTCAAGCTCGAAGGCAAGTTCGACGCTATCGTCCTCGTTGACGGCGGCGGCACCACCGGCCAGGCCGGCGCCATCCGCCTCGGCGTTGCCCGCGCTCTGAACGCCATCGATCGTGATGCCAACCGCGCCGCCCTGAAGAAGGCTGGCTTCCTGACCCGCGACGCTCGCGTCGTGGAGCGCAAGAAGGCTGGTCTGCACAAGGCACGTCGCGCCCCGCAGTTCTCCAAGCGTTAATTTCGCTTGTCCTGTACCGAGCATACAAAGGCTCTCCGCGGAATTCCGCGGAGAGCCTTTGTGTTTGTGTCGCGCTGTCTTGAGTGTGACTCACACCTGCTTCATCAGCGTGATGCTCAGCGCCGGCATGGTCCAGACATTGTCGTCGACGGGAGTGTCCGGTGTATCATCCACAGGGGCATCGGGCATATCAGCTGATACCTCATCCCGAGGCGCGGACGAGGTGCCGTTTGCGGCGTGATCTGTTACTGGCATCGCGAATTTGATGGTATCCGCTTCATTCTCAGTCGAGGATTCCGTACGCTGCATGGCCACTTCTTTGACCATCTTGAGTACTGTCTCGCTGGCGTCCGGTACATGCTGCGTCCAGACGGTGGTGTCACCGTTCAAATCGCATTCCTCGACCTGAGTGCCATGCCCGGCTCGACGGCCGTTGATTTCGGCCGAGCACCATTTAGGCGTCCAGTGAGTGTCTGGCGGCAGGCGGAATGTGCGGTCGTCAGCGGTGCCGTTGACCACAATGCACACGTCCACCTCACTGTTGGACAGCAATCGCATGGTGAAGCTACGTACGCCCAGATCGAACCAGTCACGCTCCATCGGCGTGGTGCCGTCGGGCAGGAACCACTGCACGCGGCTTGAGGGCTTGAGTAGGCCGAGCTGGGTCAGTCGGGTGAAGAAGTCCTCGTGGTGATACAGGTCCAGTGATTTACGTAGCGCCACCAGTCGAGACACGGTTTCCAAGCGGCGCATTTCGCGCGTCTTGTTGGTGGAATACATCCAATCCCACTTCAGCCACGTGATGTCGTTGTCTTGGCAGTAGGCGTTGTTGTTGCCGTCCTGCGTGTTGCGGAATTCGTCGCCGGCGAGCATCATCGGCGTACCCAGCGAGAGCAGCAGCATGCCGATCATGTTCATGGCCGCCTGTTCGCGTGCCGCAATGACGTCTGGATCATCGGTGACGCCTTCGACGCCGAAATTGGCGGAATGGTTCACCGACGAGCCATCATTATTGTTTTCGCCGTTGGCTTCATTGTGCTTGGAGCGGTATCTGGTGAGGTCCGTCAGCGTGAAACCGTCGTGGCAGGACACGAAATTGATGGAGGCCGGAGCGCCACGCCCTGGTTCGGTGGCGAACAGATCGGCCGAGCCGCAGAGTCGCGTGGACATCTCCTGCAAACTGATACGCCCGAAATCGGAGCCGCCGTCCACATCCTCAAGCCAGAAGGTGCGGGCCGTGTCGCGGAAGCGGTCATTCCATTCGGCGAACGGCACGGAGAATTGGCCGGTGCGCCAGCCGAGGTTGCCCAGATCCCACGGCTCCATAATGAGCTTCAGGTTGCCCAGCAGCAGATCGGAACGCAGGGCGTAGAGGAACGGGTGATGATGGGTGAATTCGCCTTCCAGGCGGGCCAGCGTGACGCCAAGGTCGAAGCGGAAACCGTCTATGCCGATACGCTTGGCCCAGTATCGTAATGAGTCGATGGCAAAGGTGACCACATGCGTGTTGGTGAAGTCCAGCGTATTGCCGCAGCCGGTGGTGTCTTCGAGTCGACCGGTATTGGATTTTTGATGGCGATAGTAGGCCAGATCGTCGAGGCCGCGCCAGCAGACCGTCGGGCCTTCGACGCCGCCTTCGCATGTGTGGTTGTAGACCACGTCCATGATGACTTCGAAGCCGGCCTCGTGCAGTGCGCGCACCATGTCTATGACTTCTTGGCGCACGGCGGCCGCGCCCTTCTCTTGGGCTGCTTTGGTGGCATAGGAGGGTTCGGGGGCGAAGTAGCTGAGGGTGGAGTAGCCCCAGTAGTTCTTGCGGCCGTGTTCTTGCAGGAAGAGCTCGTCCTGCTTGGCCATAATCGGCAGCAGTTCGATGGAGGTGATGCCCAATCCCTGCAGATAGGCGAGCGTTGTGGGGTGGGCGAGTCCGGCGTAGGTGCCGCGCAACGCTTCGGGCAGCCACGGCGCGTTGGCGGTGAAGCCTTTGACATGCATCTCGTAGATGACGGTTTTGCGCCACGGCACATGCGGGTGCTGCGGGTCGCCCTCATGCTTATGGATATCGCGATCGTCGATGGCCACGGACACCGGCACATGGCCGAGCGAGTCTACGGTGCTCATGGCACCGTATGCCGAACCGGTTACCTTGTGGTCCACGACATCGCATTCATAGGAGAAGGCGGCGGGGGTGAGCTCCATGGAGCCGTCGATGCCCTTGCCATACGGGTCAAGCAGGAATTTGTATGGATTGAAGCGCACGCCGTGTTTCGGGTCCCATGCGCCGTCCACGCGGTAGCCATAACGCATGCCGTCCCATGCTTTGGGCAGGTGCACGTACCACAGGCCGTAGTTCGGCCCGGTCATGCGGAACAAGGTCTCGCGCAGATACAAATGTTCGATAATGCGCGTGCATACCGGGAACTCATGAATCTGCTGGATAAAGGAGATATTCGGGTCCTCGAACAGGCGGATGGCGTCTTGGAAGAAAGCGCTGGGCTCATCAATGGGCTCCAGTACGCATAGCCAAACCTGATCGGCAGTTTCGGAACGAACAACGACGTCAGCCCCACCGTCGTCAGTGAAGTACAGCCCTGGGCGAGTGGCGTAACGATGCAACGGTGGGTTTTTCATACCTCCATTGTAGACGTGTTGTCACTTTTGGTGGAAGCCCTTGATTTCCTGCCGCGTTCCGCAGCACCGCAGATGCCGTCGAGATAATTCTCGGCGAACCGCAACGCGGCACCGATGATGTTCTGATCTTCGGCGCAGTAGCTCTTGCGCAGATTGAAATGGTCGGTGCCGAACGGGCTGCGTGCGATGACGCGCGTCTTCAGATCCTCGATGTCGCTGTCTTCAAGATGCTGGGCTGCTTCACCGCCGACAATCACGTCGCCCGCGATGATGGATCGCGCGTTGACGATGGCCTGCGCCACGTAATCCAGCCACTCATCCATGCGCTCGCGATGATGCCGTTCGCCCTGCTCAAGCACGCTGAAGAAGCCGGGAATGCTTTCGTAATCCTCGGGCAAGGTCTCCGGCGAGCAGTAGGTGTCCATGCAACCGCGCTGGCCGCAGTAGCATTCGCGGCCGCCCGGCACCAGCGTCATGTGTTCGATGGCGCCGTTGCACTGGTTCGGGCCTTGATACAGTTTGCCCCCCGCGATCACCGCGCCGCCCGGGCGTCGCTCCAGATAGACGCACACCGCATCGGTGAGCGTGGAGTCGAACCAGAGTTCGGCCATGGCTGAGGCATCGGAATCGTGGATCATCATGCACGGGTAATGGACCGATTGGCTGATGGTTTCGAGCGTGAGCCCAGTGTTGCCCATAATGGTGCCGAAGATGATGGTGGTGGCGTCGGGGGAGAGGATGCCTTGGATGGCGAACGAGACGCCGAGCACCTTGCTGTGCTTCTTTTCGACGTCGGCGGCGAAGTTGTTGATGATGCCGCCGATACGCTGGTAGTAAACGTTGGTGTTGCGGTAAGGCAGGGCATCGTTGCGTTTTTCGATGACGTTGCCGTACAGGTTAATCGCGCACAGGCGCAGTTCGTTGGACCGCATCACTACCCCGATGGCAGTGCGATGATCGGGATTGAACTCATAATTTTGCGCCTTGCGCCCGCCGGTGGAATCCTGCAGTTCGCCTTTGCGGATGAGTCCGTCATCTTCTAGTGCGTGCAGATTTTGGGTGATGGTGGGCAGGCTGAGGCCGAGTTCGCGTTCCAGTTCCTGCTTGGTGACATGGCTATGGCCATACAGATACTGGGCCATGGCACTGCGGTTGTGCGCTTTCACTGCGGTCGATGGCATTGCCCTCATGTTTACCCCTTTGTGCGATGAGATATATGCAAGTTTACTTTATGAAAGTGGCTTTCATGTGCCTCGACGCGGAGGTTATGAGGCAACAATCGTATATTTGTAGGCGATTTTGGGTACTTTTTTAAACCAACTTTCTAGAAATGTGGAGAAAATGATTGCTTTTGAAAACTTACTTTAAAAAAGTTCTCGGATTGTGTTGTTTGCAGGCATGTGATTTTCGGTAAAAAGTGAACAAAAAGTACCAAATCGCCGGATAGAGTGAGGATTTGTTCGATATTTCGCACAACTCGTAACAAAAACTGTTCAATATCGCACGTGAAACGCCGTCGATTTTGTGCGTATGCATCGCGCCGGACCGTTCAGTATATTGTGCCTCAGGTCACATATGCAATGTGACAACGCATCACCGGTCATTTTCGGTTACTGAGGCGGTATCCCGCTGGTGCAACTGAGGTGACGAGGCGATGGCCCAGAACTTTGCCATATACCCCAAGAAGATCGAGGAGGACCCCAAGTGGCAGAAGCAAAGAAGAAGGTCGAAGCTACCAAGCCGACTCCAGAAGAGAAGCAGGCCGCAGCTGAGGCCGAAGTTGACGCGCTGGTTGCCCGCGCCAAGAAGGCTCTCGTCGAATTCGAGAACCTCGACCAGAAGCAAGTTGATCGTATCGTCGCCAAGGCCTCCATCGCCGCTCTGAACAAGCACCTCGTTCTCGCCAAGATGGCTGTCGACGAGACCGGCCGTGGTCTCGTGGAAGACAAGGCCACCAAGAACATCTTCGCCTGCGAGCACGTCACCAACTACTTGGCCGGCCAGAAGACCGTCGGCATCATCCGCGAAGACGATGTGATGGGCATCGATGAGGTCGCCGAGCCCGTCGGCGTGGTCGCCGGCGTCACCCCGGTCACCAACCCGACCTCCACCGCCATCTTCAAGTCCCTCATCGCCCTGAAGACCCGTTGCCCGATCGTCTTCGGCTTCCACCCCGGCGCGCAGAAGTGCTCCGTCGAGGCCGCCAAGATTGTGCGCGACGCCGCCATCGAAGCCGGTGCTCCCGAGAACTGTATCCAGTGGATCGAGCACCCGTCCATCCAGGCCACAGGCGCCCTGATGAAGCATCCGGGCGTGGCCACGATCCTCGCCACCGGTGGTCCGGGCATGGTCAAGGCCGCTTACTCCTCCGGCAAGCCCGCCCTCGGCGTGGGTGCCGGCAACGCCCCGGCCTACGTTGACACCGATGTTGACATCGTGCGCGCCGCCAACGATCTGGTGCTCTCCAAGCACTTCGATTACGGCATGATCTGCGCCACCGAGCAGGCCATCATCGCCCACAAGGACGTCTACGACCAGCTCATCAAGGAGCTCAAGGTCCGTAAGGCCTACTTCGTCAACGCCGAAGAGAAGGCCAAGCTGGAACAGTACATGTTCGGCTGCACTGCCGGTTCCGGCGTCAAGCCCGTGCTGAACTCCGCGGTGCCGGGCAAGTCCCCGCAGTTCATCGCCAAGGCTGCTGGCTTCGAGATTCCGTCCGACGCCACCATTCTGGCCGCCGAGTGCAAGGAAGTCTCCGACGACGAGCCTCTGACCCACGAGAAGCTCGCTCCGGTGCAGGCCGTGCTCAAGGCCGACAACAAGGAGCAGGCCTTCGAGATGTGCGAGAAGATGCTCAAGCTGGGTGCCGGCCACACCGCCGCCATCCACACCAACAACCAGGAGCTCGTGCGTGAGTACGGCGTCCGTATGCACGCCTGCCGCATCATCTGGAACCAGCCTTCCTCCCTTGGCGGCATCGGCGACATCTACAACGCCATCGCCCCGTCGCTGACCCTGGGCTGCGGCTCCTACGGCGGCAACTCGGTGTCCGGCAACGTCCAGGCCGTGAACCTGATCAACATCAAGCGCATCGCTCGGAGGAACAATAACATGCAGTGGTTCAAGATTCCGGCCAAGACGTACTTCGAGCCGAACGCCATCAAGTACCTGCGCGACATGCACGGCATCGAGAAGGCCGTCATCGTGTGCGACAAGGTGATGGAGCAGCTCGGCATCGTCGACAAGGTCATCGACCAGCTGCGCGCCCGTGACAATCGCGTCACCTTCCGAATCATCGACTACGTCGAGCCGGAGCCCTCCGTCGAGACCGTCGAGCGCGGCGCCGAGATGATGCGCGAGGAGTTCGAGCCCGACACGATCATCGCGGTCGGTGGCGGCTCCCCGATGGACGCGGCCAAGATCATGTGGCTGCTCTACGAGCACCCGGAAATCTCCTTCTCCGACGTGCGTGAGAAGTTCTTCGACATCCGCAAGCGCGCGTTCCGCATCCCGCCGCTGGGCGAGAAGGCCAAGCTCGTGTGCATCCCGACCTCGTCGGGCACTGGTTCGGAGGTGACGCCGTTCGCCGTGATCACCGACCACAAGACCGGATACAAGTACCCGATCACCGACTACGCGCTGACCCCGTCCGTGGCCATCGTGGATCCGGTGCTGGCCCGCACCCAGCCGCGCAAGCTGGCCTCCGACGCCGGCTTCGACGCCCTGACCCACTCGATGGAAGCCTACGTGTCCGTGTACGCGAACGACTTCACCGACGGCATGGCCCTGCACGCGGCCAAGCTCATCTGGGACAACCTGGCTGAGTCCGTCAATGGCGAGCCCGGCCTGGCCAAGACCAACGCTCAGGAGAAGATGCACAACGCCGCCACCATGGCCGGCATGGCATTCGGCTCCGCGTTCCTCGGCATGTGCCACGGCATGGCCCACACCATCGGTGCCCTGTGCCACATCGCCCACGGCCGTACCAACTCCATCCTGCTGCCGTACGTGATTCGCTACAACGGCCAGATTCCTGAGGAGCCCACCTCTTGGCCGAAGTACAACAAGTACATCGCCCCGGAGCGCTACCAGGACATCGCCCGCAACCTCGGCATCGACACCGGCAAGACCCCGGCCGAAGCCGTGGAGAACCTGGCGAAGGCCGTCGAGGACTACCGTGACAACAAGCTCGGCATGAACAAGAGCTTCCAGGATTGCGGTGTGGACGAGGACTACTTCTGGTCCGTGCTCGATCAGATCGGCATGCGCGCCTACGAGGACCAGTGTACCCCGGCCAACCCGCGCATCCCGCTGATCAACGACATGAAGGACATCGCCGTCGGTGCTTACTACGGTGTCTCCCAGGCGGAAGGCCACAAGCTGCGCATCGAGCGCGAGGGTGAGGCCGCCACTGAGGAAGCCTCCGAGCGTTGATTGCAGGCGGTTTGTGGTTGGTGGCACCATCAGTAGCCACCAACCGCGGTGTTGCAGCTTAGTGGCTGCATAGCGCGACACAAGGAGCCCGACCCCATTACAGGGGCCGGGCTCCTTTGCATATGTGGCGCTCCCTCAGCCAGCAGGTACCTCCATGGGGCGGTAACCCACTCATGGGGCGGTAACTTGCCCATGGGGCGGTGAAAACCCCATGGGGCGGTGTACAAAAACGGCTCTATTCTGCGGAAGGTAAAATTTTACCGTCCGCCCCATGGGTCAATTACCGCCCCATGAGTGGGTTACCACCCCATGGAATCGCTGAAGCGTCGCTAAATCGCCGCAATAATGCAGCCAAAAGCAATAAAGCTGGCAAACGCCTCGGTAATGCCGGTCACCACGGGCTTCAAGGTTGTGCGCCGTGTAACCACCGGCAACGCAACGGCGCGGGCCAACAGCAGCACAGTCATCGCAATCAGATACGGACTGCGTCCAGACGGCACGGCGGCTAGCAGCAATAGCGCCACATGCCATACCCACGAAGCCGCCACGTATGAACACTTCCCGCGTTCCCGGATCATGGTTTTGACCACCAAAACCGACCCATACTGCGTCAGCGCAAACAGCACGGTGGCAATCAGCCCGCTCACGGGCAATGAACCCGCGGGCCACCAGGCGTGAAGGTCGAATATCTGGCTCAAATCTGGCATATTCCGAATCGCGGTGCGTGCGGCGGTGACATCAGCGGCTGCGCACGAGGCATGTGCTACGTTGATGGGCATAACACATGCCGTCTCAACAGTGCTGCCAAACGACGCGATCACCGTGGCCATGGCCGACGCGGCAATCACCGACACGGCATTGCCCCACAGCGAGCGCTCCTTCCTCAGCCACGAGGACAGCATCGACAGCGCAACCAGCACTATATATAAGGGAGCCCAACGCAGTATGCCGGTATGCGTAATCAGGAATGGCAAGCCGATGACGATGAGCGCTACGGCATAAGTGAGCATCGGCGGCAGATAACGGCGTGAAAAGTGTGCTTTGAACCAGTGCGCGGCGCTGAACTGCACGCAATAGCACACGGCCCACGTCGCCAATAGCCAAAGCGTATCAAGATTAGGCCCGCCGATAAAGAAGCCAGCCACAGCGGGCAGCATAACCATTACCCATGCGCCAGGTTGGTTGTCGAACCAATCGCGTTTAAGAGTCTTGCGGCGGGAAGTCATATCTGTCATGATATCGCAGCGAATGGTTCTCAATAAGAAAGATGCGAGACCTGCATTGCGACAATCGAACAGACGCCGAGCGGCTATGCCGCGAGGTAATACGAACGGCATGAGCGCGACACGCGCGAACTCCACTGTCCCACCTCAATGCTTGAATAAACAAGTTGCCTGATTTGGGCTCGCAAATTGGAATTAAAAAAGCGAGCGCGGGCCGGGAGCCACTTCAAGTGAAGCGACAGCCGGAAACCGCGCACTGATGTCGGATGACCGCCAGAGGACGTATGTCCAAGGGAGGCCATGCGCGCCGGTGCCCTAGAAGCAGGTTGGTAAACAGTACAACGAACATCGCTAGAAAGGGCGGACGGCAATGGCGGGACAGAAAATCCGCATCAGGCTTAAGTCCTATGACCATGAGGTC
>OGQN01003466.1_pt1 | contig 10267 bp, 4 predicted proteins | sample 1553231 | NCBI WGS metagenome assembly OGQN01 (sample SAMEA2579950, study PRJEB22360) | human gut metagenome | biome: human gut; feature: human-associated habitat; material: faeces | place: Denmark | collected 2008/2010 | reverse complement strand
TATCTGGAGCCCACTGCCGGGCGGTGGACGGGGACGCCCCCGCCGCCGATCTCCGTGCCGTTGCAGACGAAGTCGTAGGCGTTGGCGCGCACGCGGCCCGGGTCGCTGTCGAGGTATTGCACATCCTCGAGCTTGGGCGAGGTGAAGGGGTGGTGCACGGCGTAGTAACGCTGCGTCTCGTCGTCCCACTCGAACAGCGGGAAGTCCACCACCCACAGCGGGGCGAACTTCTGCGGGTCGCGCAGCCCCAGCTGCTGGGCCACTTCGAGGCGCAGGGCGCACAGCTGCGTCAGCGTCTTGAACTTCTTGCCGCAGAGGATGAAGACCATGTCCCCGGCCACAGCGCCGCAGCGCTCGGCCATGGCGCGCACCTCCTCGGGGGAGTAGAACTTGTCGATCGACGACTTCACGCCGTCCTCCGCGACGCGAATCCAGACGAGGCCCTTGGCGCCGATCTGCTGCCGCTTGACGAACTCCGTCAGCGAGTCGATCTGCTTGCGGGTGTACGCGGCACAGCCCGTGGCGGCGAATCCGGTGATGTATTCGGCCTCGTCGAATACGCTGAAGCCGTGCCCCTTGGCGAGGTCGGTGATCTCCGCGAACTCCATGCCGAAGCGCAGGTCGGGTTTGTCCGAACCGTATTTCTCCATCGCCTCGATCCACGGCATACGGCGCAGCGGCTCAGCCAGTTCGATGCCCATTACCTCCCTGAACATGTGCTTGGCCCAGCGCTCGAAAATTTCCAGCACGTCTTCCTGCTCGACGAACGACATCTCGCAGTCGATCTGTGTGAACTCGGGCTGGCGGTCGGCGCGCAGGTCTTCGTCGCGGAAGCAGCGCACGATCTGGAAATACTTGTCGTAGCCGGCGACCATCAGCAGCTGCTTGAGCGTCTGCGGCGATTGGGGCAGGGCGTAGAACTGGTTGGGCGACATGCGGCTCGGCACGACGAAGTCGCGCGCTCCTTCGGGCGTCGAACCCACCAGGCAGGGGGTTTCGATCTCGAGGAATCCCTCGTCGGAGAGGAAGCGGCGGATCTCCTGGGCCATCTTGTGGCGCAGAATCATGTTGCGTTGCAGGGGCGGACGCCGCAGGTCGAGGTAGCGGTACTTCATGCGCAGGTCGTCGCCGCCGTCCGAGACCTCTTCGATGGTGAAGGGGGGCACTTCGGCTTCGTGCAGGATGGCCACCTTCTCGGCCGTGACCTCGATGTCGCCCGTCGGCATTTTGGGGTTTTTCGACTGCCGCTCGACGACTTTGCCGACGACCTGGATGACCCATTCGCGGCCCACGCGGCAGACCGTTTCGCGCGCCTCGGCGGGGGAGTGTTCCTCGACGACGATCTGGGTGATGCCGTAACGGTCCCTCAAGTCGATGAAGGTCATGGCGCCGAGGTTCCTCACTTTCTGCACCCATCCGGCCAGGGTGACGGTTTGGTTGACGTTGCAGGCCCGGAGGCAGCCGCAGGTATGGGTTCTGTACATGGCGATATGTTATGTTTAGTCGTTACGATCCGCAAAGTTAACTAAAATTCATAATTCATAATTCATAATTCATAATTAAATGACAGGATGCCTTGTTAAAACCTTTGTGTGTGAAGAACGCCGCCGCCGGAATTGCAGCGAGGCGGATGAAACGGCGGATATGCAGGGAAAAGAGCGAAAAGAGATGCGGAATCCCCGAAACGAACCTCCCGGGACCGGGCGTCGTTTCGGGGATTTGTTGGGCGGCCCGGATTTCGGACAGCCGTTTCTGACCGATAATTACTCCACCGCTTTGAGTTCGAGTACGCGGCTCGCATATTCCTTGCCCACCGTGAATTCGAGTCCGTTCTCCATCAGGAACGCGCCGCTGAAGGTCTTGCCGTCCTGCGGGACCGGCTTCCCGTCGACGTTCAGTTCGGTGATCCGGTAGCGTTTGCCGGGGTCGAGACCCGCCATGCGGAAGGCCGGCGACGGCATGTTGAGGAAGTGCTCCAGCTTGTAGACGAACCAGACGGCGCGGTCCTTTTCGGGTGCGACGTACATCAGCGATGCATAGCCTGTCTTGTCGTAGGGCGAGATCAGCCGGTAGAGGTCGCCCTGCTGCACGATGGGACGGATCTCCTTGTAGTCGGCGATCGCCCTGCGTGCGAACTCCTTCTCTTTGCCGGTCATCTTTGAGGGTTGCAGCTCCAGCCCCAGGCGTCCCGACATGGCCACGTCGAAGCGCAGTTTGAGCGGAACGTTGCGGCCCGTCTGGTGGTTGGGCGAGGCGCTCACGTGCGAGGCCATCGCCACGGCGGGATAGAAGTTCGACACGCCCCACTGCATGTAGATGCGTTGCAGAGCGTCGGTGTTGTCCGAGGTCCAGAATTCATCGTAGTAGGGCAGGACGCCATAGTTGACCCGTCCGCCGCCGCTGGCGCACGACTGCATCACCAGACGGGGATATTTCTCCCGGATGCGCCGCAGCACCTTGTCCATGCCGCGGTGGTACTCGATGTAGAGGTGCGATTGCCGGTCGGCCGGCAGGAAGGTCGAGCCGTAGTTGTAGAGCGTCATGTTGTCGTCCCACTTGATGTAGGCGATGTCGGGATGCGCGGTCATCAGACGGTCGACCACGCCGAAGACGAACTCCTGCACCGCGGGGTTCGACAGATCGAGCACCTGCTGCGTGCCGCCGCGGCCCTTGCGGTTTTCGCGGTAGGGCTGCTGGATCACCCAGTCGGGATGCTTCTCATAGAGTTCGCTCCGGGTGTTGGTCATCTCGGGTTCGATCCAGATGCCGAACTTCACGCCGTGTTTGCGGGCCGACTCGGTCAGTCCCTCGATGCCCTGCGGCAGTTTCTCGCGGCAGACCGTCCAGTCTCCGAGGCTCGTCTCGCCGTTGTTGCGCGGGTATTTGTCGCCGAACCAGCCGTCGTCCATCACGAACAGTTCGCCGCCCAGGTCCGCCAGGTCGGCCATCATCCGGTCCATGCCCTCCTGGTTGACCTTGAAATAGACGCCCTCCCACGAGTTGAGCAGCACGTCGCGAAGCTCGGTTCCGTGGTTGAGCCGGTGGAGGCGCGCCCATCGGTGGATGTTGCGGCTCACGCCGCTCTTGCCCTCGTCGCTGAACGTGAAGGCGAATACCGGGGTCGTGAAGACCTCGCGGGGTTGCAGCGTGTATTGCGACTGCTCCTCGTTGATGCCCGCGAAGAGGTGCGTGGTGTGGGTGTTGTCGTTGTCCAGGGCGATGCGGTAGTTGCCGGCCCAGGCCAGCGTGCCGCCGATGACGCGGCCCGTCAACTCCCGGGGGCGTCCGTCGAGCGAGATCATCAGCGAGGGGTTGTCGCGCTGCGTGTTGCGCACGCCGTCCTTGTTCTTGAGCACCTTCATGCCGTCGGTCAGCGGCTCTTCGTGGAGGTAGCACTCCGCGCCCCATGTGCCGTGGAAATGCGTCAGCCACGTGTCGCCCCGGCGGACGGGCATGTAGGCCGATGCGAACCGGTAGAGCGTCACGGGTTTCTTCTCCGTGTGGCTGATCTCGGTCCACGTCTCGATCACCTCGCAGTCGTCGTAGGTCTTGTAGAAGAGCGTCACGAAAAACGGGTAGTGCTTGTCCTTCATGGCGATGGCGGTGGTTTCGGAGCCGTCCCTGCGGTCGCGCGACACCGACTCGACCGCCAGTTCGAGCGACATCGAACCGTCGCCGTGCGTCGCCTGAATGGCTACCTCGCGGTAACACTGGGCGCCGAACTGCGGGTAGGCCGCATCGCCGAACGCCGCTCCGCTGGCGAGGATGTCGTCGGGCGAGGCGACGCGCGCTCCGAAATACTGGAACAGAGGGGTTTTGCCTTTTTCTGCCGTCAGCAGCAGCGAGGAATTCCGGGTCGAGAGCAGGATGTTTTCCGCCCGGAGCATGCCGCCGGACAGCAACGCAGCGCCGGCCCATGCCAATACCAAAAGTTTCTTCATTGCAGGGTTGTCGTATAAGGTTGATTTCGGATATAAAACTAATAAAAAAACGCGGATTCCGCAAAGAACGCAGGCCGGACAATCGTCCGGCCTGCGAATCCAGAAATCCGAAACGGAGCCTCCGCGGTTATTTCGGGGCTGTGACGAACGGTGTCTCCAGCAGTTTTTTCAGCGTGGCGGGGTTGTCGGTGGTGATGTAGTCGACACCCAGCGCGATGCAGGCCATCATGTCGGCCGTCGAATTGACCGTCCAGGCGTTGACCTCGATTCCGCCGGCGTGGGCTTCCGTCACCCACTCGGGTTTTTTCGAAAGCACGGTCGAATACTGGTAGTCGATGCCCGAGAGCTTGTCCGCCGCGACTTCGGCCGGAGCCTTGTCGCCGCCCAGGTACTGTACGCCGGCCGCGGGCATGGCCGCCCGGAGCTGCTTGCAGACCTCGTAGTCGAAGGCGATGTAATCGACCCGCGTCTCCATCGACTTCGCCTTGACGGCGGCCACGACGGCGTTGACGGCCCGCGTGTTGCTTGCGGCCGAACTGTGGGTCTTGATTTCGCAGATCAGTTTCATCGAAGCGTCCTTGGCGCCCTGCTCCAGATAGGCGTCAAGCGTCGGTAGTTTTTCGCCGTTGGCCAGCGTGAGGTCCCTGATCTGTGCATAGGCGCTCTCTTCGATCCGCAGGTCGCTGCCTGCCACCGTCGTGTTGTGGTTGATCACCGGCACGTCGTCGGCGGTGATCCAGACGTCGAACTCGGCGCCGTGGATGCCCAGTTTCTGGGCGTTGGTCAGGGCAGCGATCGAATTCTCGGTCGAATTCTCCACGCCGTCCTGATGCTGGCCGCGGTGCGCGATGATCCGGGGCATCGAGACGGAGGGATTGTCGCAGACGGTGAATTCGACCGTGCCGAGCGGGTATTGGCTGCCGTTGCGGACGAGCGCCATGAAATACCGGCCCGTTCCGGCGGGAATCCCCGCGGGGAGGGTCACTGCCAGCGACTGAAGGGTATTGTCGCCGGAGGCTTCGGTGAATGCGGCGTCGGCCGTGAACGCTGCGGTCACGTTGGCCGACGAGGTGAACTTCACCTTGTCGCCGGCTGCGAAACCGTTGCCGTAGACCGTATAGGTGTAGCCTGCGCCGATCTCGCACCTGGTCAGGTAGGTGAGGTTCGAGAGTGCGAATTCCACGGGCGTCTGGCCGGCGAACGCCGCATCCTGGTAGAGCAGGGCGATCTGGTCCCCGGTCAGCGCGTCGTCGAAGACGCGGGCCAGAACCACTTCGCCGTTCCATGCGTTGCCCATCGAGCCTACGGCCGAGTCGCCGCCCAGCGCGAACCACCGTGCGCCGTCCTTGGCGTGGATCAGTTCGCCCGGAGCGTCGGCCGTGCCCTTGAGTTGGCCGTCCACGTAGATATAGGCTTTCTCGGCGGTTTTGTCCCAGACGCCCACGACGTGGTAGTAGCGGCCCGGTTCGGGCGTCACGTCGCTCTGCGCCCAGCGCCACGTGCTTTTGCCCGTGGTGCTCACATTGGGCAGGAATGTGATGCAGGCCGGATGGCCTCCCTGGCCCTCCTTGCAGATCAGGAAACCCGTGCCGCCGGCTTCATGCGCCGAGAAGGGCTTGTACTCCTTCGTGCCGTCGTTGCGGTTCGAACGCAGGACGACCTCCAGCGTGTGGCCGTCGTCCAGACCCTGCTTGAACGTCTCGTTCGTGTAGTAGTCCACCCGGTAATAGGAATCCTTGCGGGAACCCTGCCCCGGGGTGTGCGTGTAGTTGGTCACGATGCGCTTGTAGACGTCGTGGTAATAGCAGGTCAGCGCCGTGCCGGGGTAGGAGAGCACCTCGTTCTTGAGCGGCGATACGTCCTCGGCCGTGCCGTCGGCGTGGAAGACAACGTCGAGCAGGTCGGCTTTCGGCGCTTCGGGCGGCACAGGTCCGGGTTCCTGCGTGATGGTGAACTCCTCGACCAGCGTGGGGTCCGAGACCGAGATGAACCGGACTACGCCGGAGCGCTCCCTGCTCACGGTGTTTTCCGGAATCAGAATCGCCAGCGTCATGCCGTCGACGGTGGGGTGGGTGAACCAGTCGGTCTTGCTCTGGTCTATCGCATAGGTCCATTTGCCGTCGGTCGTTACGGTGAACACGACCGTGCTCCCTTCGTAGGGGATGGTCCCGTTTTCGGGGGCGAGGTTGGACGCTACCGAGAACGCGACGTTTTTCCATTCGGCCGTCTCGTCGTCTTTGCACGACGGGCAGAGCGCCAGGGCGAAAGCCGTGAACAGAAAAAACGATAAAAAACCTTTTTTCATATTAGGAAGGTTATGTGGTTAATTTTTCAGTTGATTGATCCGGCCGGGTCATTGGTCGTTTTCAGGCTTCTCCGTCGCGGGGCGGACCGGGAAGATCAGCACCGTGGCGGCCGCCGCGTTCACCTCCGTGTCGGGACTGCCGACCGAAACGGGCAGCACGCAGCGACTGTCCGCCGTGATCGCCGAGACGTCGATCCGAATGCCGATCTTCGCGGTGTGGGCGTTGTTGTCGAGCCGCACGGCGGCGGTCGGGAGGTCGTAGCAGGCTTCGGGCATCAGCACGTAAGCCGTACCGTTGGCCTTGTTGTAGGCGGCCAGCGCTTCGGCGTCGACCGAGAGTGCGGCCGTCGAACCGCCTTCGTTGTAGCCGCTCCGGTAGATCCACACCTCGTAGTCGATCGCTGCGGCATCGGCCGTCAGGGCGACCTGTTGCAGGCCGTTTTTCGGGATCAGCACCTTCGAGCCGATGTCGTATCCGATCTCTTCGTTGTCGGAGCACCCGGCCAGGCAAGCTGCCGCCGACAGCGCGAGCGCTAAAAATAGCTTTTTCATGGTCGTTTCTTTTCGCTAATGGTTAATAACCCGGATTCTGAACCAGCTGGCCGTTGATGTTGAGCTGCGAGTTGGGGATCGCCAGCCAGTAGTGTTTCGGCGTGGTGAAGATGCGCGTGTCGTTCTCCTTCATGTCGACCAGCTTGTAGAACTTCTCGGGCGTGTCGCCCTCGATGTTCCAGGCCTTCGGGATGGGGCGCAGGCACTCTTCGGCGATCTTCCAGCGGCGGATGTCGTGGAAACGGCGTCCTTCCAGCATGAATTCAATCGAACGTTCGCGGCGGATGATGTCGCGCAGCTTCTGGCCCGAGGGGATGCCGCCGGCCCTGCTCCACGAATCCTGGAACGTCGGAAGGCCGCAGCGCGAGCGGATCTTGTTCAGGCACTCGTAGCCGTAGTCGCTCAACGTGCCGTCGTACTCGAAGTCGGCTTCGGCGTAGCTTAAGTATAGCTCGGCGATGCGCATGTAGGGGAAGACGTAGCTCATGTAGGTGCTGACGGAGTAGTTTCCGCTTGAGTTGAGCGTCATCTTCGACTGTTCGTTGACCCATTTCTGGCAGAAATAACCGTTGTAGGACTGGTATTCGTTGTCGTAGCTGCCGGTGAAGCCCTGCGGCTCGCCCTTGTGCGCCTTGATGGTCATTTTGCCGCCGTTGAAGCGGTACGTGCCCCGGTCATAACCCACCGACGCATAGAAGCGCGGCTCCTTGTGGAGGTGCATCTCGACCGTCCCGGCCGCCTTGTTGTAGGCCAGCGGGTCGATGTCCTTCGTCTCGGGGTCGTCCTCCCACGGAAGTCCGTTCCGGGTGTAATACATCTGGACGGCCTCGAACGTCGGGCACAAATAGCCGCGGTAGGCGCCCGACACCTTCGTGTAGTTGTTGGCCAGGTGGCAGCCGAACTGCTTCTGCGTGTAGGTGATCGAGCCTGACTTGTTCAGGCTCATCAGGTACTCGTTCTGGTTCAAGAACTGTGTCGCGTTGCCGTCGCCGGTGAAGATGTAGGTGTAGTTGGCGCGCCCCAGTTCGAACGGGTCGGTCGTGCTGGTGCTTTTCGACACGGAGAGGCCCAGTTGGCGGTCGTCCATCGTGTAGGCTCCCGTTTCCTTCGAAGCCTCCACGCAGTCGATAGCCTCCTTGGCGGCGTCCATCGCGCGTTTCCACTTCTCGGCGTCGTAGGTCTGGTTGATCAGGTGCGTGCCGTCCTTGTTGACGAAATCGGCGTAGAATTCCGAATTGCCGTTCACCAGCGGCGATGCGGCGTAGAGCAGCAGGCGGGCGCGGTAGGCCAGCGCCGTGGCCTTGATGGCGCGGCCGTACGCGATGGGACCCCAGTAGTCGGGCAGCATGTCGGCGGCCTTGCGGAACTCCTCCTCGATGAAATTGACGCACTCGTCGTAGGTGCTGCGCGGCACGTTCACGCTGCTGGCCGGCGCATTCAGGTCGATCTCCTCCCGGGCCAGTACGATCGGACCGTAGTACTCCAGCAGGATCTGGTGCAGGTGGGCGATCAGGAAGTGCGCCTCGCCCGACCAGTAGCGCAGGTTGGCCTCCGAGATGTCGGGAACAGAACCTATGTTGTTCAGGAAGTTGTAGGCATAACGGATGCCTTCGTAGATGTTGTACGAGTAGTTGCCCGTCGGAAGTCCCGAGGTCGTTCCCCACATGTTGAAGTAGGTGTTTATCGAGGACTCCTGCGAGGTGGCGTATACGAGGCTCTTCCACGAGAAATAACGCACCGATCCGTAGTAACTCGAAATCAGGTCGTCGCCGCCGCTCAGGTCGGGCATGGCCTGCGCATGGAACAGGTCGGGGCACTTGCCGTAGACCATGAAGAGCATCTTTTCGGCCTGGGCCTGGGTCTTGTAGATGTCGTCCTGCGTGGGACTGCCCTCGGGAACGACATCCAGGAAATCGCAGGATGCGGCCGCGAGAAGGAGGGCTAACGCCATTGCTATTTTTTTCATAACGGTATCTTCTTTTGGATTAGAATTGGTATTGAACGCCGATTTTCGCCATCCGCTGCAACGGGTAGGACAGGCCGTGGCCGCCGCCCTTTTCGGGGTCCCAGTAGTCGAACGGGGAGATGACGAAGAGGTTGTTGCCCGACAGGTAGACGCGGAGTTTCTTGATGGTGTAGCCCAGCTCCACGGTTTTCAGGCGCAGGTATTTGGCGTCGTGGATGTAGAAGGTCGAACTCTGGGTGTTGTTGGAGCTTAACTGCGAGGTCAGGCGCGGATAGGCCGCGTCGGCGCGGTTGTTGTCCTCCGACCAGTGGTTGTCGGCGATGTACTGCGTGATGCCGTAGCCGAAGTGCGAGGCGTCGCAGAACGGGTGCATGTTGTACATCCGCAGCGATACGTTGGATGCGCCCTGGAACATGAACGAGAAGTCGAGCCTGCGCCACTTCACCGTCGCGCCGATGCCGTACTGGATTTCGGGAACGGTCGGGCTGCCGGCCGTCGTCACGTCGTTGCCGTCGACGATGCCGTCGCCGTTCAGGTCGCGGTACTTGATGTCGCCGACCGTGTAGTTGCCGAACCGCTGTTTGGGCGAGTTGTCGATCTCCTCCTGCGAGGTGAACAGCCCGTCGGCGACCAGCACGCCGGTGATGGCGTTGACCGGATGTCCCACGACCGACATGTAGTCGTACATCAGGTCGCCTTCATCCTTCTCGACCACTTCGTTGCGCGAGAAGGTGAACGTGCCGCGCAGGCTCAGCGACCAGTCCTTGTTGAACTGCTTGTTGTAGACGGCCGAAAGGTCGACGCCGTGCGATTTCACACGTCCGATATTGCCGTAGGGCGTAACGCCCAGCAGGCCCGTCGACGAAGGCAGCGAGGTGCGCCGCATGAAGATGCCCGTACGGTCTTCGGTGAAGTAGGCGGCTTCGATGTTCAGCGCGTTGAACAGTCCCAGTTCGAGACCGACGTCGAGTTTCTTGGCCTCCTCCCACGTCGCGTTGGGGTTGCCGTAGGTGGTGATCTTCGGGCCTTTGCCCTGGGAGTTCCAGTTGTAGTAGAATCCCGATTCTTCGCCCATGGCCACGATGGAGCGGTAGGGGAAGCGCTCGCCCAAGGCGTCGTTGCCCGCCAGACCGTACGATACGCGGATCTTCAGGTTGCTGACCGTCTTGCGGATGCCGTCCCAGAACGACTCGTTGGAGATCACCCAGCCGGCCGCCGCCGAGGGGAAGAAACCCCAGCGTTTGCCGGGAGCGAAGTTCTCCGAGCCGTTGTAGCCGAAACTGGCCTCGAACAGGTAGCGGTTGTCGAATCCGTAGGTCACGCGGCCCGCCATGCCCTGCTCGCGGTAGGGCAGCAGGTTCTCCTCGCTCGTGCCGGCGATGTTGTTCTTCTTCTCGTTCATGCGGTAGACGAACATGGCTCCCACGTCGTGTTTGCCGAATTTGCGGGCGTAGTTCAGCGAGGCTTGCAGCGCGTAGCGGCGGGGGGGGGCGCCAGAACCTG
>OGQN01003457.1_pt1 | contig 10278 bp, 10 predicted proteins | sample 1553231 | NCBI WGS metagenome assembly OGQN01 (sample SAMEA2579950, study PRJEB22360) | human gut metagenome | biome: human gut; feature: human-associated habitat; material: faeces | place: Denmark | collected 2008/2010 | reverse complement strand
ACCGAGTTGTCAACGATCTCATAGATAAGATGGTGAAGTCCTCTTGAAGATGTACTGCCAATATACATACCAGGTCTCTTTCTTACCGCTTCCAGTCCCTCCAGTATCTGGATTTGGTCCGCTCCATATTCTGCACTCATATTGATCCTCCTAATTCTCTTTTGATACATGTCCGTTCTGAACATGGAATACTTTATTTATTGAAAATCGATGATTGACAAACTCGTCAAGTCCCGTACAGGTGATCAGAGTCTGTATATCATGAATACTGTCCAGTAAATAGTTTTGCCTGTGTTTGTCAAGTTCAGACAATACATCGTCAAGCAGCAGCACCGGCGTATCCTTTATGATCTGCCGTACCAGCTCGATCTCAGACAGTTTCAGCGAAAGTGCCGCTGTCCTCTGCTGCCCCTGCGATCCGAATCTGCGGATGTCGATCCCACCTGCCATAAAACAGATATCATCCCGGTGAGGTCCTACCGAGGTACTCTTCATCCTGATATCGCGCTCCCTGTTCTTCTCAAGCGCTGCCTCAAGTGAAAGTGCTCCGCATCCAGGTTCATACGAAAGGCCGATTCTTTCCCTGCCTCCCGTCAGTTTATGGTGAATGTCTCCGATTATCGCATTGACCTCCTCGATAAACCGGAGCCTTCTTTGAATAATCTTTTCTCCATACTGAACCAGCTGCATATCCCATACATCCAGTGTGTCCAGTATATCATCTCTGTAATAGGCATCCTTCAGCAGACGGTTCCGCTGATTGAGTGTGCGGTTATAATTTGCCAGGTCACTAAGATACACCTTATCAAGCTGTGAAAGCTCCAGGTCCATGAACCTTCTCCTCTCCGCCGGACCATTTTTAATAATGTTCAGATCCTCCGGCGAGAAAAACACAAAATTCGTCAGACCGAAAAGCTCACTCGCCCTCCGGATCGGGACCTTGTTAATCGCAATCCCTTTCGGACTGTTCTTCTTCAGGTGCATATCGATCTGCCATGGAACGCCATTTTTCTCAATGACAGTCTCAATATGAGCCTCATCCTGCCCGAATCGGATCAGATCCCGGTCCTTCGTCCCCCTGTGAGACTTCGTGGTTCCCGACAAATACACCCCTTCCAGGATATTCGTCTTGCCCTGCGCATTATCACCGTAAAAAATATTCGTGGCATGATCAAATTCAATATTCAATATTTCATAATTTCTGTAATCTTTTAATTTTAATGATTTGATAATCATACCTGTGCCAGCCTATTTTTCAATCTTGATCTCTTCTCCGTTAAATGTAACAACGTCGCCGTCATATAATTTTTTACCACGTCTGGTATCTACTTCTCCATTAACCTTTACCAGACCTTCTGTAATGACTTCCTTGGCTTCCACACCGGATCCTACAAGACCTGCTGCTTTCAGTGCCTGACCAAGCTTGATAAATTCATCTCTGAGTTTGATTGTCTCCATAATTTTTGTCCTCTCTAAATTCCTATACTGCTCCACTGAAGTTCACCGGAAGAATCAGGTATACATAGCTTTCTCCTTCATCCTTGATAAAGCAAGGAGCCTTTGCATTCATAAAGTAAAGATCTGCTTCTTCGTCATCAATGACACGAAGTGCGTCAATGAGGAACTTCGGATTGAAGCCGATCAAGAGGTCTTTTCCCTCTTTAGTGATCATAATCTCTTCATCCATCGTACCCTTCTCTGACTTGATCTTAAGTTCCATCATTTCATCCTGAATGTTGATGATGATCGGCTTCTTATCACCTTCTTTTACAAGAAGAGTTGCACGGTCAATACAGTTCAGGAGTTCTCTTTTATTGATTCTTACCTTTGTCTCATAATCATTGGACAGCATCTGCTCGATACGGAAATATTCTCCTTCAATCAGTCTGGATACCACAACGGTATCATCAAATTCAAATACAATGTGGTTGGCTGTGAAATACAGTCTCACTTCGCTGTCTGCTTCACCTGAAAGGATCTTGCTGACTTCGATCAGGGTCTTTCCCGGAACCACGATCTTCTTCGGTTCATAAGATTCCTTCAGCTCGATCTTGCGGATGGAAATACGGTGTCCGTCAAGGGATACCACTTTCAGAATATCCCCGTTCATATCGAAGAGTTCTCCTGTCATCAGTTTGTTGCTGTCGTTGTCTGCAATTGAGAAAATGGTCTGGCGGATCACTTCTTTCAGTGTGAACTGGGAAATGGAAACCGGATTTTCTCTCTCAATATATGGCAGATAAGAAAAATCTTCACCGGATTTACCGGAAATATTGAATTTTGCTTTTTCACAGGTAATGAGCGTCTGAAGGTTCACTCCACTTTCAATCACGATTTCATTATCAGGAAGCTTTCTTACGATATCTGAGAAAATCCTCGCATCCAGTGCGATCATTCCCTTCTCATCGATCTGCCCTCTGATCACAGTCTCGATCCCAAGCTCCATATCGTTCGCTGTAAGTTTGATAATATCTGTAGTTGCATCTATCAGAATGCATTCCAGGATCGGCATGGTTGTCTTTGTCGGAACAGCCTTTGATACAATGCTGACCCCTTTCACAAGATCTGATTTAAGACATCTGATTTTCATAATGTGTAAAACTCCTTTCGACGCGCAAAATATATATTTATATAAAACAAATCCGTAGTTATCTTAGTAGTGTCTGTTGAATTGTGGACAGGTACTTTAAGGCCTTGATCCAAAAGGATTTAAGGCTTTGACAAGTCCGTGGACAGTTCTTTTTCTTCCCTGGCAGATCATGGAAAACTTTTCTACAGCGGGCTGATTTTCTTCTGAATGATCTCGATCGTATTTCTCAAAGTCTCATCTTTTTCCACATCCCGGGCAATCTTGTCCACACCGTGGTTCACAGTGGAATGGTCACGCCCTCCGAGCAGATCACCGATACTTTGAAGAGACGCATCCGTCATCTGCCTGCACAGGTACATCACGATTTGTCTGGCTCCGGCCGTTCTTGCATTTCTCCGACTTCCCTTAAGTTCAGAGACGGGAACATTAAAATGATCAGAGACAACATCCAGAACCAGCTCCGGCGTCACCTTGTGGCTATCGTCCGGTGCGATCATATCCTTCAGTGCCTCTGCCGCCAGAGAAACATCAAAGTTCTTTCTTCCACCGATCCGGTATAATGCGATCAGCTTGTTAAGTGAGCCTTCCAGTTCCCGGATATTGGTCTTGATGTTCATCGCAATATACTGGATCACCTCATCCGGAATCTGATATCTTTCCAGTTGGTCCAGTTCTATTTTCTTATAAAGAATCGCCATACGTGTCTCGTAATCCGGCACCGAAATATCTGCGATCAGTCCCCATTCAAATCTTGTCCGCAGACGCGCCTCCAGTGTCGTCATATCCTTTGGCGGTTTGTCGCTGGAAATGACGATCTGCTTTCCGGCATTGTGCAGATGATTGAACGTATGGAAAAATTCTTCCTGTGTACTTTCTTTGCCGATAATGAACTGTACGTCATCGATCAGAAGTACGTCATTATTGCGGTACTTATCGCGGAATGCATTCATCGCCAGATCGTTGCCGGTCTTTCCGTTGCGGATCGCCGTGATCAGGTCATTGGTAAATGTCTCACTTGTCACATACAGGACTTTCTTCGATGGTTCCCGGTCCAGTATGTAGTGTGCGATCGAATGCATCAGATGGGTCTTGCCAAGTCCTACCCCACCATATAAAAACAGAGGATTGTAAACCTCACCGGGAGATTCGGCAACTGCCAGTGATGCGGCATGTGCAAAATTATTATTCCCTCCTACCACAAAGGTATCAAACGTATACTTCGGATTCAGATTCGCTTTTTCAGCTATCGGGCTTACCTCTTTATGCTTATGTGTCTTCTCTTTTACGGGCGCAGTCTTCTCCAGATATCTGCGCTGCTGCTCGCGCGGCAGATCTCTGGGAATAAACTTAATCTGATACTCTGTCCCGGTAACTTCCGCGATGCATACTTTAAGCGGAAGAAGATATTTATTCTGAATGTGTTCGATGCTCGCCTTAAAATTAACGGTAAGATACAGAGTGTTGCCTCTGATCTCATATACCTCCAGCGGGCGTATCCACGTTTCAAAAGAAATGTTCGATAGAAAATATTCTACTTTTAGCTTTTGAATGATCTCTTCCCATTTTTCTTTTATGACGTCCATATTCCTGCCCCATTCATCTTCAAAATAAGCATAATCATACTCTTATATTCTACCTTAAAACGATTTCAGAATCAATCAAAAACCATAAACTTATTCATAATTTCCTTAAAATAAGGGTCGAAACTTTATTAAAACTGCTTGACGGAGACAGCTTTTTTGATTATAATGAAGTACGATGTCTTAAAAACGTAAATAAGCTTCTATTCATATAAGAAGAAATCGATAGGAGGTGGATATCAATGAAGATGACATTCCAGCCAAAGAAACGTTCCAGAGCGAAAGTTCATGGATTCAGAGCAAGAATGGCCACAGCAGGTGGAAGAAAAGTTCTTGCAGCAAGAAGAGCAAAAGGAAGAAAAGTATTATCAGCATAGGTCACATATATGTGGCCTTTTCTTCTATGCAAATTTATGTAAATCGGGAGAATAAAGTATGAAATTTTCCGAATCATTGAAGAAAAACAGGGATTTCCAGTCTGTATACAGAAAGGGAAAACCTTATGGCAACAAGTACCTTGTAATGTATCTCCTGGCGAATGATCTCGGACGCAACCGCGTCGGAATTTCCGTCAGCAAAAAAGTTGGGAACAGCATCATAAGACATCATTTAACAAGGCTGATCCGTGAGAGTTACAGGTTACACGAAGAACAGTTCCAATGTGGATATGATATCGTGATCATCGCAAGGACGACCGCCAAAGACCGGTCATACCATGAGATTGAAAGCGCTCTCATCCATCTGGGCAAACTTCATCACATTTATTCGGACTGCAATTAGCCAGTTCAGTATATCGAGAAGACGGATATACACTACGAGGCACTGAAATTATGAAAAAGATATTATTATATTTGATTCGTTTTTACAGAAAATATTTATCACCTATGAAGGTATATACCCACTGTATTTACATTCCAACCTGCTCAGAATATGCTTTGGAGGCCATTGAAAAATACGGTGCGTTTAAAGGAGGCCTTTTGACCGTATGGAGAATCCTCAGATGCAATCCATTCGCCAAAGGTGGATATGATCCGGTGCCTTAACTAACCTATGAGCCGTCCAAACACCGGGACGGAAATGTTTATGGAGGAAAGGTTATGACAGGAATTTTAATGACACAGGTCAGCACACCGATCATCGGACAGGCTGCCTGGCTGCTCGGTAAGATCATGGATGGTATTTACCGGGTAATGGATTTAATCGGCATTCACAACCTGGGTGTATGTATTATTCTTTTGACAATTGTCATCTACACTTTACTGATGCCGCTCACCATCAAGCAACAGAAATTTTCCAAGATGTCCGCTGCAATGAACCCTGAGCTCCAGAAGGTTCAGCAGAAGTACAAAGGAAAAAATGATCAGGCTTCCATGCAGAAGATGCAGGAAGAAACACAATTGGTTTATGAAAAATACGGAGTATCACCGACCGGCGGATGCTTAAGTATGTTTATCCAGTTCCCAATTCTCTGGGCAATGTACTATGTAATCCGCAACATCCCTGCTTATGTTGGGCAGGTTAAAGCGGTATACACACCGCTTCTTACCTCTATCATGGCACAGGATGGATGGCAGAAGGTCATGGAAAAGATCGGCGAAGCAAAACCGATCCTTATGTCCGCCTCCAAATATGATTACTCTGATAAAAACGTACTGATCGACGTACTGTACAAATTCCAGACTTCAACCTGGGAAACTCTCGGCAAGAAGCTTCCGGATCTGCAGCCTACGATCGACAGCACCGTCGATACATTAAAGTCCATGAATAACTTCCTTGGACTTAACATTGCGGAAACTCCTATGAACCTCATTAGCAACGGTGTAAAAGCCGGCGCATGGGGAATTGTGATCATGGCAGTGCTGATTCCTGTCCTTTCAGGACTTTCCCAGTACCTGAGCGTGAAGCTTTCTCAGCAGACAACTGCAGTTACGAACAATCCGCAGGCTGACCAGATGGCTTCAACCATGAAGACAATGAACGTTACCCTTCCTCTTGTATCTGTATTTATGTGTTTCACATTACCTACAGGTCTTGGAATCTACTGGGTTGCAAGTGCCGTTGTCCGTATGGTACAGCAGTTCTTTATCAACAAACATCTGAATAAGATTCCGATGGATAAACTGATCAAAGAGAATATGGAAAAAGCTGCTGAAAAACGCAAGAACAAAAACGAAGTGGATGCAAGCAATGTAAACAAAATGGCTCATAAGAACGTGAAAAACATTCATGAGCCGGTAAGAACAGCTGCTCAGACAAAAGAACTTGAAGAAAAGCTCGAAGAAGCAAAGAAGAAAAATGAAAATGCAAAGGCCGGAAGCCTTGCAGACAAAGCGAACCTTGTAAAGCGTTTTAACGAAGGCAATAAATAGGGGGACAAGTTAAATGAATGAGATCACAGTATCAGCAAAAACTTTAGATGATGCGATTACAGAGGCTTCCATTCAGCTTGGCGGTGCCAGCGATCAGATGGAATATGACGTAATTGAAAAAGGAAGTGCAGGCTTCCTCGGAATCGGAAGCCGTCAGGCAGTTATCCGTGCCCGTATCAAAAAAACTGTAACAGAAGAAATCAAAGCCGAAGAAATCAAACCGGAAGAGATCAAAAAAGAATTCAAGAAGGATTTCCGAAAAGACCGCAAGGAATTCGTTGGACACAAAGAACGTAAAGAGTACAAAGAGCACAAAGAATACAAAAAAGATTCGAAAAAGGACTTCAAAAAAGAGCCTAAGAAAGAATTTGTAAAAGAAAACAAAACAGAAACAGTCTCTGCCGTAACAGCAGCAGCTCCGGTTTATGAAGAAAAGAAAGAACTTCATGTAGCCGTTGTAACAGAAGCGACACAGAAGATCTGTGAGAAATTCTTACAGGAAGTTCTTCAGGCAATGGGAATGGGCGAAGTAACTATCGTATCCTCCATTGATGAAGAGGGTGCTCTTGCAATTGAGATGAGCGGTGACAACATGGGTATCCTGATCGGTAAGCGTGGACAGACATTGGATTCTCTCCAGTACCTCACCAACCGTGTAGCCAACAAGTCACAGGATGGTTATGTACGTGTCAAACTCGACACAGAAGACTACCGCAAGAGAAGAAAACAGACTCTTGAAAATCTCGCAAAGAATATCGCTTACAAAGTAAAACGAAGCAGAAAGCCGATCTCACTGGAGCCGATGAATCCTTATGAAAGAAGAATCATCCATTCCGCTCTGCAGGCTGATGACAGAGTTTCTACCCACAGCGAGGGCGAAGAACCATACAGACGTGTTGTTGTAACACCGAACCGCCGTTAAACAGTAACGCAAATTGGTTGCATACACCGTTATAACTGAATCGTTCACAGTAAACCGCAGTCATTTAATGGCTGCGGTTTTTTACTGTTCACTCCCGTGTCAATCACTACGCTGATTGGCACGGAGGATGCACGTTTTATCTTGAATGGCATCTCGCCCATCGCCAAAGGCGATTTAAAATGGCGAGATGCGTTGCTGGTCACAGGTACTGTGAACAGTAACGCGGTTTTTTTCTACTCTTCACAATAGGCACTTCCATTTTGACAGCTTTCGGGGTAAAATGATAACATCGCATTTATTACAAAAGTATAGAAGGAAGCAATAAAATGGGATTTAAAACAGACACAATCGCAGCAATCTCCACAGCAATGACTAATTCCGGAATCGGAATCGTACGTCTCAGCGGAGAAGATGCGTTTTCTATTATTGACAAAATTTACAAAGGCAAAAGCCCGAAGCTTCTGTCCGAACAAAAAAGCCATACCATTCACTATGGCTATATCATGGACGGAGAGCAGACGATTGATGAAGTGCTGGTTCTTTTAATGCGTGGGCCGCACAGCTACACCGGTGAAGATACTGTGGAAATCGACTGTCACGGCGGTGTATTTGTCACAAGAAAGATACTTGAAACCGTGATCAAATACGGTGCAAGACCTGCTGAACCGGGTGAATTTTCCAAAAGGGCTTTTCTGAACGGCCGAATGGATCTGTCACAGGCCGAAGCCGTGATCGATATCATCAGCTCCAAGAATGACTATGCACTACAAAGCTCGGTAAACCAGTTGAAAGGCTCTGTCCACAATAAGATTAAAGAAATCCGTGAAGTAATCCTTTACCATACCGCTTTTATCGAAAGTGCACTGGATGATCCAGAGCATATCAGCGTAGACGGATATGGTGACAGTCTCCTGGGCGTCGTAAAGGATCTGCAGCAGAAAATCCAGTGTCTTCTGGATACTGCCGATGACGGACGTATCATCAAAGAAGGCATCAAGACGGTTATCGTCGGGAAACCGAACGCCGGGAAATCCTCTCTGATGAACGTTCTGGTAGGCGAAGAAAAGGCAATCGTAACCGAGATTGCCGGAACCACAAGAGATGTTCTGGAGGAAAATATCCAGCTTCAGGGCGTTTCTTTAAACATCATGGATACCGCCGGAATCCGCGATACCTCTGATATCGTAGAGAAGATCGGTGTGGATAAAGCAAAAGAAAATGCAGAAAAAGCCGATCTGATCATCTATGTGGTCGATGCATCCAGACCTCTTGATGAAAATGATCACGAGATCATCGAGATGATCCGGGATAAGAAAGCTGTGATACTACTGAATAAGAGTGACTTATCCACAGTTGTTGATAAAAAGGCATTAGAAACGTTGATAACTAAGCCAATGATCGATATTTCCGCAAAAGAGGAGACTGGGATCCATGAACTGGAATCTACTTTAAAAGAGATGTTTTATCACGGTGATATCTCATTTAACGATGAGGTTTATATCACCAATATCCGACACAAAACAGCTCTTGCCGATGCACTTTCCAGCCTGAAAAAGGTAGAAGAGAGCATCGAAAACCAGATGCCGGAAGACTTTTTCACAATTGACTTAATGGATGCATATGAATCTCTGGGAAGCATTACCGGAGAGACGATAGGAGAAGATTTAGTAAATGAAATATTCAGCAAATTCTGTATGGGAAAATAAAGACGCATACGACATCGTTGTAGTTGGTGCGGGACATGCCGGCTGCGAAGCTGCCCTTGCCTGCGCAAGACTCGGTCTGAAAACGATTGTTTTCACCGTAAGTGTAGAAAGTATCGCCATGATGCCATGCAACCCGAATATCGGCGGTACCTCAAAGGGGCACCTGGTACGTGAGCTGGATGCGCTCGGCGGTGAAATGGGAAAGAACATCGACAAGACATTTATTCAGTCAAAGATGCTGAATAAATCTAAAGGGCCTGCCGTTCATTCCCTGCGCGCCCAGGCAGATAAGAACAAATACAGCAATACCATGCGACAGACGCTGGAAAACCAGGAGAACCTGGAGATCCGGCAAGGTGAAGTCGTCAATATCCTTGTGGAAGATGGTTCTGTAACGGGCGTTCAGACCTATTCTGGTGCTATATACCGCTGCAAGGCCGTTGTACTGTGTACCGGAACCTACCTGAAGGCAAGATGCATTTACGGTGATGTCAGCACGCATACCGGTCCAAACGGGCTGCAGGCAGCAAATTATCTGACCGACTGTCTGAAGGAGCTCGGTATTAAGATGTACCGCTTCAAAACCGGTACACCGGCACGTATCGACAAGCGCAGCATTGATTTCAGCAAAATGGAAGAGCAATTCGGCGACGAGAGGGTCGTACCTTTTTCGTTCACAACGGATCCAGAAGATGTGCAGATTGAGCAGGCTTCCTGCTGGCTTACCTATACCAATCCTACAACCCATGAGATCATCCGTAAAAACCTGGATCGTTCCCCACTTTATTCCGGTATGATCGAAGGCACCGGGCCACGTTATTGTCCGTCTATTGAGGACAAAATTGTAAAATTTGCCGATAAAGAGCGGCATCAGGTATTCATTGAACCAGAAGGTCTGGAGACCAATGAAATGTACATCGGCGGAATGTCAAGTTCACTTCCAGAGGATGTTCAATATGAAATGTACAGAAGTGTGCCTGGTCTTGAACACGCAAAAATAGTTAAAAATGCTTACGCAATTGAATATGACTGTATCGATGCAAGACAGCTTCATCCGACACTTGAGTTCAAATCTATTCATGGTTTGTTCAGCGGTGGTCAGTTCAACGGA
>OGQN01003453.1_pt1 | contig 10283 bp, 7 predicted proteins | sample 1553231 | NCBI WGS metagenome assembly OGQN01 (sample SAMEA2579950, study PRJEB22360) | human gut metagenome | biome: human gut; feature: human-associated habitat; material: faeces | place: Denmark | collected 2008/2010 | reverse complement strand
TGCGCGAGCGCTTCCCGGAGATTCCCATCATCGCGAGTGGCGGCAAGGACGCCTCCTCCATCAGGGGCACGGTCGACGCCGGCGCGGATGCCATCACCTGGGTACCGCCCACGATGCAGCAGCTCCAACGCGAGCTCATGGACGTTAACCGGGCCGAAGGTCAACCGACCGAACCGGACACCGTGGCCTAGGGCTTTTTCGTGGGATTCGTCGAGATATTTCTCATTGGCGTCGGCCTGTCGATGGACGCGTTTGCCGTGTCCGTCTGCAAGGGCCTGGGCATGCATCGCGTCAACTACGCCCATGCGCTCGTCATCGCGCTGTTCTTCGGTGTCTTCCAGGGCCTCATGCCGGTCATCGGCTGGTTGGTGGGAAGCGCGTTCGCGGTCTACGTCACGGCGGTCGACCATTGGATCGCCTTCGCCCTGCTCGCCTTCGTCGGCGGAAAGATGCTCTGGGACGCCTTCCATGACGAGGGCGAGGAAGAGGACGAAACGGTCACGCATAAGCTCGATCTGCGCGAGCTCTTCATGCTCGCCATCGCCACGAGCATCGACGCGCTGGCCGTCGGCATCAGCTTCTCGTTTCTGCAGATCGACATCGTGGCTGCCGCGCTGATCATCGGCTGCACGACCTTCGTCCTCTCGCTCGTCGGCGTCGTCGTGGGCAATCGCTTCGGCGCGCGCTTCGAGAAGCCGTCGCAAATCGCGGGCGGTATCGTTCTCATCGCCATCGGCCTCAAGATACTCCTCGAACATCTGGGCCTCATCGCGTTTTAGCCCCGTTTGAGCGCGTCATTGGCGTGACGCTGCGGTATGATGTGTCACTGTTTTATCTGACGCACGTATCTGACGGCACATCGGAGGTTGGCCATGCACGAGGCGTATGATCCGCATTCCATCGAACCCAAATGGCAGAAGTACTGGGCGGAGCATGAGCTTTTCAAGCTTGACGAGGCATCCGAGCGCCCTGCGAAGTACGTGCTCGAGATGTTCCCGTACCCGAGCGGCGACATCCACATGGGTCATGTGCGCAACTACACCATCGGTGACGTCTACGCGCGTTACCTGCACATGAACGGCTACGACGTGCTGCATCCCATCGGATGGGATGCCTTTGGCCTGCCGGCCGAAAACGCCGCCATCAAGCATCATAGCCATCCGGCCACCTGGACCTTCGAGAACATCGACACCCAGATGGCGAGCCTCAAGCGCATGGGCCTTTCCTACGATTGGGACCGCACGGTCATCACGTGCAAGGAGGACTACTATCGCTGGGGCCAGTGGTTCTTCCTCAAGATGTACGAGAAGGGCCTGGCATATCGCAAGTCCAATCCCGTCAACTGGTGCCCCGACTGCAAGACCGTGCTCGCCAACGAGCAGGTCGAGCAGGGCACGTGCTGGCGCTGCCATTCCACCGTCGAGCGCCGCGAGCTCGACCAGTGGTACCTCAAGATCACCGATTACGCCCAGGAGCTGCTTGATGACCTCGACAAGCTGCCCGGCTGGCCCGAGCGCGTCAAGCAGATGCAGGCAAATTGGATCGGTCGCAGCGAGGGTGCCGAGGTGAAGTTCACGCTCTGCGACGAGGCGGGCGAACCCACCGACGAGACCATCACCGTGTTCACGACGCGTCCCGATACGCTCTTCGGCTGCACCTTCTTCATGCTCGCACCTGAGCACAAGCTCGTCGAGCGCCTGGTCGCGGGCACCGAGTACGAGGCCGAGGTACGCGAGGTGCAAAAGGTTGCGGCCGCCGCCACGGCCGTCGAGCGCACGATGGGCGATCGCGAGAAGCACGGCGCGTTCACGGGCCGCTATGTCATCAACCCCGTCAGCGGTGCCAAGGTGCCGGTCTGGGTTTCCGATTACGTGCTGACCGACTACGGCACCGGTGCCGTCATGGCCGTGCCCTGTGGCGACCAGCGCGACTTCGAGTTCGCGCGCAAGTACGGCCTGCCCATCCCGCCGGTCGTGGTGCCGGCAGATAGTCCGCTTGCCACCGAGCTCGCCGACGTGCGCGACCTCGAGGTGACCGACGTGGACTGGGACGAGGCCTTCAACGGCGATGGCGTCATGGTGCAGTCCGGGCAGTTCACCGGCATGCCCGGCCAGTATGTGCCGCTCAAGGAGACGCTGCGCGGCTTTAAGATGATCCTGAACGGCGAGTGCGATGACCTGCCCGAGAGCGCATTCCTGTTCGCCGGCACCATCGACGATGTGTTCGCCAAGGCGAACGCGGCCTGGGTCAGGGGGTCGTGAACTTCCGCCTGCGCGACTGGCTCATCAGCCGCCAGCGCTACTGGGGCAATCCCATCCCGATGATCTATTGCGACGAGTGCGGCCTGGTACCGGTCCCCGAACAGGACCTGCCGGTCATCCTTCCCATGGACATCGACATCGCCGCGGGCGAGACGCTCAAGGATTCCAAGGAGTTCTACGAGTGCACCTGCCCGGTGTGCGGCAAGCCCGCGCATCGCGAGACCGACACCATGGACACCTTCACGTGTAGCTCGTGGTACTACCTGCGCTACACCGACCCGCATAACACCGAGCTTCCCTTCGCCAAGGACAAGGCGGATCGCTTCATGCCCGTCGACCAGTACATCGGCGGTATCGAGCACGCCATCTTGCACCTGCTGTACTCGCGCTTCTGGACCAAGGTCGCGCGTGATGCCGGCATGCTCGATTTCGACGAGCCGTTCACCAACCTGCTGTGCCAGGGCATGGTCAAGGACTCCAAGGGCGAGACGATGTCCAAGTCCAAGGGCAACGTCGTATCGCCTGAGTCACTCATCGACGAATACGGCGTCGACGCCGCCCGCGCCTGCATCCTGTTCATGGCTCCGCCCGACAAGGACCTGCAGTGGGACGACAAGAGCTGTGCGGCCATGGCGCGCTTCCTCAAGCGCGCGTGGGGACAGGTTTGGTCGCTGGCCGATGCCACCGGCCCGGCCGATGACGGGCAACTCGCCAAGGAGCTCAACCGCCAGATGCATGCGACCATCAAGAAGGTGGGCGCCGACATCGAGCGCTTCAACTTCAACACGGCGCTCGCGTCGATCATGGAGCTCTCCAACACGACGGCCGATTACCTCAACGCCACGGCGGAGGATGCACGCGACAGGGAGCTGTGCCGTGCGGTCGCCACGACGCTCGTGCTGCTGCTCGCTCCCTACGCGCCGCATTGGGCCGACGAGCTGTGGACCGAGGCGCTCGGCAACGAGGGCAGCGCTTATGACGTCGCCTGGCCGAGCTTCGACGAGGAGGCCACGAAGGCCGACGAGGTGGAGCGCGCCGTCATGATCGGCGGCAAGGTGCGTGGCCACATCACGACGGCTGCCGATGCGAGCGAGGACGAGATCGTCGCCGCGGCCCTCGAAGCCGTCGCCGACCGCATCGAGGGGCTCACTGTGCGCAAGACGATCGTCGCCCCGACCGTCGTCAACGTCGTGGCGAACTAGAGGGATTGCTTGCTGGCTGAAACGCGGGACATGGGTACACCAGAGCTCCGAGACCCAGTCGCTCTGGTCGCACCCATGTCCCGCTATGCAGCCGAGCAGCGCGACGCGCCTAGCGACGATGCGACAGGGGCCTGACCCCTGTCGCATCTGTTATTTCGAGCGCTGTGGAGTGGAGTCAAGAAATCCTAGCCATCGCCTCGTAGTAAAATGGCGCCGTAGAATCATCGAGGGGCGCGCAAGATGGAAATTCACCAGCTGGAGCAATTCAAGGCGATTGCTGAGAGCCGTACCATGCGGGAAGCGGCCGACAAGCTGTTCATTTCGCAGCCGGCATTGAGCCAAAACCTCAAGAAGCTTGAGGCTGAACTTGGCTGCACGCTGTTCGACAGGGCTCATAACCAGCTCGCCATCACCCCATATGGAGAGATATTGCTCGCCCATGCCCACCGCATCCTCTTCGACTTGAAGGAGGTGTCCGCCGAGATCGACGCGCTGAAGCAACAGGATGCGCAGACGATACACATCGACAGCTTCTACCTTCCACTCAGTCTGTTCGTGTTGCCCCAGGTCGCCAACACGTTTCCGGACCTCAGGTTCGATGCGTCGATCGTAACCTCGACGGTCCTTGCCAAGAGGGTCATCGATGGAATCACCGATATCGCCTTTCTCCCGAGACAATTCTGCCCGGCGCATCTGGCGTTTCGCACCATTCAGGAGGAAAGGTTGCTGCTCTCGCTTTCGCCTGCATCTCCCTTGGTCGGCAGAGAAAGCATAGCGGACGAGGAGCTTGGGCAAACGTCGCTCTTGCTTCCGGAGGGCCTCGCCGGGCTCTCGCCTTGGTACGAGGAAGTCGTGTCCCATGCCGGTGTATCCGAAGCGCTTGTCGAGCGCATGCCCACGAAGGCGTACCTGGAGCTCATGGACAGGACGGAACGGGCCCATTTCACCACCTCCATGATGGTTCTGTTCTCCGGCAGCGGCACCAACCGTCCGGCATTGCCCGTGGAAGGGGAGATGTCCAAGCGCGAGCTTTGCGTGGCGTATCGTGGGGACAACGAAAAGGCGCTCCCCGTCGTGGAGCACATCGTCTCGCGGGGTTCCGAACTCGTGAGCAACCATGCCTTCCTGCCCTATCTGCTTGCCCAAGACGGTGCGTCAAATCTGTCACTGAAGCTGGACATCTAATCGATAACGCCCGGTCATAGAGCTTCATAGGTAGTGCTTATCAGGGTATAAGCACTGTGTCATGGGCAATGGCCCCCATCCTCCGTAGAGTTGAATCATCGAAAGCGGCGAGCTACGAAATCCGCCGTTGGCTCTACGAGAGGAGTGAGATGGGAAGGACAGCTGACAAGACCGTGTACAAGACCACCGGATGGTGTGGATTCGGCTCGGGGTCGAACACGGCTGCCGTCGACATGAAGGACGGACGTATCGCGCGTATCCGCCCGCTTCATCTCGATGACAAGTACACCGAAGACGAAATCAATCCCTGGAAGATCGAGGTGCGCGGCCACACGCTGACAAGTGGCCTCGTCACGACGTTGCCGCCGATGGCCATAGGCTACAAGAAGCGCATCTACTCGCACAACCGCGTGCCGTACCCGCTGAAGCGCGTCGACTGGGATCCGAACGGGGAGCGCAATCCGCAGAACCGTGGCGTTTCCGGTTACGAGCGCATCAGCTGGGACGAGGCCGCCCAGATTTGCGCGGACGAGATTCGCCGCGTCATCGACACCTATGGCAACGCGTCGGTGTTCTGCCAGGGCGACGGTCATGGGGAGACGAAGGTCATGCACGCGAGCCATGGCTGCAACACGCACCTCATGAACCTTCTCGGAGGCTTTACGCTGCAGGCTCGCCAGCCCGATAGCTGGGAAGGCTGGTATTGGGGCGCAAAGCACATGTGGGGCATGGATCCGGTTGGCCAGCAGGCATACCAGTCGAACCTGCTCTGGGACATCTGCGAGAACTCCGATGCCGTCATCTGCGTGGGCTGCGACCCGGAGACGACTCCGTGGGGTTGGGGTGGCCAGATGGCGTCGAAGATCAGCTACTTCTGGACCGAGATCGGCATCAAGCAGATCTACATCTGCCCCGACCTCAACTATGGTGCCGCCATTCACGCCGACAAGTGGATTCCGGTTCTTCCCAACACCGATGCCGCGCTTTGGCTTGCCATCGCGTGGACCTGGCTCAGGGAGGGCACCTACGACAAGGATTACATCGCCACTCATACGGATGGCTTCGACTGGTTCAAGGATTACGTGCTTGGCGGTGCCGATGGGCAGCCCAAGACGCCCGAGTGGGCCGAGGAGAAATGCGGCGTCCCCGCGGCGGATATCAAGGCGCTTGCCCACTACTGGGCCACGCATAAGGTGTCTACCGTCCATTGCAATGGCGGCGGTTACATTCGCTCGGTGTTCGCCCACGAACCCGCCCGTCTCGAGGTCGCCTTGCTCGCCATGCAGGGCGTGGGCAAGCCCGGCCAGAACATGTTCAAGATGATGGAATGGGGCCTCTACGGCATGCAGAGCCTCAATCCCATCCCGCACGGCGAGTGGGGGACTTTCATGTGGGCCGGATATACTGGTCATGTCGCGGGCACCGACCTCATCAGCTTCATTCCGCAGACGCTTGTGCCCGATGCCATCACGATGCCGGAAGGCGAGAAACTCACCTGGTACGGTCGCGTCGTGGCGGGCCTTTCGCGCGAGGATCAGTTCACGCCCTACGAGTATCCGCTTCCGGGCAACGAGCGCATCCACATGATCTGGACGGACACTCCCTGCTGGTCGACTTGCTGGAACGGCGGTAACCGCATGCAAGAGGCATTACGCCACCCTTCCATCGAGTTCTATCTGGTGCAGCATCCCTGGATGGAGAACGACACCTTGTTCGGCGACATCATCCTGCCCATCTCGACCAAGTTCGAGCAGCATGACATCGCCACGTCCACGCAATGCGGCGAGAACGACATGGTCGTGCTCGAGGAGCAGGCATGTGACGTCGTCGGCGAGGCGAAGTCCGATTCGGAGGCGGTGCTCGCCATCGCGGAGAAGCTGGGTGTTGCCGATGAACTGTGGGAGCACTGGGTCTATCCGCCCATGACCGCCGCGCAGAACACGGAGTCGGCTGGTACCGATGACGAGGACTTCGTCGCCATGCAGGAGGCATCCACCGAGCACGTGTTCGGCGAGCCCGGTTACGAATCGCTTCAGCTGCGTAGCTATACGCTGGGCGGTTGCCAGGAGCACATGCCCTACGGCGAATTCCTCGAAAAAGGCTACCTGCCCATCCGCTTCATGGACGAGGACCAATGGAAGGCCGAGCCCATCGGCATGCGTAACTTCTACGAGGATCCCGAGAGCTTCCCGCTGGCAACGCCTACGGGCAAGATCGAGTTCTATGCGACCGGAATCGCGGATTGCTGGGGCGACGACGGCGAGCGTCCACCCGTGCCCCAGTGGATCGAGGAGAGCCCGGAGCATCATGAGCGTCTAACGAACGACCGAGGCAAGGACTATCCGTTCCTGGTCGTGTCGAACCATCCGCGTTGGCGTGTCCATGCCGAGCACGACGACATCACCTGGCTTCGCGAGATAGAGACCTGCAAGGTCGAGGGGCCCGACGGCTACAAGTACGAACCCGTCTGGATCAACCCCGTTGACGCCCGCAGGCTCGGTATCGAAAACGGCGACATCGTGCGCATCTTCAACGAGCGCGGCAGCGTCCTCGGTGGTGCGTACGTGACCGAGCGCATCCGCCCGAGCGTCATCAGCCAGGATCACGGCGCGCGTGTCGACAGCATCGTCACGGGTACGGGTGGTCTCGACCGTGGCGGCGCGAACAACCTCATCTGTCCCGGTGCGACCACTTCCAAGAACGCGCCCGGCGAGGTGACGAACGGCTTCCTCGCGAACATCGAGAAGGTGGACGTGTTGGAGCTCGCGAAGAAGTACCCCGAAGAATTCGACCGCGACTACGACCCTGCCGAGGGCATGTTGGCAACCGATCGCATCGTGAAGGAGGCATAAGGCCATGGCGAAGAAAGCATTTCTGATAGACGTCGACCGTTGCAACGGTTGCCATAACTGCCAGATCGCCTGCAAGGACGAGCATTGCGGACAATCCTGGCTACCCTACGCGGCCGAGCAGCCCGACACGGGCCAGTTCTGGTGCAAGGTCGAGCAGACCGTACACGGGACGGTTCCCAAGGTGAACATGACGTACCTTCCCCTGATTGGGGCCCAAGACGATGCACTCGCGGACTTTGCGCCGGATGTCGTGACGGTGCGCGAGGATGGCGTGATGTACATCGACCCGGAGAAGGCAAGGGGTCACAAGGATATCGCCGACAGGTTCGATGGCGTGTTCTGGAATGAGGAGCTGCAGATTCCGCAGGGATGCACCGGATGCGCGCATCTGCTCGATGACGGCTGGGCGGTTCCCCGGTGCGTCGACGCGTGCGCTATGGGGGCGCTCCGTTTCGTTGACGTCGACGAGGTTACCGAAGAGCTTGCCAAAGCCGAAAGGCTCGCGCCGGGAAGCCACGTCTACTATCTGAACCTCCCCAAGCGCTGGATCGCCGGGCAGGTGATTGACCCCATGCGTGACGAGGTGGTCATTGGCGCCAAGGTGACGCTCGTGGATGCGTCCGGTAACAAGTGCGAGGTGCTGACCGACGATTTCGGCGACTTCTGGTTCAAGAAGATCGAACCGGGCAAGTACAGCCTGACGGTCGAAGACGACCGCTTCGTGACGAGGCAGTTCGACGCGGATTGCACCGACGAGGATGTCAATCTAGGCGTGATGAAGGTCTACGAGCTGGGCGAGCTCAAGTAAGAACGCACTGATTCGCATGCCTTTTCCTCATGAGGCGGGTGGAGTTTGGGGCTCCGCCCGCCTTTCTGCCTGCGGGGTCCTTTCGCGATGGGGCGCGTCGCAAGTGTGCCAAGGGGTCTGACCCCGTGACACAATGAGGCAAAAGCGCCCCGGCGGGTTTTGTCTCATTGACTTGCGCATGAATCCGAGTACAATAGGATGGCTTGTCGAAGCGGGCATTTAATGCGCTTCGAGGCTGCTCGCAGCCACGGTACGGCTTTCTACGCCGCCGTTAAGTCAGAGAAGTCGAGGAGAAAGTGGGATTTGCCCCGCTTTCTTTGTTTGTAAGGAGACAGTAGGTGAACAGGGAAGACAGGCTGATAGAGGCGCTCGAGCCGCTCGCGAGCGAGCATGGACTCGATCTCGTGACGGTCGAGGTGGCCGGCACGCGCAAGCGCCCCATCCTGCGCGTGTTCCTTGACACACCGGCCGGTGGCATCACGCTCGACGAGCTCGTCGACGCCCAGGAGTGGGTGGATGCGACGATCGAGGAAGTCGATCCCTTCATCGAATCGTACGATCTCGAGGTCTCGTCTCCCGGCATCGACCGACCGCTGCGCAAACGCACCGACTTCGACCGCTTCGCGGGCGAGATGACGGTCATCTACCTCAAGCCAGGGGCGCCGCGCAGCAAGTACACGGGTATTTCGCATGGGCTCGATGGTGACGAGCTCGTGCTCGAAATGGAAGATGGCACGATGGAGCGCATCGCCTTCGATCGCATCAAGAGGGCGCACATCATCGGCCAGATTGACTTTGGCGGGCGTAATTTCGATGACGAAGACGCTCCGCTTGGCCAGGACAACTAAATAGGGAGGAACCATGTCATCAGAACTCATCAGCGCACTCACCGATCTTGCCACCGAGCGCGGCATCGACCAGCTTGCCGTTCTCGAGCGCCTCGAGCAGGATCTCGCACGCAGCTATAAGGGCATCCTCGACCTCGATTGGGATGCACAGGTCACCATCGACCGTGAAAGTGGCCGCATCTTCGTCTACGAGATGGTCGGTATCGGCGAGGAGGATCCCGAGACCGGCGAGTACGAGGACTACGAGCCGCGCGACGTCACGCCGGACAACGTGTCGCGCATCGCCGCCCAGAACGCCAAGCGCGTCATCAACGAGATCGTCCGTGACGCGGCCCGTGCGAGCATCTACAAGGAATTCGCCGATCGCAAGGGCGAGCTCATCACCGGCACCGTGCTCCAGACCACGCCCGACTTCACCATCATCAAGATTCGCGATGGCGTCGAGGCCGAGCTGCCGCACTTTGACAGGCGCCGCAACGAAAACGAGCGCAACGAGCGCCCCAGCAACGAGTACTACCAGCATAACCAGCGTATCAAGGCGCTCATCATCGACGTGCGCGATCCCAGCCAGCAGGCCCAGGGTGCCACGCGCACGCGCGACGGCGGCAACCGTCCGAGCATCATCGTGAGCCGCACGCATCCCGACCTCATCCGTCGCCTGCTCGAGCTCGAGGTCCCCGAGATCTACGACGGTGTCGTCGAGGTCAAGTCCGTCGCGCGCGAGGCCGGCGCCCGCTCCAAGATCGCCGTGCACTCCCGCGAGTCCAACCTCGATCCGGTCGGCGCCTGCGTCGGTCCCAAGGGCTCGCGCATCCGTATGGTCGTGGGCGAGCTGCGCGGCGAGCGCATCGATGTCATCCAGTGGAGCGAGGACCCGGTGACCTTCGTGGCCAATGCGCTTTCGCCGGCCAAGGTATCCAACGTGCTCATCGACGAGGATTCGCATTATGCGACGGTCGTCGTACCCGATGACCGGCTCTCGCTTGCCATCGGCAAGGAGGGACAGAACGCCCGCCTCGCCGCGCGCCTGACCGGCTGCAAGATCGATATCAAGCCCGCCTCGCAGGCCGAGGCGCTGGAAGCAGCGGGTATCCATTTTGACGCAGTCGTGTCCATTGAGATTGCCG
>OGQN01003444.1_pt1 | contig 10299 bp, 11 predicted proteins | sample 1553231 | NCBI WGS metagenome assembly OGQN01 (sample SAMEA2579950, study PRJEB22360) | human gut metagenome | biome: human gut; feature: human-associated habitat; material: faeces | place: Denmark | collected 2008/2010 | reverse complement strand
CACCAGCAAATTATGATCATTATTTAAAAAATTTATATGGAGATTACATGGAGATTCCACCTTTAGAAAAGAGAGAATTACATGTAGCTTATAAAATAACTTTTTGATATACGGAGGATAAGCAAATGGCAAATATTGCATTACTAATTGCTGGAGGATCTGGCAATCGAATGGGACAAAGTATACCTAAACAATTTCTTACGGTGAATGAGCGACCGGTTATTGTATATACTCTAGAAGCATTTCAGCGACACCCAGAAATTGATTCAATAGCAGTGGTTTGCATTGATGGATGGCAGTCGGTATTGCAGGCATATGCAAACCAGTTTAATATTACAAAATTACAATATATAGTTTCTGGTGGGAAAAATGGGCAGGATTCTATTCGTAATGGGGTGTATGAATTGGAGCGGCATTTTAAATCCGATGATATAGTATTAATTCATGATGCTATTCGTCCAATGATTTCTGCGGATATTATTTCAGACTGCATAAGGATTACAAAAGAAAAAGGAAATGCAACTACAGTTATTCCTTGCGCTGAGGCTATGTTAAAAACTGAAAATGGAGAGAACTCAACAGGCAGTTACCCTAGAGATTTTTTGAAAAGAACGCAAACACCGCAGGGGTTCCATGTAGGGGATATTTGTGACTTGCATAGAAGGGCTCTCGCCGCTGGAATAACAAATTCTGTTGCTTCTTGCACTTTAATGATTGAGCTAGGAGAAAAGGTGTATTTTTCTGTTGGATCTGAAAAAAATATTAAATTGACTACAGTTGAAGATATAGATATTTTTAAGGCCCTTCTTATAGCAAAAAGATCCGACTGGTTAAAATAGAGGTGAAGGAATGGCATTACAAGATAGTATTACATATTTAAATGACTTAGATCTCGCAATACAGCATACGGTTGGAATTGAACAACTTAAAGGGACTACAATTTTGGTTACAGGGGCAACTGGGACAATAGGCTCATTTGTTGCAGATATGTTGTTAAGATATAATCAAACAAATAATGCTTGCATTACTGTGTGTGTAGCAGGGAGAAATCTTGAAAAAATGCACAAACGATATGAAAGCTGGAAAGATAATAATCTTAAAATTTTTAAATATGATGTGCTAAAAGCTATTATATTTGATTATGAAGTGGATTATGTAATACATGCTGCTGGAAATGCGCATCCACTTGCATTTAATAGTGATCCTGTTGGAACAATTATAGGTAACATTGAAGGAACCTATAATTTACTTGAGTATACTAAGGCGCATGGTGGAAAGAGATTTTTATTTGTTTCATCTGGGGAAGTGTATGGAAATGGAGATTTATCTCTTGATGAATTTAAAGAGGAGTATTTAGGAGCCATAGATATTACTTCGCCAAGATCGTGTTATCCGCAAAGTAAACGAGCTGTTGAAAATTTGTGTGCATCGTACAGTAGTCAGTATGAACTTGAAACCGTTGTTGTAAGACCGTGTCATACTTATGGTCCTGGGATTACGGAAACCGATAGTCGGGCAAATGCTCAATTTATAAGGAATGCATTAAATAATGAAGATATAATAATGAAAAGTGCTGGTAATCAATTAAGAAGTTATAATTATATTGCAGATTGTGCATCTGGACTTATAACGGTTCTTATTAATGGAAAATCAGGAGCACCGTACAATATTGCAAATCCAAATGTGCGTATTACTATTGCTAAATTAGCAGAAATTATAGCCAAGGCAGTAAATAAAAAAGTGATTTTTGCTGATCCGTCAGTATTAGATATCGCAAATAGGACGCCTATTGCCAAACAAGTTTTAAGTAGTAAAAAATTAGAAAATCTTGGATGGGTTCCGATGTTTAATGCGAATGAAGGTGTTGAACATACAATAAAAATATTAAAAGAATGTGAATAACAATTATTAGACGTAATTGATAGTCGTCCCTATACAGGCAATATGAATTTTCTAAAAGCTTTTCAGTGTATTAAATAATTTTTATATTTTTCCCAAAAAGGACACAGTATGCTATCATATATATCGTAAGAGTTTTAAACCTACATAAACTTTTCTGAAAAACAAATCGTAGAAGGTGATAAAATCCATGGGAAGAAAGGATGTCATCATAAAAGAGTTGATAGAGGAGATGATTGGAATGAAGATAGAAAAGGAAGCCGAGGAAGAAAAGGTGAAGATTCGTGAAACACTTTAGGGTATCGAGGAAAGGGGAAGAATCGTTGGGTTAGCGGAATGAAAAAGGGTTTAGAACAGGAATAAAAATTTACCAAATTCCTGCTAAGAGACAACCGTATTGATGACCTAAAGCGAATGCCTGATGATTCGGATTTTCGCCAGAAAGTTTTGAAAGAGTATGAAATCAATTAAAATGTTATAGAGGAGAAAATATTCTATGTGTGGTATCGTATCCTACACCGGCCATTCCCAGGCCGCGCCCATCCTTCTTGATGGTTTATCGAAACTGGAATATCGTGGCTATGACTCAGCCGGTCTTGCCGTTCGTGACGGGGAGAATAAGACGAAAATTGTAAAGGCGAAAGGCCGCCTGAAAGCGTTGGCGGAGAAAACTGACCATGGCCATGCCCTGGCTGGTACCTGTGGAATCGGTCACACCCGCTGGGCCACCCACGGGGAACCTTCTGAGACCAATGCCCATCCACATACCTCTGATGATGGAAATGTGGTTGGTGTTCACAATGGTATTATTGAGAATTACCAGGAACTGAAGAATAAGCTTCTTCGTAAGGGTTATGAGTTCTATTCTTCCACAGATACCGAAGTGGCAGTGAAGCTCATTGATTACTATTACAAGAAATACGAGCATACTCCGGTGGATGCCATCAACCATGCCATGGTCCGTATCCGCGGTTCCTATGCCCTGGCGATCATGTTCCAGGATTATCCGGGAGAGATTTACGTTGCCCGTAAGGACAGTCCTATGATCATCGGCGTGGAGAACGGAGACTGCTATGTGGCTTCTGATGTTCCGGCGATTCTGAAATATACCCGCAATGTTTATTACATTGGAAATCTGGAGATGGCACGTCTGGCAAATGGAACCGTTACCTTTTATAATCTGGATGGAGATGAGATTGAGAAAAAGCCAACGCAGATCAAATGGGATGCAGAAGCAGCTGAAAAAGCAGGCTACGAGCATTTCATGCTGAAAGAGATCCATGAGCAGCCAAAAGCCGTTCAGGATACGTTGAATTCTGTATTAAAGGATGGTGCTATCGACCTGTCTTCTGTGGGACTTACGGAGGAAGAGCTTCAGTCTTTTTCCCAGGTATATATTGTGGCATGTGGTTCTGCCTATCACGTAGGCGTGGCATGTCAGTATGTGCTGGAGGATCTGGCGCAGCTGCCGGTACGTGTGGATCTGGCATCTGAGTTCCGTTACCGCAGCATGCCTCTGGATCCCAACGGTCTGGTGATCGTGATCAGCCAGTCCGGCGAGACTGCAGACAGCCTTGCAGCCCTCCGTCTTGCGAAAAAGAAGGGGCTGAAAACCCTTGGAATTGTCAATGTGGTGGGAAGCTCCATTGCCCGGGAAGCAGATAATGTATTTTATACCCTTGCTGGTCCGGAGATTGCAGTTGCCACAACGAAAGCCTACAGCACCCAGCTGATCGCCGGTTATTGCCTTGCCGTTCAGTTTGCGCTGGTGCGGGGCTGTATTTCCAAGGGGCGCTATCAGGATCTTATCTCCCAGCTTCAGTGTCTTCCTGAGCAAATCCAGAAGATCCTGGACGACAAGGAGCGGATCCAGTGGTTTGCTGCCAAACAGGCCAATGCCAGGGATGTATTTTTCATCGGACGTGGACTTGATTATGCCATCAGCCTGGAAGGCAGCCTGAAAATGAAAGAGATCAGTTACATCCATTCTGAGGCTTACGCAGCAGGAGAGCTGAAGCATGGCACCATCAGTCTCATTGAGGATGGCACGCTTGTGATTGGCGTGCTCACCCAGTCTGAGCTTTATGAGAAAACCATTTCCAATATGGTAGAGTGCAAAAGCCGCGGAGCTTATCTCATGGGGCTGACTACCTATGGAAATTATAATATTGAAGATACTGCTTCCTTTACCGTTTATGTTCCAAAGACAGAGGAGTGCTTTGCCACAAGCCTTGCGGTGATTCCGTTACAGCTTATGGGATATTACGTCAGCGTGGCAAAGGGACTTGACGTGGATAAGCCGAGAAATCTGGCAAAGAGCGTTACAGGCATTGGGGTCTGTCCCCATAAATGCAGAGTGAAATTCCTAAAAGTTTTCTAAAAAACTTATTAAATAAATTTCATACTTTTCCAATATATTTTCCTTCCAGAAAAGGAAACAGTATGCTATCCTATATACATCATAAGAGTTTCGAACCTACATAAGCTCTTCTGAAAAACAAATCATAGAAGGTGGTGAAGTCCATGGGAAGAAAGGATATCATCACAAAAGAGTACATGGAGGACACAGAAGTATTTGCGGATGTGTTCAACCATATGATTTACAAAGGAGAAAAGGTCATTGACCCTAAGAATTTGAAGGAACTGGATACGGCGAATGTAATTATTCCATATGGAGCTGACGGGGCGGATGTGCCATATCAGAAATACAGAGATGTGTTTAAGATCCTGTGTGCTATGGAAGATGAAAATGCGGTGTATCTGCTCCTGGGAGTGGAGAACCAATCCAATGTTCATTATGCAATGCCAGTGAAAAATATGGTTTACGATTCGCTGGAATATGCAGCGCAGGTACAGAAAGCAGAGGCTTCTCATAAAAAAGCGCGGAAGGAGAAAGATCCTAAAGAGAAGAAACCAGATTCCGCAGAGTTTCTTTCAGGCTTTTACAGAGAAGACAGGCTGCTTCCAATTATAACAGTAGTAGTGTATTTCGGGGCTGATAGTTGGGATGCACCCAGGTCGCTGCATGAGATGTTAATTGTACAGGACGAAAGCATATTGTCATTGGTTCCTGACTATCGGATTAATCTGATTGCACCAGGGGAGATGAGTGAAGAGGAGTTGGAGCATTTTACTTCTAATTTTCGTGAGGTAATGCAGTTTATTAAGTATTCAAAAGATACAGAGAAGCTGAGCCAGCTTGTGGAGGAGAATACTGCATTTGAAACTATGGACAGGAAGGCTGTTCGTGTAATGGAGGAGATGACTGGAATGAAGATAGAAAAAGAAGTTGAGGAAGAAAAGGTGAATGTTTGTAAAGCAATTCAAGGGATTGAAGAAAGAGGACGTGCTGCTGGAAGGTCTGAGGGAATCCAGATTGGTGCAGAGCATGAGCAGCGACTTACCAAATCTCTGCTAAAAGACAATCGTATCGACGACCTGAAGCGTGCCCTTGACGATCCTGCTTTTCGCCAGAAACTTTTGGAAGAGTATGGAATTGATTAAAAAGATATAAAAACGAGACGTATACGCTAATGGTTTAAAAGCACATATTTTATAGATTTTTTTGTAGTTCCATGGTATCATTATTTCAAGCAAAAGCAATTGATACTGTGGAACTTTTTATCAGGAGTGTGTGTAATATGATGTATTGACCCTTCTGGTCCACCTTGGCTATTTGAGCTATCATTGGCCGGATAAAACTGTCTATATTCCCAATAAAGAAGTATCTCAGGAATATATAAATGCAATCAGCACTATGGAGTGGCCTGAGGTTATTGATTCTGTAGAAAATTCCAGAAAGCTGCTGGAAGCTTCATCTGGACAAACCAGCAGCCATAATTGAACTTAAATGGAATAAGAATGCTTCCGGAGCAATTGCCCAGATTAAAAGACAGCAGTATAGTGAGGCGCTAAAAGATTATCATGGGGATTTGCTGCTGGCAGGTATTAATTACGATAAGAAGACGAAACTGCATGAGTGTGTGATTGAGAAATTTCAGAAATATTAAAATTCCTGGTTTTACAGTATTTTATCATTATCGGAGTTAGAAGATTTCAAGTAAACATAGCGAGGAGAAACTATGATGAAAAATACATTTAATGCTATGCTGAAAAATAGACCCAAAGAAAACGATGAACAAAATGCAATTGATTTTATACTGGCGGAATATAAGGATATTTCTGACGGTATAGTTATTGATGATACTGTAGACATAGGGTGGCCGCCAGCTATGGTTGTTGTAACGGATGCAGTACCTGCACAGTAAATCTGGAATGTGACAAATACAGAGCAAAAAATCTCGAAATTTTTAGATAAAAACAGACAGATAAAACTTGTGAAGCTCCTGTTTCCGTGCTATTATGAGCATAGAAATTTGAAGCAGCAAACAGCTGCGAAAATAAAGGAAAGATGTGAGAGAAAATGAAGGAAACAATACAGGACGTACTTCAGCTGATTTTACAGGCCGATGATATCAAATATGTAAAAAATAGCGGTATATTGAATTATGGACTGGATTTGAAACAGGTGGTGGAACGTGAAATTGAATTGTCTGTTTGCAAAGGTGATAAGGAAATATTGCTTGCGATGAATTATGACATAGAGCAATGCTCTGTTCAATTTCAGATTGTAGACTGCACGGAGGAAGAGGAGAAGAAGATTATAGATCTGTATTTTGCTTTAAACGGTGCCGAAGCTACGGTGGATTTTACAAAAGCGCTTAATTTATATTTGTTAAGTATCGGTTATATTGATGAAGGCGACCTGGAAGAGTATCGTCAGAAGGTCAGCCGCCTGAGCTGAGGATAATATGTGAGGCGAAAATCAGTAACAATGAAAAAACAGCTCCCTGCGTGGTCAGAGAGCTGTTTTTTATTATACACCAGGATTATTTAACTGTAACGGTGATATATTTGTTTACTGTCTTGTAGTTTTTAGCTTTAACAGTAACTTTTACCTGATAGGTACCTTTCTTGGTTCCCTTAGCAACTACGATCTTACCGTTTTTGTTAACTTTGATCTTGGAGTTGTTTGTTGTGTAAGAAATTTTACCAGTTTTCTTAGTTACTTTGATAGCTTTCTTAAGAGTCTTGCTGCTCTTCTTAACTGCAGAAGCCTTTACAGTATACTTGTCAGTAGACTTTAAGGTAACCTTCTGAGTTTTAGCTTTGATCTTGTAAGTAAGAGTCTGTGTATATCCGGCATATTTTCCTTTACCGATGATGGTAACTTTGTATGTTCCGGCATTCTTACATGTTTTAACTTTTACTGTGTAGTATTTAGCTTTGATTGTTTTTCCAGCTTCATTCTTAACTACAACCTTTGGCTGCTGTTTCTTACCAGTGTAAGTTACAGTTTTCTTGGTAAGAGAAGCATTGAAAGATGTTTTTACAGGTGAATCTGCTGCAAAAACAGTAGTGCTGATGAGAAGCATCATTACTGCAGCCAGGATGGTTACAGCTACTTTTTTGAATGATTTCATTGGTAACACCCTCTATTTCTTAATTTAATGTATTTAATAAACGGTCTCCCCACGCAGACCCGTTTATCCGGGAGTTGGATTGCTGTGAATAAAGTTCACAGCCGGTAAAGATAGTACAAACGGTTAGTTTCCGGTAGAATTCTTATCTGTGGCAGCGGAGTCAGAGCTGTTTTTCTTATCCTTAGGCTCATAACCATAGCCATAGCCGTATTGAACCAAAGCCCATACCCTTATCCATAACCATAGCCGTATCCATAACCATAACCGTATTTTCCATAGCCATACTTGCCATAAGCACGTCCCTTTACATCGGCACGGTTCAGGACTGTACCCAGGAGCTTGCAGCCAGACTGCTGGATCTCATAAAGAGACTGCTTGATCAGAGTACGCGGTGTAGTACCGGCACGTACAACCAGAACTGCGCCGTCGCACAGAGAAGCGATAAGTGCTCCATCTGCTACACTGCCAAGCGGCGGGGAATCTATAATAACAAAACGATAATTCTCTGAAAGAGTATTCAGAAGCTCTTTGAAACGAACGTCTTCCAGAAGAGCGGAAGGATTCTCAAGGAGCTGTGTACACGGAACCATATAGCCGTTTGGAATATTGGTACTATATACAACGTCTTCATATTCTGCCATACCGGAAAGATAATGGTTCAGTCCCATAGTAGTGTCATCGTCATAGTCCATCTGAAAACGTGTTTTCATAACGGATTTACGAAGGTCAACGTCTACCAGAACAGTGGGAAATCCTGCTTCTGCAAGCATTTTCCACAGGTAGGAGGAAATGGTACTCTTACCTTCATTAGGCTGGCAGCTGGTCAAAAGGATCTTGCGGGTATTTTTACCGCAGAATTTAATATTAATACGAAGTCGGTTCATCGCTTCGGAAACTGCATAGGGCAGCTCCGGAAGGTTTACATTAAGCTGGTTCATTATTTCTTACGACCTCTCTTTCTGCCGCGTCTGCGGTGCTGCTCCTCATCCAGATCGATTACCTGATCGCTGTCAGGGATAGTGGTAAGAGGTACCAGCCCAAAATATTTTTCCATATCATCTGCAGTATGGATGGTGTCATCCATCAGATATTTTACAATAAAGAATGCTGCACAGATGAGAAGTCCAAGCAGAGCACCGATCATGGTGAACTTGGTATAGCTTGGAGCTACTTTACTCTCAGGAAGCTTGGCATGCTGTGCCAGATTCGGAGCAAGTGTGCTCATGGTATCCGGGAGATAATCAATGGCTTCCTCAGCCATAGTTTCAGCCAGATCCATAGCCATCTGCGGATCGGTAGAAGTAGCAGTAATCTCCAGAATACGGGTATCGCTTGGGTTGTTCAGTGAAAAAGCTTTAGCCAGTTCATCGGATGTAACATCCAGATCCAGACGGTCAATGACACGGTTCAGTACCGGATAGCTGAGCATCAGCTGTTCATAGTCTGCAGTCAGGGAAGTACCAAGATTCAGGTCACTTAAATTGACTACAGAATCGTCTGAGGCAGATACTACGTAAAGCTTGGCCGTGGATTCATAGGTAGGTGCGATAAAGAAAAAGGAATACGCACCCAGAAGTACAGCGCCTGCAATAAGACTGATCAGCAGATAACGCCATTTGTCTAACAAGACGTAGCCTAGATCCACAAGGTCGATTTCCACCTCGTCGTTTGTGAGTTCTTCGTTCATGTCGGGTCTCCTTAATTTTGTTTATTGTAGCTGTTCAGTATCTTCCCAGCTACGATTTATTTTCTAACAGGAAAATTATTTCTTTTCCTTATAAAAAAGCGAAAGGATCGCTTCCTGAAGGCTGTCCGGATCAGGAGTGAAAGTCTGCCAGCCATCCTCGTCGAAGTCTGCAGTGCCTTCTATGGATATTTTCTCCTCCTCTTTCTCATCGGAAAGAAGAAGGGCAAGACGGGAAAACTTCTTGGCACTGATGTTGGTAGTCATGTAGTCCTCAAGTGCATGATAAAGATCCAGCGGGAACGTCTTATCTTCACTGCATTTCGCCTGGAAAACAGGCTTGAAAGCTTCCTCGTACTGGGCCTGACGGCTCATCCGGTTCTCGTTCAGTCCGTCGGCAACTGTCTTGCGCTCACGGATGAAGCGTTCAGCGTCCTTACCGTGCAGAGTTACGGTCTGTCCCTTGATCAGTGTGTCACTGTCGGGGAAATCATCCTCGATGGTGACGGTGACACCGCCAACCATATCATTTACCACTTCGATGGCGCTCATGTTTACCATTGCAAAGCCATCGATCTTGTGACCTCCAAGGAGCGTGGAAACTGCATCCACAGTATTCTCTGCACGGGTCTCATGATCCAGGCTCATGGCGTGTGCCAGGGAAATCTGGCATTCTGTGGTATCTATGTAAGAACCGTCATCTGCAAGGCTTTTCACCGGAGTCATGGTGTTCCGGTCGATGGTGAGAAACTTGCAGGTGTCTGTGCTTCTGTCGCGGACAAGCACAAGCAGCACGTCGCACTGACCGGTACCGTCGTATTCCTTGATCTCGGTTACCTTATCCGGAGAATCAATTCCGGCGAAAAGGTAAGTCTCAAGATTCCCTTTCGGAACATAGGTAACACCTTTATAAGTGATCTGGTCAGTATCCTGTGTGGAAGAGGATGCACTCCGGTTCACAGCATGGCTGTTGGCAGAAGTGAGAACACCTGCAGCTGAGCCTATGCCAAGAACGCCAGCGGCAAGTCCTATGGCGAGATATTTTATTTTTTTATTTTTATTCTGTCTGGAAATTTGATTATGACGCATTGATTCCTTTCTGCAGACCGAGGTATACTTCGCAGCTGTTCACTCCGTTCACAGCAACACGCTCCGTGATGCACAGAAATCATGCATTTGCATGATTTCGCGCCGCAATTCTCGGGTTTTCTGTGAACTTTGTTCACAAAAAAC
>OGQN01003442.1_pt1 | contig 10302 bp, 8 predicted proteins | sample 1553231 | NCBI WGS metagenome assembly OGQN01 (sample SAMEA2579950, study PRJEB22360) | human gut metagenome | biome: human gut; feature: human-associated habitat; material: faeces | place: Denmark | collected 2008/2010 | reverse complement strand
TGCGCCGGCTTCTTTGTAGCCTTTTACATTATCAGGAGTCAGAGCACTAAGAGAATCACTTGTCTTAGTCAGAGTTGCTCCGAGTACCTGTCCGATTGTAAGTACTCCATCAAGGTTCAGAAGACCTGAATCAACCAGTTCATCAAAAATAGCCGGATCTTCGAGGTTAGCTGGCTCGATTGTAATACCAGCCTCTGCACGGCAACATAATACGGCAGGATCCTTTGCATGAGCCTGCGCGGTTTCAGCTGTAATAGACATATTACATACCTCCTTATTCATACTATTATTAGTATAGTTCTTAGGAGGGGTAAAATCCAATTGATTTTTATCATACGAAAAGCTTAATTATTGATAATTTCTATGACCAGTGTGCGCTATCTTTACTCTTTGGAAGGGTGAAGGTAAATTCACTTCCGACACCTTCCGTACTGATTACATTAATATTCTCACCGTGAGCCTGAATGGATTCCTTTACGATGGAAAGACCAAGTCCGGTTCCTTTTTTATCTTTGCCACGGGAAGAATCTGTCTTGTAGAAACGTTCCCATATTTTATTCAGTGAATCACGCGGAATACCGACTCCGTTATCCTTGACAGATACGAAGATTTTCTCGCCACGTTCGGTGGTTTCAACTGTAATAATAGAGTCCGGATCGCTGAATTTAATCGCATTGTCGATCAGATTGTAGAGCACCTGCTGGATTTTGTGTTTGTCAGCAAATACGGACAAATGCCTGGTGGCAAGAACCAGTTCGATCGATATCTTCTTCTGTGTGCATGTGCCTTCAAAAGAGGCAGCGGTGGAACGGATCACATCATGAATGTCGAAAGATTCCCGGTTTAGCAGAAGTTCCTGTGTGTCAAATGCATTTAACTCCAGAAGATCTCTCGTCAGATCTGTCAGTCGTTCTGTTTCAAATAAAATAATATTCAGGTACTTGCCCTGCATTTCAGAAGGAATCGTACCATCGGCCATGGCTTCTATGTAACCCTTGATCGAGGTGAGAGGGGAACGGAAATCGTGGGAGACATTGGCCACGAACTTCTTCTGATAGTTCTCCATATCCCGAAGCTGTGAAGACATATAGTTGAGTGATGCCGACAGATATCCCATTTCATCACTGGTGCGGATCGGAATCTCGTAGTTCAGATTGCCGGATGCATACTGTGTGGCCGCCTGGGTAATCTCAACCAGTGGGCGGTGTACCAGCAGTTCAAATGCCAGGAAGATCATAAATGACAACAGATAGATGATGATCAGGGCAATATATACACGCTGGAGCAGCGCATTCTGCAGAGCGTTGATCTCGTCCAGATTCTGATGGATCAGAAGATAGCCTTTGGTTGTAAAATCCTGAGTGACAGGAGCAATAACTGTAATAACATCTTCGGTAAAACAACCGTGATAATCACCCTTTTGCCAGATACTTCCGACATTTTCCGTGGGGTCAAAGTCAGGAATGACGGTTGGCGCATCCGGGTAATCATCCGGAGACTTGCTGCAGATCAGATTCCCTTCGGCGTCTACCAGCCAGACGGCAGCGTCCGTGTAGGATTCGATACCACTGAGCTGTGTGCGGACTTCTGATAAGGAGATTGTTTCATTAAAATATTTGGGCAGATATTGTGATGCGGTAACATTAGCGCTTTTATATAACCGGGATGCGGTATAGTCCGTGAGCTTATCAAGGGCATAACCAGATACCAGAATGGATGTAGTGAATATTGCCAGAAATCCAAATATGATATAAATGGCTAATATTTTTAATCGCAGCGTACTGCCGGTGTGTGAAGGTGTTTTATTCATAACGCACGTCCTTATTTGACTTCAAACTTATATCCAATGCCCCATACGGTTCCCAGATTCCAGGATGGGTGATCGCTGATCTTTTTGCGGAGACGTTTGATATGTACGTCTACGGTACGAGTGTCCCCGACGTATTCATAACCCCAGATGTGGTCCAGGAGTTGTTCTCTGGTAAATACCTGATTCGGTGAGGAAGCCAGGAAATAGAGAAGCTCCAGTTCTTTTGGAGGCATGTCTACAGTCTCTCCGTCTACCTGAACCGAGTAGTTGGTCAGGTTGATCACAAGTCCCGGATATTCCACACATTTGCTGTTGCTGTCAGCAGGAATTTCCGGCTTTGCAGGATGATATCTGCGGAGTACGGCCTTGACTCTGGCGACCATTTCTTTCGAATCAAATGGTTTCATGATATAGTCATCGGCTCCCAGTTCCAGACCGAGCACTTTGTCAAAGACCTCGCCCTTGGCGGAAAGCATGATGATCGGTGTCTGCGAATGGGCACGGATCTCACGGCATACCTGATAACCGTCAATGCCCGGAAGCATCAGATCCAGAAGTATCAGATCCGGATTCCACGCATCAAATGCGAGCAGAGCACTTTCTCCGTCGTGAACGATCTTGGTGTCGAAACATTCTTTTGCTAAATAAAGTGAGATCAGTTCTGCGATATTTTCATCGTCGTCAACGATCAGTATTTTCTGTTTGCTAACCATAATTATTTCTCCCCACTATTTGAGTTTATGATAAATGTTGTCAGAGTGCTTCGCTATTTGAACTCGACAATTGTTACACCTGCGTCACCCTCACCAAATGCAGCCAGATGGAATTCTTTGATATGCTTCTGGCGGCGGAGATAAGCATGGATACCGTTGCGGAGTGCGCCGGTACCTTTGCCATGTACGATGCGTACCGGGCTTAGGTGCGCAATATAGGCATCGTCCAGGTATTTGTCAAGCTCTGCGACTGCTTCATCCACTGTCTTGCCTAACAGGTTGATCTCAGGACTGACTGAGAAGGATTTGCTCATTTTCATCTTGCCCTTGGAAGTGCGCTGCAGACCCTTGGCAGAGTAAGAAGGCTGTTCTTCGATGATCTCCAGATCGGACATGTGTACCTGCGAATTCAGGATACCCATCTGAACATGAAGATTGCCTCTTGCATCCGGAAGAGAAGTGATAATACCGTTCAGGTTCATGCTGAGAACCCGTACAGATTCGCCAAGCTTGAAATCAGAAGGCTTATGTTTCTTCCTTGGTTTGGCAGTTTCCAATGTTACCTTGCTGCTGGTAGACTTCAGCTTTTTGCGGAGACGTTCCCGTTCTTTTTCCATCTCAGCAGCAGAGATGTTCTCCTTGCCAAATTTGCGGAAATTCTTCATGGTTTCGTCGGCAGTCTCTTTGGCATCCAACAGGATAGCGTGAGCCTTTTCGTTGGCTTCGCGGATGATGCGGTCGCGTTGGTCATCTAATTTCTTCTGGCGGGATGCAGTCTCGTTCTTCAGGCGTTCCAGCTCTCGCTTGTAAGATGCAATTTCTTCTTTTTCTTTTTCGATTAATCGGCGGTTGGCTTCCAAATCCGTCAAGACATCCTCAAAGGATTCTGCTTCGCTGGACAGATGCGCTCTGGCATCTTCGATAATATAGTCCGGAAGTCCCAGCTTTTTGGAAATGGCAAATGCATTACTCTTTCCCGGAATACCGATCAGCAGACGGTAAGTTGGCCGGAGCGTTGCAACGTCGAACTCGCAGCTCGCATTTTCTACGCCCGGTGTCTCGAGCGCAAAAATCTTCAGTTCACTGTAGTGAGTGGTCGCCATGGTGCGGATGCCCTGAGCATGCAAATGACTCAGAATCGCGATGGCAAGAGCGGCTCCTTCGGTAGGATCGGTTCCGGCACCAAGTTCGTCGAAGAGTACCAGAGAATCGTCTTTAATCTTCTTTAAAAATGAAACAATATTCGTCATGTGAGAAGAGAAGGTACTGAGGCTCTGTTCAATACTCTGCTCGTCACCGATGTCTGCGTAGACATCTTCAAAGATACCGAGTTCTGAGCGATCAAGTGCCGGAATGTGGAGTCCTGCCTGTCCCATCAGGGTAAAAAGTCCGACCGTTTTCAGCGAAACCGTTTTACCACCTGTGTTTGGTCCTGTTACGATCAGCAGGTCGAATGTGTCACCCAGAGAAATGGTGATCGGCACAACCTTTTTGCGGTCGATCAATGGATGGCGACCTTCCCGGATCAGAATGCGTCGTTCGTTATTAAAGACCGGTCGGCTGGCATTCATGGAAAGTGCCAGGCTTCCTCTTGCAAAAATGAAATCCAGTTCGGTCATGACCTTATAGTCGGTGCGGATCTCTTCCATATAATCAGCGGCATCAGAACTAAGCCGGGCAAGTATCACCTGGATCTCTTCCTGTTCTTTGCCATATAATTCTTTCAGATCATTATTCAGCTTTACAACTGCCATAGGTTCGATAAAAAGTGTAGAACCGGTAGCAGACTGATCATGAATCATGCCGGACACCTTAGATCTGTATTCGGCTTTGACCGGGATACAGTAACGGTCACCACGCATGGTAATAATAGCGTCCTGCAGATAAGTGCGGAGTGGACCATTGACCATACCGGTCAATGTAGAGTGTACACGGTCATTCATTGCGCTGATCTGACGGCGGATCTGCTTCAGTGTGCTGCTGGCATCGTCACTGATCTCGTCTTCGCTGATGATACAACGGTCAATCTCGGTAGAAAGAAGAGATACCGGTTCCAGCATATCAAAATAACTGTCCAGACAATCGGCAAGTTCTTCGATGGTCTCATGACGTCCATAGGCTTTGGCTCTTCCGGCTGCGGTAAGCACCTTGGCAATACGTAGAAGCTCGGCAGCATTTAATGCAGCCCCGACTTCCAGGCGTTTCATAGATTCTTCGATCGGATAGCATCCACTGAAAGACAGATGTCCTTTTTTAACAATGCGGGTAAATGCAGCGGCGGTCTCTTCCTGCATGGACTCAATCTTCGTCAGATCTGTAGAAGGCTTGAGATTGCGGCATTTGCGCTGCCCACCCGGTGTGGTGGCTTCATTCATGAGAAGCTCTGTGATTTTATAAAATTCCAGTTTGGTAAGTGTTTTCTTATTCATATGACATCTCCTGTTAATTCCTTTTTATTCTAACGTATTTGAGGTTTAAAGAAAAGGATAAATATTGAACATTATTCTGCAATATTGTATACTGATAGCAGAATTGTTAAAGGAGACGAACAGCATGGAGAACCACGGTGATCCGCGAGACAGAGAGGGTGAATCCGGGGCAGAACATGAAGAATATGAGTTTCTGCAGGAGACCTTGAAGGACGAGAAGAAGCGGGGCAGAATCGGAAAAAGTACGATCATAAAGTGTGCGGCTCTGGGACTGGTATTTGGTATGGCGGCCAGTCTTGGTTTTTTTGCGCTAAAACCATGGGCAGAAGATCTGATGCTTGGAGATCCTGATGAGATAACAATTCCGGAAGAAGAGGAAGATGAAGGGAATACAGCCACAGCTGAGGAGGAACAGTCACTTGTAGTGAGCATGGATCATTACCGGGAGATGAGTGCAGCCCTGACAGAGATCGCTGACAAGGCAAAATACAGTATGGCCAGAATATCGGTAGCTGCAGATGACACCGTTGATGCGGAGAATATAACAGGAGCAGATGAGACAGATGCGGCGGGTACGGATAGCGTAACTGGCGTGATCATAGCGGATAATGGTCAGGAATACCTGGTCTTTGGAAGTAACAGAGTGTGTCAGGGGGAAGAAGCTGTAGAAGTGACATTTGCAGACGGCAGAAGTTATGAGGCAGGTGTGAAGCAGAGCGACGGAACACTTGGATATGCTGTGTATGCAGTGCATAAGAGCAGTCTTGCGGCGTCTACGGCGGAGAAGATACAGGTGGCTACTCTTGGACGTACAGGAACTGCGGAACAGGGGAATACGGTTATTGCTATGGGTGATCCGTTTGGTTATGGAGATTCTATCGGTTATGGAGTTATTGCGTCATCCGGTACAGAAAAGAACCGTACCGATGGGGAATACCAGGTAATCGGCACTGACATTTCCGGTACATCGGATGGAACAGGTGCATTATTTAACGTAAACGGCGAGGTCGTTGGCATGATTGATGCAGCAGCCAGAGATGAAGATATGGCAACGGTAACAGCGTATGGGATTTCGGATCTGAAAGCGATGATCGAATGTCTGTCAAATGGTGAGACGGTACCGTATCTTGGAATTACCGGCGTGTCTGTTACGGAGGAAATTGCCAGCGACCAGGGAATACCACGAGGTGTGTATGTGCAGAAGGTGGAAGCAGATTCACCGGCTATGGAAGCAGGTATCCAGAGCGGCGATGTGATCACGGAAGTTGCTAAGACAGCGGTGACAACATTGTCGGCATATCATACAGTGCTGATGAAGCAGAAGACCGGTGACAGCATTCGTGTGAAGGGAATGCGGAAGGGAACCGATGGTTATGTGGATGTGCAGTATAATGTGACTGTAGGAAGCTTCAGATGAGACCTGTTATGAGCATTTATAAAATCAGAAGAACATAATAGAAAGAGAGAATTTATCATGAGATATATCAATACCCTCTGTGAGGGCGAGACAATTCGTAATGTGTATTTGTGTAAAGGGAAGCGTTCGGCGGAGACGAGAAACGGCAAGCCATATGACAATCTGATCTTGCAGGATAAGACCGGCACGCTGGATGGTAAGGTGTGGGATCCGAATTCAAGTGGGATCGCAGATTATGATGAGCTGGACTTTATCGAGGTGTTCGGTGAAGTGACCAGCTATAATAATGCCCTTCAGTTGAATATCCGTCAGATCCGCAAGGCATATGAGGATGAATATAATCCGGCAGATTACATGCCGACGACTGAGAAGAATGAAGACACCATGTATCAGGAGCTTTTGAATTACGGGAAACAGATCGGCAACACTTATCTGAAACAGGTGGTGGAGTATTATTTCGTAAATAATCAGGAATTTGTGAAAGTGTTTAAGGGGCATTCCGCAGCAAAGAGTGTGCATCACGGATTCGCAGGAGGACTTTTGGAACATACATTAAGTGTTGTGAAAATGTGTGAATACATGGTTGGCGCATATCCAATTCTGAATCGTGATCTGCTGTATACCGCAGCAATGTGCCATGATATCGGCAAAGTGAAAGAGCTGTCCGCATTTCCAAAGAATGATTATACGGATGAAGGACAGTTATTAGGACATATTGTGATTGGCGTGGAGATGGTAAATGATGCGATTCGTGAGATCCCGGATTTTCCGGAGAAGCTGGCCAATGAACTGAAGCACTGCATCATCTCGCATCATGGAGAATTGGAGTATGGCTCGCCGAAGAAACCGGCATTGCCGGAAGCATTTGCCCTAAACTTCGCAGACTGTGCGGATGCCAAGATGGAGACGCTGACTGAGATCTTCAAGGATACTAAGAATATGAAAGATAAAGAATGGACTGGATACAACCGACTGTTTGAGACAAATCTCAGAAAGAGCAGTCTGGAAAAGTAGACGGATAAGAGTATATAAATAGACGATGAGTATGAAGAAAAATGATCTGACAACAGTTACAATTGAAGATATGGGTGTCGGCGGCGAAGGTATCGGTAAGGTAGACGGCTATACGTTGTTTGTGAAGGATGCGGTTATTGGTGATGTGGCAGAAGTGAAGGTCATGAAGGCGAAGAAGCATTATGGTTATGCACGCCTGATGAAGATACTGCAGCCATCAAAAGACAGAGTAGAGCCTGTATGTCCGGTGGCGAGACAATGCGGAGGCTGTCAGATACAGGCATTGAACTATGAGAAACAGCTGGAATTTAAGCATAACAAGGTGCGCAACAATCTGATCCGACTGGGCGGTATTCCAGAGAAACTTTTGGATGAGATTATGGAACCTACAGCAGGAATGAAAGAGCCGTTCCGTTATCGCAATAAAGCACAGTTTCCGATTGGCAGAGACCGTGATGGAAAGCTGACTGCCGGATTCTATGCAGGCAGGACTCACCAGATCATTCCGGTGCCGGAGCGTGACTGCGTACTGGGGGTAAAAGAGAATAAAGAAATCCTGGACGCAATTCTGGAATTTATGCAGGTGGAACATATCGAACCATATAATGAAGAAAATCACAGCGGACTGGTGCGCCATGTACTGATCCGTTATGGATTCCGTACAGGCGAGATCATGGTCTGCCTCGTTATTAATGGAAAGACACTTCCACACAGTGAGAAGCTGGTGGAGAGGCTTACAAAAATACCGGGGATGACGAGTATTACCTGCAGCATCAACCGCGAGAAGACGAATGTCATCATGGGAACGAAGATCCAGCTTCTGTGGGGGCAGATGTATATTACAGATTATATCGGAGAAGTAAAGTTCCAGATATCACCGCTTTCTTTTTATCAGGTGAATCCGGTGCAGACCGAGGTGCTGTATGGAACTGCGTTAGAATATGCAGGACTTACCGGTCACGAGACCGTGTGGGATTTGTACTGTGGAATCGGAACCATTTCTCTCTTCCTTGCACAGAAAGCGGAACAGGTCTATGGTGTAGAGATCGTTCCGCAGGCAATTGACGACGCGAAAAAGAATGCAGAGATCAATGCGCTGACTAATGCTGAATTTTTCGTGGGTAAGGCAGAAGAAGTGCTGCCGGGATACTATGCGGATTATACCAAAGAGCATCCGGGAGAACATGCGCACGCAGATGTGATTGTAGTCGATCCGCCGCGAAAAGGATGCGAACAGAGTGTACTTGATACCATGGTTCAGATGGAGCCGGAGAGGATTGTATATGTGAGCTGCGATTCTGCAACACTGGCACGAGATGTGAAGTATCTGCGGGAGAACGGGTATGAGATCAGGAAAGTGAAGGCGACAGATATGTTTCCGATGTCGGTTCATGTGGAAAGTATCGTGCTTCTGTCCCACAAATCACCAGACAGTGTTATCAATGTAAAAGTGGAATTTGGAGAAGGCGATGATAAAATATCGTAGGATGCGATTGCAGAGCGAGCAAAGAAATATCAACCGAAACCGAAAATCACATATAAAATGATACAGGAATATGTAGAGAAGAAGTATGGGTTTAAGGTACATACCGCTTATATTGCGGAGGTAAAAAGGTCTTTGGGACTGACAATGTATGATGCGCCTAATGCGACAGAGGAATTGAAACAGCTGAGGAAACGTCCGCCGAAAGAAAAGGTGGAAGCGATAACGGAGGCACTTAAGTATTTTGAGGAAATCTAATGGATGAAAATATTTGCCGGTTTGCAGAGCGGATAGTTCAATTACATCAGAAAGCTTATGAGGTTTATTTGCCGTTAGTTGAAGAGGTGTGCAGCAGAACTGTATCGGAAGATGAATTGTCACATTTGTTAGATTATTTACTAGACTTTGCGTGTGATGAAAAAATCCTGGGATTGTACAAATGGGTATGTAGAAAGTATTTGGACGTATATCCCGGTTGTATTAGGAATTATATTGAAGCATATCGGGAAATGTGGGAAGATGAAGATAGTTACTCAGTAGATTTCTCTTAAAGGGAAAAAGATACGGTGTTTCAAAATGTTATGATTTGCTTATGGGAGGTACAATGGGGAAAATAATTAAAGATACAATTCATGCGGCTGGAGTTGATATTGGAATTTATACGCAGGATTTTGAAAATGAATTTATTTCCTTGACGGATATTGCCCGATATAAGAGCGATGATCCGACAGCAGTTATTCAAAACTGGATGAGAAATCGGGATGTGATAGAATTTTTAGGTCTCTGGGAAAGGCTGCATAATCCAGATTTTAAACCCCTCGAATTCGAGGGGTTTAGAAAACAGGCTGGCGCGAATGCTTTTACAATGTCACCTAAGAAATGGATCGAAGCGACAGGCGCCATCGGTATTGTTTCTAAGGCAGGGCGTTATGGAGGAACGTATGCCCATAGCGACATCGCTATGTCTTTTGCAACATGGATTTCTCCTGAGTTTCAGCTTTATATTATGAAAGACTATAGGCGTCTAAAGACAGACGAAAACAGTCGCTTATCTTTGAATTGGAATTTGAATAGAGAAATTTCTAAGTTGAATTACAGGATACATACAGATGCAATTAAAGAAAACCTCATTCCCCCAGAATTAACGCCCGCACAGGTGGCATATACCTACGCGAATGAAGCAGATATGTTGAATGTTGTTTTGTTTGGAAAGACTGCGAAGCAATGGAAAGATGAAAATCCAACAGTGAAAGGGAATATGCGAGACGCAGCAACGCTGAATCAATTACTGGTACTTGCGAATCTGGAAAGTTATAATGCGATTTTAATTAATCAGGAAAAGAATCAGAAAGAGCGGATGGAATTGCTTCGACAGTTGGCGGTGCAGCAGTTACAGACGTTGGAAACAGTAAGTTTAAATAGTATGCCTAGATTAG
>OGQN01003423.1_pt1 | contig 10331 bp, 6 predicted proteins | sample 1553231 | NCBI WGS metagenome assembly OGQN01 (sample SAMEA2579950, study PRJEB22360) | human gut metagenome | biome: human gut; feature: human-associated habitat; material: faeces | place: Denmark | collected 2008/2010 | reverse complement strand
ATCGATTGTATTTGATTTTATTTTAGAGCGCCTGTTCCGCCGCTATATGAGTCCGGAGGATTTAGCGCGTGAAGAAGAAAATGATATGTATGCATCATAATACATAAATAAAAACAAAAAGAGAGGGAGAAAAAATGAGTGTAACAATTTCAGAAGCAGTAAAGTATATCGGAGTAGATGACAAGACAATTGACCTGTTCGAGAGCCAGTATGTGGTTCCGCATGGTGTATCTTATAATTCTTATCTGATTTTGGATGAAAAAGTGGCTTTAATGGATACGGTAGACACCAGAGGTGTGGAGCAGTGGGAGAAAAATCTGCTGGCCGCATTAGACGGACGGAAAGTGGATTATCTGATAGTTTCCCATCTGGAGCCGGATCATGCCGGAAGTATCGGACGTCTGGTAGAGCTTTTCCCGGAAGTGACCCTGGTGGGAAATGCCAAGACATTTCACATGCTTCCACAGTTTTTTGACGAGCTTCCGGTGGATGAGAACCATAAAATTACAGTGGCAGAAGGAGAGTCTTTGTCCCTTGGTACCCATACGCTGAATTTTTATATGGCACCGATGGTACACTGGCCGGAAGTGATGGTAACTTATGAGAGCAGTGAAAAGATTTTATTCTCTGCAGACGGATTCGGAAAATTCGGCGCATTGGATTATGAAGATCCGGAAGGATGGGCCTGTGAAGCGAGAAGATATTACTTTAATATTGTAGGAAAATACGGTGCACCGGTACAGGCACTGTTAAAGAAAGCAGCAGGACTGGATATTCAGACAATCTGTCCGCTGCATGGTCCGGTATTAAATGAAAATCTTGGTTATTACATTGGATTATATGATACCTGGAGCAGCTATAAGCCGGAGGATAAGGGTGTTCTTGTAGCATATGCATCGATCCATGGAAATACTGCAAAAGCAGCACGGAAATTTGCTGAGATGCTGCGTGCCAAAGGAGTAGAGAAAGTTTCTGTCATGGATCTTTCCCGTGATGATATGGCAGAAGTTGTGGAAGATGCGTTCCGTTATGACCGTATGGTTCTTGCAGCAGCAAGTTACGATGGCGGTGTATTCCCATGTATGCAGGACTTCCTGCATCATTTACAGTCCAAGGCATTCCAGAACCGTACCGTAGGTATTATTGAGAACGGTACCTGGGGACCGACGGCCGGAAGAACGATGAAGGGAATTCTGGAAACCATGAAAAATATTACCATTGTGGAGCCGATGGTAACGATCCGTTCCACCATGAAAGAGCCCGACCTACCAGAGATGGAAGCTCTGGCAGATGTGATTGCAAATGCATAAGCATTTCGGAAAACGGACCAAAAAGAAACATCATATTGTGCTGATCTGTTCCGCTGTGGTCATTGCGGCGTTTGTGCTTCGCATGCCGGTGGAGATGAATGTAGCAGATGCCTGTGGAATGCAGCAGAAGGTCAATGTGCTTAGCAGCAGTATGCATAACCGGCAGGCGGAGGATTACCTGAATGATGCAGGAGAGTTTTGCATTTCCCAGACAGTGCTCAGGGAAGGGAAACCGTCCGTTGTTCCGCAAGTCAGGCGAATCGGGCTTCGTTTCCTTCCGGTGAGCCATATGACACAGCAGTGGCTGCTGGTACAGAGAATTCTGACCTCGAAGCCCAAATTTCTTGTTCCACCGGCGCGTTGGCTGATCGTCGGGCGGTATATCCGCGCAAATCCCGTCTGTGTGTGACAGAATGAAACTCAGGGGATACAAAAAAATTTGGATAGAGACAGGAGAACAAGCATTATGAGAAAAACAAAGATTATTTGTACCATCGGACCTGCAAGCGAAAGCGAATCTGTACTGACACAGATGTGTAAAGCCGGCATGAATGTAGCCAGATTAAACTTTTCCCATGGAAGCCATGAGGAACATCAGAAGAAGATTGATACGATCAAAAAAGTGCGTAAGGCGTTAGGTCTTCCAATTGCGATCATGCTGGATACCAAAGGACCGGAGTACCGGATCAAAACCTTCGAAAACGGAAAGATCACGTTAAAAGATGGAGATACATTTACACTGACAACGGATGATATTGTGGGAAATCAGGAGAGAGTTTCCGTAACCTACAAAAACCTGATCAACAATCTGAAGGTGGGAGATCATGTCCTGATCAACAATGGTCTGATTATTCTGGAAGTAGAAAAGCTGAAAGCACCGGATGCCATCTGTAAGGTTCTTGTCGGAGGTGAGGTGTCGGATAAAAAGAGCATGAATTTCCCGAACAAGGTCATGGATCATGCATTTTTGAGCGAGCAGGATAAGAAAGATCTGCTATTTGGTATCAAAAACGACGTGGATTTCGTTGCGGCATCTTTTGTTTCCGTAAAGAAAGATGTCGAGGATATGCGTAAATTCCTTGACGAGAACGGCGGCGAAGATATTGATATTATTGCAAAGATTGAGAACCGTTCGGGTGTGGAGCACATTGAAGAAATCTGTGAGATTGCCAATGGTGTCATGATTGCCCGTGGAGATCTCGGAGTCGAAATCCCGGGCATGGAAGTGCCTGCGGTTCAGAAGTATCTGATCAGCAAGTGCCGTATGCTTGGAAAACGTGTTATCACTGCAACCGAGATGCTCGAGTCCATGATTCACAATCCGCGTCCGACACGTGCAGAGCTTTCCGATGTGGCAAACGCGGTATACGATGGATCATCCGCGATCATGCTGTCCGGAGAATCGGCTGCCGGTAAATATCCGGTAGATGCTGTGCGGAACATGGCAGAGATTGCTGAGTATACGGAATCCCAGATCAAATATACCAAGCGTTTCCGCACTTCTGATTTTGAGACAAGAAGCATTCAGGATGCCATTTCGCATGCAACCTGTGCGATGGCAGTTGATGTCCAGGCAAAATGTATTGTCGCAAGTACACTCAGCGGAACTACCGCACGTATGGTCAGCCGTTTCCGTTGTCCGGTAGATATCATCGGAATGACGACTTCCGAGAAGGTATGGCGGAAACTGAACTTAAGCTGGGGCGTAACTCCGGTTCTCTGCGAGGAATTCAGTTCGATGGAAGTTATGTTCTACCATGCAATGAAAAAGGCAAAAGAAGTACTTTCATTACAGACCGGAGATGCTGTTGTTCTGACCGGTGGTCTGATCAATGGCAAAGTAGGAAATACGAATGTGATTAAGGTAGAAACCGTAAAATAAAATAGAACATAAGCGAATGCTGTGTAGTTGGAAAGCGCATGTGACATCTCTGTTGCATGCGCTTTTCGTGTGTTTTTGTGAAAATTTACTACCTTTACGAGGAAAATAGTTTATGCTATAGTATATTTGTACAGAAATAATCAGACAATATTTACAGTTTACCAGGGAAAGGCAGGCCTATGGTAGAAAAAATCGATCAGAAGAAGTGCAGGGATATATCAACAGAGATTCAGGAGACTCTGGCAAAATGGGGAAAGTATTTTTTTTACTATTATCCCAAAGAACACAGGATCAGACCATCAGAGTTTGCAGCCCGTCACATGGGAATCGTGGAGAATGTTGCGGATCTGGAGCATAGTATCCTCATGGACAGAATTATGGAAAAAGAAAAACTGTTAAAACTGTTTCAGGATATTGACCATGGCGCAAAGACGGTAAGTGCAAAGATTCAGTCTTCGGGAAAAGACGTGGTATATCAGATCTCTATGGGTGGGATTCAGGGCGGTTCACAGAAACAGCCGGAATATGTATTGGGTCTGATCGAACAGATCAGGGCAGACACACGCCAGAATGAGATTATTCAGGCACTGGGAAGCAATTTTAACAGTGTATATTATGTAGATGTGGATCATGATAAGGTATATGCATATAAAGTGAACTCCGCAGTGCGCTCTGTGCTCAATGATGCACTTAAGGCAATTCCGGGATATGAAGCTATCATGGCAGAATATGTGGGGAAGGTTGTCCTTACCGAAGACCGTGAGACAATGCTGTATGAGACCTCCATTGAAAATCTCCGTAAGCAGCTGAGCCTGAAAAAAGCATATCAGTATGATTACCGGATTGTGCGGGATGGGAAAGTAAAATACTGCCGTGCAAAATTTGTAAATACATCGGATGGAGGACAGCTGCACCGGATGGTAGCAGGATTTTCCGATATCAGTTCCGAAAAACAGAGGGAACTTGAGCGCATGGCATATGTGGACAGTGTAACCGGTGGAAATAATTACGAAAGTTTTAAGAAGAAAATCCGGGATTTCCGGCAACCGGGATATCTGGTGTCCATGGACATCCACTCCTTTAAAATTATCAATTCGATCTGTGGAATTATCAAAGGGGATGAAACACTCAAAGGAATCTGGAAGTGTATTCAGGGGATACTGGAAAAAGATGATCTGGCAGGACATATCAATGCAGACCGTTTTGTGATTTACAGTAGTGGAAAGGATCAGGAAAAGACGATCCGGCAGTTACAGCAGCTGGAGACCATACTGGCAGAATTGTCGGAAAGACTGAAGGTTCCGAAGCTGATCCCTTATTTTGGAGTGACGAAGTGGAAACCGGATTCCAAAGTGGAAGAGGTATACAGCGAAGCAAATTTTGCCAAGAATCAGATCAAGGATCGCAAAGATATCAGCTATCAGTTTTACAGCCATGAAGATACGATCCGCATGCTTGAAGATAAAGCCATGGAGGATGAATTTAAACATTCTCTGGAAAATAACTGTTTTGAGGTGTGGTATCAGCCGAAATATGATCCGGAAACAGAGCGGATGGTAGGGGCAGAAGGTCTGATCCGCTGGAGAGATGAAAAGGGAAATGTTATTCCACCCGGCAAATTCATTCCGTTGTTTGAGAGAGACGGACTGATAAAAGTTCTGGATGAGTATGTTTTCCGAAAAGTATGTATGCAGCAGTTAGAATGGCAGAAACAGGGAAAGGAGATTATTCCGGTATCCATCAATCTGTCCAGGGCGAGTCTGTATTTTGACAGTGTGGTCAGCCGGTATCAGCAGATCGCTGATGAAATCGGAGTAAAAACCCATCTGGTTCCGATTGAGATTACAGAGAGCGCAGCAATTGACAATGACAATATCAAGGGGCTGGCAGATAAGTTCCATGACAATGGTTTTCCATTGCTTGTAGATGATTTTGGATCGGGGTATTCTTCCCTTGCAACACTGAACATGAAATGTTTCGATACGTTAAAAATTGACAAAAGTCTGATTGATTACATCGGAGATTTCAGTGGGGAACGATTGCTGGAACATACGATTTTACTTGCAAAGGAACTTGGATTGTGCGTTACGGCAGAAGGTGTTGAGAGAGAAGAACAGGTGGATTTCCTCAAACAGATGAAGTGTGACAGTATTCAGGGATATTACTATTCGAGACCGCTTCCCAAAGAAGAGTTTGAAAAACTTTTGCTGACAGCTTAAATGATAAGAAAACAGGGAAAACTTTTATGGAATCATAGAAGTTTTCCCTGTTTTATTTATTGACCGAGAAGGGAATCTACATAATTGCGTATTGCATAATTGTCTTCCGGCATCTGACATCCCACAATATATACACCTTCATCATCCGAGCACCGGATGACATGTCCTTCCAGATGGGACTGATCCGAAAGGGCAAAATTTTGGATATCGATAGCAACATCTGCATGTTTGTGATCCATGAAAAACGGATCCCGGATCAGAAATGCAAATCCATTGGCACTGATATTGTCAAGCTGACCGGAGAACGTTGTGTCGGAATCTTTCAGCGTGATGGTACATGGATTGGACACATCTGCCCGTGGGTATTTCCGGCGGTTTTTAATCTCCGGACGTGCGGAAAGCTGCAATGCATAGGCGTGGGAACCGGACGCCGTGTCAGCTTGTATCTGCGCCTGCTCCCAACAGTAGAGAACATTGTCAACCGTGACCTGAACCTTACAGGTTTCGGATCCGTTTAACTGTGGATTGTCAGACAAAATCAGGGAAATACTATTTTCCGCAACAGATCTGACTTCTCCGTGATACTCCATGCGTTCCAGATGTTTTGGAAGAATAACTTTTGCTTTCATACCGGCATGAATATCATCCAGACCCATGAAACCACCGATGCCCAGTTCACACATCAGCTCCTGAATTACATTTTCTATGTTATTGATGTTGGAAGCACTTTCCTCATATTTGCTGAGCATGCGTTTGCTTGTTTCATCGGAATCACTGATGCATGTGGTCATGGTTTCCACGATGGAAGATACCTGTTCCATATTTTCCACCAGCTGACGATTGGAAGATTCCACTTCTTTCATGGCAGAATCAATTGTCTGGATGTGTTCACCCAGAAGAGAAGAATCCTGTGTAATTTTATTTACATTTTCACCGGTCTGGGTTACTTTTTCCAGAGTGGCCTGAATAAGTTTTAAGGTTTCTTCAATGGAAGAAGTCATTTTTTCTGAAATTTCATCCAGCCGCGAGAGTGCTTCGCTGATCTGTCCGGAAGAATCTTTGGTTTCGGTACTCAGCTTGCGGATCTGTTCTGCAACGACGGAGAATCCTTTTCCAGCTTCCCCTGCGCGGGCAGCTTCAATGGAAGCATTAAGTGCCAGCAGATTGGTCTGGCTGGAAATACTGTCAATGGTTCCGGTTTCCTGTTTTACGGTTTCAAATTCTGCCTTGAAAGCGTCCAGAATATGTTCTACCTCATTGGACAGATCTGCCATCGTTCCGGCAGTCTGTACCAGACTCTCCAGATCAACGGAACTTGTCTTTGCGTGTTTGCCGGATTCCGCAGTCAGGGATACCATATCATTGATCATGGAAGCAACATTCTGTACCTGGGAATTGATATCTCCCGTCATTTCCTGTGAGGAGGCTGTCCGGGACTGCAGCTGATCGTTATTGTCGGTCAGTTTGTTCATTCCGTCTACGACGATGTCTGAACCATGTTTGTTTTCCGTGGCAAGTTCGCGGACAACGGTGATTCCGTCCATGATGGTATTGCTGGCGGTTTTAACCTGTTCAACGGTTGTAACAACCCGTTTTAAATCTGCTTTGATACTGTCTGTCAGGGCACCGTCGGATTCGATGAGGTGGCGGATAGACATGATATAGCCGATATAACAGAGCAGGAGACAGGCAACCTGCAGCTGATAATTTTTCTGGTCCGTTGCAGTATTCTGACCGAGAACGACCAGATGATAAATGACACTGACAATGACACTGGCAATATTGGCGATTGCACATCCCACCATAAATTTCCGGTCTTTGTAAAGAACCAGAAGACTGACAACCGGAAGAATATAGGTAAAGGCAATCGGTGAATCGGTGGTGCAGATCAGGAACGTGTAAAAAATACCGTAACCGACGACAAGCGCATACCGATAGCGGTCATCAGCCTTTCCCCTGATGCGCAAAAGAAGATCACCGGCAAAAAAAGGAACCCAGCACAGTATTAAAAAAATGATGAAATTTGTGGAAGGATACCCACCCTGGGATACATCTGTGCCGTAGTTTGCACTAAGAAGAAGGGCAAATACAAGCCAGATGCGTCTGGCTTTGATATTGGCCTTGGCCTTAAATTCATTTTCATTATAATCCATAATACGTTTCTCCTAGTGAATGCTAATTCTATTGTATGACGGGATGAACGTTTTTTCAAGTAAAATGCTTTGTTTTCTGTGCATAATTTTTCCGGGATTCCGGCATACTACCCATACAACATGAATATGGAAAGTAATCTGGAAAACAGGAGGAAATTTATCATATGAAAGCAACTGGAATTGTGCGCAGAATCGATGATCTGGGAAGAATTGTGGTTCCGAAAGAAATTCGCAGGACACTGCGCATCCGGGAGGGGGATCCCCTGGAGATTTTTACAAGCCGGGAGGGCGAAATTATGCTCAAAAAATACTCACCGGTTGGGGAACTGGGCGAGTTTGCACGAAGTTATGCACAGGCACTGGCACAGACCACAGAGGCTCTGGTCTGCATTACGGATCGGGAATATGTGATCGCAGCAGCGGGAACCGGGAAAAAGGAAGTTGAGGGGGAACAGCTGAGCGAAGAAATGGAAGAAATGATTGAAAAGCGCAGCACAGTTGTGAAAACAGGAGAAGAACAGGCCTGCTCCATTACAAAAAAAACAATGTCAACCCTTCCGAAGGGAATTGTGCTTTCAAGTATTCTGTGCAATGGAGACTGTCAGGGTGCTGTGATTCTGGCAGATAACAGCGGACAAAAGGAAACACTTGGACTGTTGAAAGCATTGTCTGCCACAGCTGCAAATTTTCTGGGGAAAAATATGGAACAGTGAAAATAATAAAATCTTAATAAAAAGATAATTTGCATATACTGTCCAAAAGAGATAAAATGTATGATGTATGTTTCCAAAATAAATATGGAGGAGAGTATATGTCAACCAAGAAGAAAAAGAAAAGAAAGAAAAAGCAGCATCGCTTTTTCTGGTTTGTCATAAAGCTGCAGATCGTGCTGATGCTTGTTGTGCTGGCAGGTTTTGGATACTACTATTTTGGCGGATATGCGGATCAGATACAGCAGATGCGCCGTGAGGCAGTGCAGGAAGTATCTGCTTCCGACGATTCTACGTTTATCCCTTCACAGACCTGCTCCGTTTTTGATAAAGACGGAAAACTGATCTCTGAACGAAGGGGAGACAAGAATGCGCAGTATGTCAAATACGAGGATATTCCAAAGAATTTTGTCGCAGCGATTATCAGTATTGAGGACAAGAAGTTTTACCAGCATAACGGTGTGGATCTGAAAGGACTTGTGCGCGCGGTCAAAGCCACAGTCATGTCGAAACTGAAAAAATCGCAGGGTGGTACGCAGGGTGGAAGTACGATTACCATGCAGCTTGCCAAGCTGATTTATATGCAGCCGAAACAGACGTGGCAGTACAAGGTGAAGCAGATGTTTCTTGCGTGGGAACTCGAAAAACGTTACAGTAAGGATAAAATTATGGAATTTTATCTGAATAACGTGTATTTTGCAAACGGCTATTACGGAATTGACGCTGCCTGTCATGGATATTTTAACTGTGAACTGAAAGATCTTGATGTATCGCAGACCGCGTATCTGTGTGCGATCCCGAACCGCCCGTCCAATTATGATCCGGTGACACACCCGGACAATACCATTACCCGGCGGAATCTGATCTTAAAGAATATGCGGGATGACGGGAAAATCTCCCAGGAAGAGTATTATGAGGCAACCAAAGAAGAGATTGCACTGAACCGGCCGAAAAAGAGTGACACGGAGAAAATTAACAGTTCGATTGACACTTACACGTATGACTGCGCAACCCGTGCACTGATGGAACAGGAAGGTTTCCAGTTTAAATATTATTTTGATTCGGATAAGGAAAAGAAGTCTTATGGGGAAGCATATGACGAACTTTACAGTGCGTGTCAGAAGAAACTGTTTTCCGGAGGATACAAAATCTATACGACGATTGATATGGAAAAACAAAAGGAACTGCAGTCTGCCATTGATGATACCCTGAAAGGATTTAAAGACAAATCCAAAGACGGAACTTACAAGATGCAGGCGGCAGCAGTATCAATTGATAACAACAGCGGATATGTTGTGGCAATCGTGGGCGGCCGTAAGCAGGATTCGGATAATTATACGTTAAACCGTGCATACCAGAGTTACCGTCAGCCGGGAAGTTCGATTAAGCCATTGCTGGTATATACTCCGCAGCTGGAGCGCGGGTATACTCCGGATACCGTTGTGGATGACCATAAACTAAAAGACGGACCGTCGAATGCAAACAATACATATGCCGGAAAGATTCCGCTCAGATATGCGGTTGCACATTCCATTAATACGATTGCCTGGCAGCTGTATGATGAACTGACACCAAAAGCAGGCCTGCAGTATTTAAAAAATATGAATTTTGCACAGATCAAGGACGGAGATTATACCCTCGCCACATCTCTTGGTGGATTTACCAAAGGTGTTTCTCCACTTGAGATGGCATCCGGGTATGCAGCGGTTGAAAATGACGGACTTTACAGGGAACCGACCTGTGTAAAATCAATTGTGGATTCTGACGAAAATGTAGTCTATACGTCCAGCCTGACGGAAAAAACGGTTTATAAGCAGGATGCGGCGCGGATGATGACGGATATCATGACCTCCGTTATGGACAGTGGAACCGGACGTTCTGCAAAGCTTGCCGATATGCCGTGTGCCGGAAAGACGGGTACAACAAACGATCACAAAGATGGATGGTTCTGCGGATTTACCAGATATTATACAACCGCAGTCTGGGTGGGATGTGATTATCCAAAAGCCATTTCCAATCTGAGTGGAAGCACATATCCGGCACAGATCTGGAAAGCA
>OGQN01003417.1_pt1 | contig 10342 bp, 6 predicted proteins | sample 1553231 | NCBI WGS metagenome assembly OGQN01 (sample SAMEA2579950, study PRJEB22360) | human gut metagenome | biome: human gut; feature: human-associated habitat; material: faeces | place: Denmark | collected 2008/2010 | reverse complement strand
GTCGCCGCGCTGGGACTCTCCTACGCGCTGGCCAAAGGCAGGCATTACACGGTGGACGAGTTCAAATCGATGCTCCTGACCGCCGTAAACGACATCGACTCCTATATCATCGGCGGCACCAAAAACGGCATGGTACTCCGCAACTACCGCAAGAATATGGGCACCGGATCGATCGATGCCTACCAGCTGCTGATGCAGATCGAAGGCACGCCCTGCCTGCCGGCTAAAGTCGGCGTACAGCAGGTGCTCTCGCTCGACAAGTTCTTCGGGCAGGCTTCGGCGAACCTGACCTACAAGAGCGCCGAAATGTCGCAGGCCGACATGGACAAGCTGGGGATCACCGCCGCGCCTGCGTTCTCGTACGGAAAACTGCAGATCAAATGCACCAAACCGGGCGTCGCCAAGATCAAAATCAAGGCCATGGCCGGAAGTTCCTCGGCAAACGGAGAGATGAGCGGCATGGAGATCACCAAGGAGTTCGCGATCATCGCCCGCGCGGTACAAGCCGGCAACGGGGGTTGGTTATAATATAAACGTATGAAAACTATGAGAAAGACTATCTATATCGTACTGGCCGCATTGGGCCTGTGTCTGTTCGCCGGCTGCGGATCGTCGGACAAGGAGAAGGTGTCGCCCACGGCAAAACAGCTCGTCGGCGAGTGGCAGCTCAAGACATGGACGGGCGAGACTCCGCAGGATTTCGATATTTACCTCTCGTTCGGAGCGGACAATACTTTCGAGATATACCAAAGGCTCGCCGAGGTAAAATACCAGAAATTCACCGGCAGTTATCAGGTGCAGAACGACGTGCTCAGCGGAAAATACAGCGGCGGCAAGAACTTCGGAAGCACCTACGACATTTCATTCAACGAATCGGGCAGCACGCTGACGCTGACCAGCGCCACGGGCGTCGCCGAGACGGGCGTTTACGTGCGCGCCGCGATTCCCGACGGGGTCAAAAACGGAGCGGCCGTAATGAAGAGTTCCCGGACGGTTCCGATCCGGCTTTTGTAGAATATCGCAGGCGGGATCGCTCCCCTCTGGCGCCATGTGCGGCATCGTTAGATGCCGCACATTTTTTATGCACTTTCCACCCGGTTTCCGGCTCCGGTTTCAGTCCTCAGGCAGCTCGAAGCGGTTATGCTCTGGTAACGTTCTTACCTGTTCGGTTATTTTCAATCAGTTGATCTTGAGTGAGTTGTTTGGTGTTTTCAGGTGACCGTATAGTTGCAAAGGTGCCTGCGTTCGCGCCTTTTTCCGGCATCGAAAATCGAAAACGGTACTGAAGGTCAAACCATTGGGAATATCTGCAAACCCGAATAGAGGATGCTGGCTTTCTATTTTAAAAAAATTAACTAATAGATTAACGCTTATGGTAAAAAAAATCCTACTATCGTTAATTGGAGTACTTGTGTTTGCAGCGGGGGCATTCGCCCAAGCCAAACAAGTGCGCGGTAGTGTCGTTGATGAAAACGGAGCGGCCGTGATCGGCGCTTCGGTTATCGTCAAAGGTACGACCATCGGTGTATCCACCGATCAGCAGGGATTTTTCGTTATGAACAATGTTCCGGCGAAATCCGAGGAACTGCAAATCTCCTATTTGGGGTATGTTACGCAGGATGTGAAGATCCGTCCGAACATGCAGATTACCCTTGTTCCTGACGAGCAGACTATCGAGTCCGTCGTGGTTACGGGTATGACCAAGACCGACAAACGACTCTTTACGGGTGCGGCGGACCGCCTTTCTGCCGACGATGTGAAACTTTCGGGTATGGCCGATATCAGCCGCGGTCTGGAAGGCCGTTCGGCCGGTGTCTCGGTGCAGAACGTATCGGGTACGTTCGGTACCGCTCCCAAGATCCGCGTCCGCGGTGCGACGTCGATCTTCGGCAGCTCGAAGCCCCTCTGGGTTGTGGACGGCGTCATTATGGAGGATGTGATCGACATCGACGCCGACGCACTCTCTTCGGGTGACGCCACGACGCTGATCAGCTCCGCCATCGCAGGTCTCAACGCCGACGACATCGAGAGCTTCAGCATTCTGAAAGACGGTTCCGCAACTTCCATATACGGTGCGCGCGCTATGGCCGGCGTGATCGTCGTTACGACCAAGAAAGGCCGCGCAGGCGAAAGCCGCATCAGCTATACCGGCGACTATACGTTCCGCATGACGCCGCGCTATGCCGATTTCAACATCATGAATTCTCAGGATCAGATGTCGGTATATCAGGAAATGGCCGCTAAGGGCTGGCTCAACAACTCGACTATCGCAAACGCCTCTTCGAGCGGTGTTTACGGCAAAATGTGGGAGCTGGTAAATACGGGCAAACTCGAAAATACGGAGGCTGCGCGCAACCGCTACCTGCGTAAGGCCGAGTACCGCAACACGGACTGGTTCAAGGAACTTTTCCGGAGTTCGCTGATGCACACGCACTCGATCAGCCTCAGCTCCGGTACCGAGAAGTCGCAGTACTACGCTTCGATGAGCGCCATGTTCGATCCGGGATGGACCAAGGCCAGCGAGGTGGAGCGTTATACGGCGAACCTCAACGCTACCTACAATATTTTCGACAATCTGACGCTGAACCTCATTTCGAGCGGCTCTTACCGTAAGCAAACGGCTCCGGGTACGTTGGCCGCGACGACCGACGTGGTATTCGGCGAGGTAAAGCGCGATTTCGACATCAACCCCTACTCGTATGCGATGAATTCGTCCCGGACGCTCGATCCCGATGAATTCTACACGCGCAACTACGCTCCGTTCAACATTCTCGACGAACTTGGGAAGAACTACATCGATCTCAACGTCGTGGATACGAAGTTCCAAGCAGAACTGCGTTACAAACCCGTCACGGGTCTCGAACTGAGCGCACTGGCCGCCATCAAATATTCGGCTACGACGCAGGAGCACAACATTACGGACTATTCGAATCAGGCCCGCGCCTACCGTGCAATGGCTACTACGGTGATCCGTGACAACAACCCGTTCCTGTATACCGATCCCGACAATGCGTATGCAGTGCCTATTTCGATCCTGCCCAAGGGCGGTATCTACAAGCGCCGCGACAACAACATGCTGTCGTACGACTTCCGTTTCGCCGCTTCGTACAATACGGAGATCAACAACCAGCACATCATCAACCTCTACGGAGGTATGGAGGTCAACCAGAGCGACCGTCACGAATCTTGGTTCAACGGCTGGGCCTGATCCCCTTCTACGCCTATGAGGTATTCAAGAAAGGCAAGGAGGAGAACACCGACTACTTCGGTCTGGCCGACACCCATTACCGCAACGTCGCTTTCTTCTTCAACGGCACCTATTCGTGGAACGGCCGCTACACCCTCAACGGAACCTTCCGTTACGAAGGAACGAACCGCATGGGTAAGAGCCGCAGCGCCCGCTGGCTGCCGACATGGAACGTCGCCGGTGCATGGAACGTACACGAAGAGAATTTCTTCGAGGCGCTGCGTCCCGCACTGTCGCACTTGTCGCTGAAGGCTTCCTACTCGCTGACCGCAGACCGCGGCCCCAGCTTCGTGACCAACTCGCGCGTCGTCATTACGAGCAATACCCCGTGGCGTCCTTCGGCCGGTGTTACCGAGTCGGGTCTGACGATTTACGACTTGGAGAACAGCGAGCTGACTTACGAGAAGAAGAACGAGGTGAACGTCGGTATCGACATGGGCTTCCTGAACAACCGCATCAGCCTCGCAGCCGACTGGTACAAGCGTGACAACCACGACCTGATCGGTGTGATCAACACGCAGGGTATCGGCGGTCAGGTGATGAAATACGGTAACGTCGCCGGTCTGAAATCTTCGGGTGTCGAGCTGACTCTTTCGACCCGCAACATCGAAACCAAGAATTTCAGCTGGTCTACGGACTTCATCTATTCGCACCTGAAAGAGGAGGTGACCGACCTGATGTCGTACAAGCGTGCCATCGACCTCGTATCGGGCACCGGTTTCGGTATGGAAGGCTATCCTTCGCGTTCGATCTTCTCGTTCGACTTCCAAGGCCTGAACGACGAGGGTATCCCGCAGTTCATCAACGAGAAAGGCCAGCTCACGACCACCTCGATCAACTTCCAAGAGCGTAACAACCTCGGACATCTGAAGTATTCGGGTACGGCCGATCCGACGGATTTCGGTAGCTTCGGCAACATGTTCCGTCTCTACGGCTTCAAGCTCAATGTCTTCATCACCTACTCGTTCGGCAATGTGATCCGTCTGGATCCGGTCTTCTCCGAATCCTACAGCGACCTGCTCTCCATGCCGCGCGAGTTCCGCAACCGCTGGATGCGTCCGGGCGATGAGAACCATACGGATATTCCGGTTATCGCCAACAAGCGTCAGGTCAAGAAGGACAACTACCTTTCGCGCGCTTACAATGCCTACAACTATTCGACGGCACGTATCGCCAAGGGCGACTTCATCCGCATGAAGGAGATTTCGCTGACCTACGACTTCCCGAAGCGCTGGATCAAGAAACTCCGTTTCTCGAACATGTCGCTTAAACTTCAGGCTACGAACCTCTTCCTGATCTATGCCGACAAGAAGCTCAACGGTCAGGATCCCGAATTCTTCAATACCGGCGGTGTTGCGGTTCCGGTGCCCAAGCAATTTACGCTGACGCTGAAAATCGGTTTATAACAGACGCTAAAGATGAAAAATATGAATACGAAAAAAATAACCACGCTAATCGTACTCGCGGCTGCCCTCGTGGCGCTTCCCGCTTGTAACGACTTTCTGGATGAGATGCCGGACAACCGAACCGAACTCGATTCGAGCGACAAGATCACCAGTCTGCTGGTTTCGGCATATTCCGAACATACCTACCCCGTAACCTGCGAATACGCATCGGACAATGTCGATGAAACGGCATTGGTTTCACCGAACTTCGAACCCGAACAGGAAGAGTACTACCGCTGGCAGGACGTTACGGCGGCCGTTACCAACGAAGCGCCTCAGGCCGTATGGAGTCAGTATTACATGGCGATTGCCGCTGCCAACCAAGCGCTCGACGCCATCAAGGAGCTGGGCGGCGCCGACACCCCGCAGCTGAAGGCCGCCAAGGGCGAAGCGCTCATTTGCCGTGCATACGCTCATTTCTGTCTGGCCAATATGTTCTGTCAGGCTTACAATCCGCAGTATGCGTCGGAAGACCTTGGCATCCCCTACATGGAGAAGGCCGAAACAATACTCAACCCCAAATACACCCGCGGTACGCTGGCCGATGTCTATTCCAAGATCGACGCCGACCTGATCGAGGGTCTGCCGCTGATCACCGACGAGTTCTACTCGGTGCCGAAGTACCATTTCAACCAGAAGGCCGCCTATGCCTTTGCAGCCCGTTTCTACCTCTTCTATCAGAAGTGGGACGAGTGTATCGCCGCCGCGAAGGTAGTGCTGGGAAGCGCTCCCGAAACGATGATGCGCGACCTCGAAGCGAACGGCAAGCTGGGACTGCAGTCGGCCGACGGACAGACCCTGCTCCGCACGATGGACTATATCGACTACTCGCACAAGTGCAATCTGCTGCTGCAGACCTCGATAACCGATGCTCCCGGCATTTCGTTCGGTCCTTACAATGCCTACACCGGGTTCTCCCACGGTAACTGGCTGGATCAGACCGAAACCTTCCGCGCTCCGACGGCTCCGTGGGGCAGCAGCTATACGCTCTACTCTGCGCCGTATTCAATGAATACCGGTAAAGCCGACAAGTGTTTCGCATGGCGTGCGCCCTATCTCTTCGAGATCAAGGACCCGGTGATGCAGACGGGACTCGCGCATACGGTTTTCCCCGCATTTACGGCCGAAGAGACGCTGCTCTGCCGCGCCGAGGCTTACATCATGAAGAAGGAATACGGACCGGCGCTGAACGACATGAACCTCTGGATCAGCAAATATGTGAAATCCGGCGCCCAGACGCTCACCGAAGCCAGTGTCAACCAGTGGGCGCAGAACACGAAGGAGTATACCCCGGCCAACCCCACGGTGAAGAAACCTTTCGGCGAGACGGCTTTCCCGCTCGAAGCCGGCACGCAGACCAACATGTGCTATGCGCTGCTGCATCTGCGCCGTGTGGAGACCGTACACCTCGGTTTGCGCTGGTTCGACGTAAAACGTTACGGCATTACGATCTATCGTCGCAAGCTGGCCAGCTACAACACGCTCGGAAGCGTTACCGACGAACTGCACGCCCGCGACCCGCGCTGCGCGATGCAGCTGCCGATGGATGTCGTTGCCGCAGGCCTGACTCCTAACCCGAGATAATCAGATGCTAACGATAAAACAGGATATACGATGAAAAAGAATATTATATTACTTATGACGGCAGTGTTCGGAGTGTTCGTTTTGGCGGGCTGCTCCGAGGACGACCTGAAAAAGACGAGTGCTGTCCTCGACTCGCCTACCGTCGAGAACGATTTCGACAGATGGCTTGCCAAGAACTATATGGAACCCTACAACATCGATTTCAAATATCGTTTCAAAGATGTTCTGGGCGACATGGACTACAACCTGACTCCCGCGGATTACGGACAGGCGATCAAACTGGCCAAGCTGACGCTGCACCTGACGCTGCAGGTTTACGACGAAGTGACGGGCAACAGGCAGTTCATCAGCGAGAACTTCCCGAAGATCGTCCATGTTATCGGTTCGCCGGCCTATAACGAAAACAACAACATCGTACTCGGTGTGGCCGAAGGCGGTAAGATGATGACCCTTTATCAGGTAAACATCATCGACTATCTGCTGAGCACGAAGAATATTGCCCAGCTCAACGAGCTATTCTTCAAGACCATGCACCATGAGTTCGGTCACATCCTCCACCAGACGCGGCCCTACTCGACCGACTTCAACGCCGTGACGCCTTCGAGCTACGTCGGCGACGCATGCTTCGACACCTATCGGACGGATGCAGCGGCTCGTCAGGCCGGGTTTATCACGCGTTATTCGTCGAAGGCTCCCGATGAGGATTTCGTGGAACAGCTCTCGCTCTACGTAACCTCGACGGCTGCCGAATGGGAAGCCATTCTCGCACAAGGCGGCAGCGCCGGACGTCCGCTTCTCGAACAGAAGAACGATATCATGCGTGCCTACATGCTCAGCACATGGGATATCAATATCGATGAACTGCGAAAAGTGGTATTACGTCGGCAGAATGAGATTTGGTCGCTCGATTATAACATTTAATTCGTAAAAGAGATGAAAAAACTTATCATATTATTAGCGGTTTTGCCGCTTGTCCTCTCTTCGTGCCTCAAAGACGACAAGGACGCTTTCGGCAAAACGGCCAGTGAGCGAATCCGCGAGGTGCAGGAGGGCACCGAAAAGGCGCTGACCGGAGCTGCCAACGGCTGGCTGATGGAGTACTATCCCAGTGCGACGCAGGAGTACGGAGGCATTGCGATCTACATGAAGTTCCAGAACGGAACGGTTACCGTAACTTCCGAAGCGGGAGGCGCCGGCAAGACCGCCGAGAGTCTCTACTCGTACGATCAGGATTACGGTCCCACGATCAATTTCGACACTTACAATCCCTACTTCCATATCTATTCGGAGCCGAACTCCGGTGTCGGCCCGACCAATACGGGTATGGGAGGTGACAGCGAGTTCATCATCATGAGCTACGCGGCCGACAAAGTCGTTCTGCGCGGCAAGAAGACCCAGAACACCATCGTGCTGACTCCCCTGCCGGAAACCGCATGGAACACGATGTTCGGCAAATATTCCGCGGATGTGAACAAGATGGACAATTTCCGGTCCTACGAACTCGTTCTCAACGGCAAGACCTACGACATTTCGCGCGAGGTGGCGGCCGGTTATAACTCCCGTTATTTTTCGGTTGTGACTGAAAACGGAACGATTCCCGCAAGCTTCATCTACACGCAGGATACCGGACTCAAGTTCTATGAGCCGCTGGTTGTCGACGGAGTGTCGATCGAGGAGATGACTTGGAGCGGCGGCATGTTCACCGACGAGGTAAGCGGCGCCCGGATTCAGGAAACGGTATCCAACAATAAGTTTACCTTCGCCGTATCGGGAATCAAGGCAACTTCGGTCGACGTAGAAACGACGCCGACTGTTGCAAACGAGTACTACTATTTCGACGTCGTGCCGTCGAGTGCATTCGCAAGTGCATCGGATGAGGAGATTCTGTACGAACTGATGGACGGAATCACGTCGATGAACCAATTGTCGCTCGGCAAAATGATGAAAACGCTGACGGTAGATTCCGACACGGAGTACATACCCTGCGCATTCGGTCTTAAAATCGTAAACGGCTGGATCTATCCGATCACGGAACTGGCAAAGGGCACCGCTTTCGTGAGCGGTCAGGGCGATCCGATGTCGCCGGAATACCAAGCATGGCTCGGTACATGGACCGTCACCAGTACGTCGTCCGAAAAGAGCAAGCAGCCGATTACATTCGACATCACGCTTGCCAAGAAGGTCGCCAACACCTCTTATTCGCTGACCGGCTGGGATATTTCGGTCCGCCGACTGACTTGGGCGGGAACTGCCGACTTCAAAGCAACCAACAATTCGTTCGAGATCATAAACGGGCAAGAACTCCCGTATTCGGATCCCAACGGTACGCCGTATCTTATCGCCCGCGGAATCGCAGCATCGGGCACCTATATCGTCTCTGGCAGCTACCCGGCTCTGACCGGCGTTATGAATTCCGACGGAACAGCTTCCGTTTCCTGCTATAAGGGCAAGTTCTCGGACGGCGAAGAGTTTACCGTAGGTACGGTAGGATATTTCATAGATACCGGAGGCAGCTACGGATCTTATGGTCCCGCAGCAGGATTTACATCGGGAGATCATCCGGTCGGACCGTTCAAGATGGTTAAGAAATCGGCTGCCGGCGCCCCCGCCAAAGCCGCTGCTCTGACGAACGTCAATACTGTAATCCGGTACCACAAATTATCGGATATTCCGCAGATGAATTTATCGTCGTTTCAGATCGGCATCAATGTAAAAGCTGCAAAGCTCGAATAAGAGCCCTTGCATTATTGATCAATAGGGGTGGGAGGAGTCATTATCGAATGACTCCTCCCAAATTTTAGAGGGATTACCATCGTTTCATCTGCATGAGTTCGGTATTGCACCGGACTCATGTTTGTCAATGGACTCTTAGGCGCGCAGGCAGGCGCAGCCGACTGCCGGAGAGGTCTTCAAGCGGAATGCAGGCTGGGACGGTTCGTCTCCATAAAATAATAAATAGGATAATAATTTGCATAAATCCGCACAAAATCGCATATTTGTATCTCAATCTTCCGTTACGAACCATTTATGGAATCTTTTTTGAACCATACGCCGGCGGCATATACACACTGCAAATCCGCTCCGGAAGATCTGCCGCTCCTATCCTTTGTCAACTATTCAAAATCATAGTTATGAACAACAGAAAATTACTCATTTTTGCGTCATTCCTGCTGTTGGCGGGCTGTACGACCGATCCGGATATGGATAATAACGTGGGGGGGGGTACTTCCGCGCAGACTCCGTCGGCCAAGATCGTCAACACCTCCGCCGATGCGGCGGCCGAAACGCTTCTGGTCTATTTCAACGACCGTGCGGTCGAAAGCATCGAAAGCACCGCTGCCGCAACCCGCACTGCGGCGACCCGTTCGGGAGTCGCCTCCGTAGACGACGTTCTGAGCCGTCTGGAGATCGTTTCGTTGGAACGTCTTTTCACTTACGACGCCCGGAGCGAAGAACAGACCCGCGCCGCAGGGCTGCATAAATGGTACATACTCACCTTCGGCCAAGGCGCGGATCTGGAAAAAGCCGCAAGGGAGCTGGCCGGAGTGGCCGAAGTGAGCCGCATACAATTCGACACCAAACTGCAAAAGGCATCGGTCGGCAATCCCATGCCGTTCAGAATCGACGAGACGGGGACGACCCGCGCCGATTTCTCCGGCAGCGGCTTCAATGATCCCGGACTTCCGAACCAATGGCACTACAGCAACAACGGCGACAAAATGTTCGCGGCTACGACGGCCGCAGGCGCCGACATCAATGTTCCGGAGGCATGGAAACTGACCGGCGGCAGCCCTTCGATCATCGTCGCCATCGTCGATGAAGGCGTGAAATACACCCATCCCGATCTGGCCGACAACATGTGGGTAAATAAGGCCGAACTGAACGGTGCGGCAAACACCGACAATGATGGGAACGGCTATAAGAACGACGTACATGGCTACAACTTCGCTACAAACTCCTCCAATCTGACATGGAGTGTATCGCATTATGACAATAAAGGCAAATACGACGGCGATTCGGGCCACGGCACCCACGTCGCAGGTACGGTAGCCGCCGTAAACAACAA
>OGQN01003410.1_pt1 | contig 10370 bp, 9 predicted proteins | sample 1553231 | NCBI WGS metagenome assembly OGQN01 (sample SAMEA2579950, study PRJEB22360) | human gut metagenome | biome: human gut; feature: human-associated habitat; material: faeces | place: Denmark | collected 2008/2010 | reverse complement strand
CAGACGCTTCGCAGCTCAATTATCTGATGGGTGCCGCCTTAGAATATCAATAAAAGGTAAAAAAACATATTCAACACAGGCACATTCGCACTGCCAGTTTCGGGCAACGCGAGTATGCCTGTGTTGAAGTGTCTATTTTAAGTCCTGTTATCACCTCCCTGATGGCCGCACTCTACATAAAGAAGTCCTCTTTTGGTGTGAATACTGCCGGATCGTCTTTGAGTTCGGCTGCCTTCTCGTTCAATTCCGGATCGTCGATGACGGCCTCTGTCAGTTTATCCAATACTGCTCCAAGCAGCGGTCCCGGTTCGATGCCGGCCCTGATCAGATCCAGTCCGCCGATAGCCAACTGACGCACGGTAAAGCACTGCCCTTCTGAGATCACTCTGTGATATGTTTTCTCTTTCGCCGCCAGTAAAGCCAGTTTGTCCGGAATGACTGCCGGATTCTTTGCCTCGATATCAGCATGCTGGACTTTGATGAAATCCTCAAAGATGTCCTGTCCGACTCTGTTTAATGCTCTTCTGACACTGACTTCGGAAGCATCGTACTTCAGTCCGTGCCATTTCACAAGGCGCACAACCTTTGTCCGGGTATCGTTGTCGAATTTCAGTCTGCGCATAATCTTCTCAGCATAAGCGGCACTGACCTCCGGATGCTTATAAAAAATCTCACGGCCGCCTTTAACCACCTTTTTCACATCCGGCTTGCCAAAGTCGTGCATCAGCATGGTGAGACGCAGCACTTTGTCCGGCACAATATTCATCATCGCCCGAAGGGTATGTTCTTCCACATCATAAATATGGTTCGGCGTGTGCTGACTGACACCCCGGATTCTGTCATATTCCGGCAGAACAACCGCTGTAATACCAAGATCACAGGCCAGACGCATGTATTCGGGATGGTCCGACACAAGAATCTTCACCAGTTCCATCTGTATACGCTCGGCGCTGATATTCTCAAGCTGCTGTGCCTTCTCTGTAATCGCTGCTTTTGTCGGTCCATCAATTTCAAAACCAAGCTGTGCAGAAAAACGAACTGCACGCATAATGCGCAGAGCATCCTCATCAAAGCGTTCCTGAGGCACACCGACACAGCGGATGATCTTTCTTGTCAAATCGCCGATACCGTCAAAGGCATCCACAATTCCTTTATCCGGATTGTACGCCATAGCATTAATCGTAAAATCGCGGCGCTTTAAATCCTCTAAAAGCTGGCTGGTAAATCGGACTTCTTTCGGATGACGACTGTCCTCATACTCTCCGTCAATGCGGTACGTTGTAACTTCATAACCTTCTTTGCCTACCATCACCGTTACTGTACCATGCTCAATTCCCGTATCAATGGTATGAGCGAATACGGCCTTTACCTGTTCCGGCCTTGCGGATGTGGTAATATCCCAATCTTTCGGTTCACGACCAAGCAGACTGTCCCTTACACAGCCTCCTACCACATAGGCTTCATATCCCGCCTCAGATAATCCCTTTAAAATTACTGCGGCATTCTCAGGAATTCTCATCGATAATCTCTCCATAAAATCCTCTCCCTCATCTGATGCATCTAACATTTGCCGTTCTACTTCGCTACCTGAAGAATTTTCTCTTTGAGCTGCGCATCAAAACTGCCCTTTCGAATCATCTCGATTTCAAACTTATACGGTGCGTAACTTTTCTTCTTGTTCTCAGGATCCGGAATATACGGTGTCTCCAATATCTTCGGTACCTGCTCAAAATCCGGACAGTTCACTACCTGCAGCAGTGCCTCAAAACCAATCTCTCCGAAACCGAAATTCTCATGACGGTCCTTATGGGCGCCGCATGGATTCTTGCTGTCATTGACATGGAAAACCGCAATCTGATCCTGTCCGATCACCTTGTCAAACTGTGTCATCACCCCTGAAAAATCATGCACAATATCATAGCCTGCATCATGAACATGGCAGGTATCGAAACACACTCTTAACTTATCATTGTATTGAACACCTTCATAAATAGCTGCCAGTTCTTCAAAATTCCGTCCGATCTCACTTCCCTTTCCGGCCATGGTCTCCAGCGCAATATTCACCGGCGTATCTGCCGTAAGCACTGTGTTCAGCCCCTCGATAATGCGCTTGATACCAGCTTCCTCACCGGCCCCCACATGGGCTCCCGGATGCAGGATCAGTACTTTGCTCCCCATGGCAGCGGTACGATCAATCTCTTTGGCAAGAAACTCTACCGCCAGTTCGTAGGTCTCCGGTTTCACCGTATTGGCCAGATTGATGATATAAGGCGCATGTATCACGATTTCATCCATGCCATTGGCCTTCATCAACTCCCATCCCTCCTCTACCCGGAGTTCCTCTATCGCTTTGCGCCTTGTATTCTGCGGTGCACCTGTATAAACCATCAATGTATCTGCCCCGTAAGACAATGCCTCCTTCACGGAACCAAGAAACATCTCCTTGCCGCTCATTCCCACATGTGAACCAATCTTCATCATTTTCCTCCTTGTGCCGCCTGACGATAGACCTTTCCACTCTGAATGGCAATGCCTCTGTCAGCCAGCAAATCATTCACTGTAACAAAAGTATAGCCTCTGCTCATTAAATCGTCAAGCGCCATCACTGCTCCCTGAACACTTTCTTCAAAGATATCATGCAGCAGGATAATATCGCCGTCCTTCGTTTCGGAAATCACATAATCTGCAATCTCACCGGCACTTTTTCCAGTCCAGTCCTCGGTATCCACCGACCACAGGATCACGGGCACATTCAGACTTCTGCAGACAGCATTATTGACACAGCCATAGGGCGGACGGAGGGCATAACTGAAATCTCCGATAATGCCTGAAACAACCTGATACCACTGCAGGATTTCCTGTTTCTGCTGATTTTCGGACAATGCTGTCATCTGCACGTGGTGATAGGTATGACACCCGATCTGATGTCCGTCTTCTGCCATCCGCCGGATAATCTCCCTGTTCTCCGGAAGTTCCGCCTGACTGCCGATGAGAAAAAATGTCGCTTTCACATTTCTCTTCTCCAATTCATCCAGAAGAACATCCGTCACCCCAGCTTTTGGTCCGTCATCAAAAGTCAGGGCAATCATTGGTTTTTGCTGCAGATCCGGATGAAAAAGAACTTTTGAAAATGATTTTTGAGACATTTTTGAAAATCCGCCTAAAACCGAATAACTGATGTATTTTTGCTGTCCGCCTAAACCCCCCGAACAGATGATGACTGCTGCCGCTGCCAATACGATAAAAAACAGAAGGCCTGCTTTATGTCTCATTTCAAATTCCTCTTCCTAATTCTATACATATCCATCATATGTATGAGACTTTCAAATTATCCTGACATAAAGCAGACCAAGTATCTGGCCAGCAGGCTTTATTTGCTATTCTCAGCTCCACTCTCATGAAATAAAATATGGTTCAAAAAACAAAAAAGAAATCCCAATCAATTCTGACGCAGATGCGTTGATGGATTGACTGGAATTCCCTTATTGCGATACTTCTAAATCCTACGTATCATTAATTTTATTCAGATGCCTTGCCTGCAGAACCGAATAACTCAATCTTCTCTCTGACAGTTTCTTTGATTGCTTCAGCACCCGGTGCAAGAAGTTTACGAGGATCATAGCCCTTGCCCTGAAGATCCTTGCCTTCTTCGATATATTTTCTTGTAGCGGCAGCAAATGAAAGCTGGCATTCTGTATTCACATTGATCTTTGCTACACCAAGATTGATGGCTTTCTTGATCATATCATCAGGAATACCTGTACCGCCATGAAGAACCAGCGGCATCTCACCTGTCTTCTCCTGTACAGCTGCTAAGGTTTCAAAGCTGAGGCCCGGCCAGTTTGCAGGATATTTGCCATGGATATTGCCAATACCTGCAGCAAGCATATCTACACCGAGGTCTGCAATTGCTTTGCATTCATTTGGATCTGCACACTCACCCATGCCAACAACACCATCTTCTTCACCGCCGATGGAACCAACCTCTGCTTCAAGGGACATCCCCTTCTCTGCACAAACCTTGACAAGTTCCTTTGTCTTGGCAACATTCTCATCAATCGGATAGCTGGAACCATCAAACATGATGGATGAAAATCCGGCTTCGATACACTTATAGCATCCTTCATAAGTACCGTGATCAAGATGAAGTGCAACAGGTACTGTAATGTTCAGTTCTTCGATCATTGCCTTAACCATCGCAGATACTGTCTTAAATCCGCACATATACTTGCCTGCACCCTCAGACACACCAAGAATAACCGGTGAATCCATCTCCTGAGCTGTCAGCAGAATAGACTTTGTCCACTCAAGATTATTAATGTTGAACTGTCCTACTGCGTAATGACCTGCTTTCGCTTTCTGAAGCATTTCCTTTGCTGATACTAACATAAAAAATTCCTCCATACATTGTGTCGATCATTTTCGATCATTCTCAGCCATAACCGCTCAATATCGGTCATGTCAATTTTATTATAGCCTTTTTCTCACGAAAAGTAAATGATAATTTACTTAAACTTGAGTTCAATGTACTGACAGATCAGATCCACGGCCTTGTCAATACCAAGGGCGCTTGTACTGATGGCCAAATCATATGTATGACATGCTTTCCAGTCCTGACCGGCATAATAACCGAAATAGCTGTCCCGCTTCTTGTCCATGGAATGAATCTTCTTCTGAGCTTCCTTCTCATCCAGATGATCCGAGGCCATAATACGCTTTGTTCTGAAATCTTTATCAGCGCTGATATAAACCTTCACACACTTCGGTTCATCCCGAAGTATATATCCGGCACATCGTCCAATGATGATACAGTCATTCTCATCTGCAATCTCCTGGATCACCTCTGCCTGTTTATTGAATAATTTATCACTGGATAACGTATTCTCAAAAGGATTCATGGATGTATTCATAGTAAATGTGTTCATCGCCAGCATATACAGGAAGCTGTCTGTCGGTTTCTCATCGACTTTCTCAAAATAATCCTTGCGGATACCACTCCGTCTTGCAGCAAGATCTGCGATATCTTCATCATAGGTCCTGATTCCAAGACGCTTTCCCAATTTCTCGGCAATCTCCTTGCCGCCGCTGCCATACTCTCTGTTTAAAGCAATAATTAAATGATCCGACATATTAACTCCCCCTTTATTCTGTCTCTTTATTGTCTGCCTGTCTTGATTCTGTCTGTCTGTTCATACTCTCGTGTTCTTTGACAAGCTCGTCATGGAGTTCTATAGAATTCCAGCCACAGTTGGCTTCAGTCAAAATGGCTTTCAGTGCCACCGGCTGTATCTTCATCTTTCTGAATCCGTGAAGAAAGCTGTCAAGCATCCGCTCACTGAAGCCTTTAAGAATCAGCATCTCTTCACTGAAGCCTTCACCACTGTAAGTGCTTTCCTTTAATACATATCCCGGTACTCCGGCGATGGCACCAATTGCTTCCTCATACTGTGACTGATCCACAACACGGATCTTCAATCCCTGTTTTAGGCACAGCATACGGATTTGTCTTCCCTTCGCCGAATTCAAATTATAAAAATAAACAGCACCATTCTGTTTCATCTTCTGTTACTCCTCTTTTATTATATGCAGTTCTGCCTTATCTTTAGACGTCACTTTGATCACAACACGACATTCTGAAATAAAGACATCATTCATATGAAGATCGTATACAATCTCCGTTTCTATGTTTTCTTCATCTCTTTTCGTCTGCAGTCTGGATGTGAATACTTCCATCTGGAGCACACCAGCCGGTGTATGATACTGCGAAGAAATCTGTTTCTCTTTCTCAAATACCATATGTGTTCTTCCCGACCCCCGCCGGATGACATCCACTCTGTCATCACTGATCTTAATCGTATTCCCTGATTGTTCACCGCTTTCAGGATCTACCTCATCATACAGGATGTAATGTTTACCATTTCTATAATAATAAGCAGCCCCGGTGATCAGTTCCGTGGTGGCATCCTCACCGATATCCGTCTGATGGCCCTTGACTGTCAAGATGACGTTTTCTGTCATAAATTCTTCCTTTCTCCAGAAGTTTAACGTCTCCCTGCTTCAAAGCAGATATATTTGCACGTTCAAACTATCTATGAAGTTTTGTCAGTAATTGTATCGTTGATTTTTTCCTATAAAAAGATTATACCATAACAATCCTGTTTTTTGAATTATTTATAGCCCATCAATTCAATTATTTCAGGAATATCATAATTGTTTTCAAATACAGGGATGACCGTTTCAGAACCGGTTCTGCCGCCGATGAAATCTTCCAGAATACTCATGGTGTAGCCTTTGTTTTCGTAGTTGTTCTGGCAGAGTTCATAGATAAAGACCCCCACTGAGCCATAGACATCATCGTCCAGTTCAAGGATTTCTTCCGCTGTATCTTTTGCACAGGCAACCAACGCGGTGCGCCGTATGGCTTTTTCCCCCGCCAGCTCCTTCATCAGCCTTTCTCTTTTGTCATCATTGTCCAGAAGTTTTTTTTCGATCAGAATCACCGGCATCTGACTGTAATCCGTCGTTTTATCTGAAGAAGCCTCCAGTTTGTCCGCGGCCTCCCTGATGGTCGATGCATGGATAACCCTCACCGGTTCCGGCTCCCCTGCATCCGTTCCCGTAAGTGCCCCCAGATCCGGGAAACCATAGCTGATCTTCCATCCTGCTGCCTCATAATCTATCCCCATACACATAATATAACTGCGGTTTTGCGGTTCCCTCTCTGCATAGCAGCCGCACAAAAGAATGACCATTGTCAGCATGCCAAAGAGAAGTGCCAGTTTTTTCCCCATGATTCGTTTCTTCCTTTCTTCTGCGCCAATAAAAAGATTGACAGCCTCCACCAGCTGCAGCAGCATACCCCCTGCAAAAATAAAATAACTCATCATCCACAGCATCATAAAAAAGATATCATAACGGGATATAAAGTTTCCCGGGAATCGGATTAGCTGAAGCACCACACCAAAGGGATACACTTCACCTGCAGTTCCCTTTGGACTTAAAAGCAAAATCACAACGCACACACTGAGCATCAGTATAATGCCTGAACTCCAGTATGCCCTTGAAAGAATGTTCTTTTTCCCGTTTCTATTTCGGATACACCGCCATAAAAACAGAGGCTGATCTCCCAGAAGAAAGAATGCCGCCCTGCCAAAGCCCGTTTTCAAAATGAAAAATATATCTGTGCTTCTTTCCTGCTGCAATGTCTCAATCCACAACTGTCCCCCATTCCCGCCTTTGACTGCCTGCCACAAACCGAAGGCAAAAAGAATGATAAAGGGCACACAGACAAACCACCCCATCAGCTCCGCCATCCTTCCCCTGACTTCTATGCCTTTTCCGGCACCATCCATCAGCGCTGCCATTAAAAATAAAACAGGCACCATCCATCCGTAAGCCGTTGGAATCCTGTCTTCTATAACATGGCGAAAAAAATCCATTGCCCATACCAACCCGGGGAAATACAGCATCAGCCACAGCAAAATGATCGCTGCCGGTAGTTTTCTCCCAGACAGAGACAGTCCGGTTTTCTTTTCGTAATATTCAAAAATGTGAAAAGAAGCCATATAGTAAAATATTACAACCAAAATCGTCAGCAGGCCGCTAAACATCAGCGACACCGAAGGCACCTGTGTTCTGACGGATGTCAGTGAGAAAAGCCCTGCGCCCAGCATATTCAGCATAAAAATCCAGGATGCCTGGCGCCGTGAGATCATCTGATTATCTGATAGCATCTTTCTTCTCCTTCCTGAGTCTCCGTCTGTGTCCTTTCTTTGTAAAATACGGCCGCTCGTACATCCGCCCCATCGGTATCCGCCATAAACTATCCTGCCATTTCCCTTCCGGGGCCATCTCTGCCGACACAAAAGGCATCATATAAGGTACTCCGAAGCTTTTTAACCCGGATAAATGAAGCATCACTGTCAGCACCGCTGCTGTCAGGCCGACAAACCCGCCCAGTGATGCTGCTATGATCAAATAAAACTTCACCATTCGAAAAGCAGAGGCAAATAGTTCATTCGGGATTGTAAATGCGGACAGGGCCGTCAGTGCAACCAATATAACCACAACCGGACTCACAATATGGGCATCCACAGCCGCCTGCCCGATAATCAGACCACCGACAATACCCAGGGTACTTCCCATGGGTCCCGGCAGTCTGATGCCGGCCTCTCTCAACAATTCAAAAGCCAGTTCCATGACAATAACTTCCACGGGAAGTGTAAAGGGAACCCCTTCTCTGGAGGCGGCAAAGCTCAGGGCAAAACTTAAGGGCAAAGCCTCCGGGTGAAAACCGGCCAGAGCAATATAAAATCCCGGCAGAAGTACTGCCGCCAGTGCCGCCGCATAACGCAGGATCCGTACAAAATTGGCTGCACCCCACCGGTCATAATAATCATCCGATGCCTGAAAAAAACAGGCAAATACAGCCGGAAGTATAAGCACCACAGGCGAATTATCCACCACCAGTGAGACTGTTCCTTGGAAAGTTCCCGAAGTGCAGGCTGTCACCCGATATGATTTCCCAAAAACAATGAATATTGTTCGTTCCAATCGGATTTATGTGCCGTTGAAGGGCGTTTCAGGGAAAGTGCTGTCACATCTGAAGCGGGTCGCTTCGTTCAGGAATCCGGAATTCTATGCTAAACAAGGAATGCGCCTTTCTACCTATAATATACCGCGTGTCATTTCCTGTGCGGAAGTTCTGGAGGATTATCTGGCATTACCTCGGGGCTGTGAGGATGCGGTGTTGGAACTGTTGAATGCCAATGAGGTAGCTTATTCCATTCAGGACGAGCGGGAAAAAGGGCAAGTGCTCACGGTGCATTTCAAAGGGCAGTTGCACGAAGAACAAGCCGAAGCCGTACGTGTGCTGATGCAGCATGATCAGGGTATCCTGAATGGAACAACAGCTTTCGGCAAAACCGTAACAGCCATCGGCCTGATAGCAGAACGTAAGGTAAATGCCTTGATTCTGGTGCATACGAGGACCTTGTTGGAACAATGGAAGGTGCGGTTGGAGGAATTTCTGGAGTTGGAATATCCGGTAGAAGAAGCCGTTCCGAAGCGGGGAAGGAAAAAGTATTTTTCTCCCTTTGGTACGTTAGATTCCAAAGGAAACAGCTTGCATGGATGGGTAGATGTCGCCCTCATGCAATCCTGCCTGACCGATGAGGGGGTAAAGTCTTTCGTCCGCCGGTACGGCATGGTGATTGTCGATGAGTGCCATCATGTTTCTGCGGTCAATTTTGAGCAAATCTTGAAATCGGTTCCTGCCACGTATGTGTATGGGTTGACAGCTACTCCCATTCGGAAGGACGGCCATCAGCCTATTATTTTTATGCAGTGTGGGCCGATACGCTATTCGGCAGATGCCAAAAGTCAAATAACCAGGCAGACTTTCAAGCGATGGCTGGTGCCTCGATTTACAGCATACCGGGACCTTTCTGATGAATCACCAATATACGCGCGAATCGTACAATCCCTTGCTACGGATGAACGGCGGAATGCACAGATTGCGGAAGATGTGCGTATGGCTCTGGCAGACGGACGGACACCGATTGTGCTGACTACGCTCACTTCACATGTGGAACGGCTGGGGTTGTTGCTTTCTGTATATTGCAGGCATGTCATTACCTTGGTGGGATCCGAATCCATGAAGGAGAAGCGTGAAAAGATAGAACGGTTGGCGGCGCTTCCTCCAGAGGAACCTTTGGTGATTGTGGCAACCGGACGTTATGTAGGTGAAGGCTTTGATTATCCTCGTTTGGATACCCTATTCTTGGTTTCTCCTGTTTCATGGAAAGGCATTGTGGCACAATACGCCGGACGTTTGCACCGCGAGTATCATGGAAAGACTGATGTTCGCATTTATGATTACATCGACATTCACTTGCCATTGTGCGACCGCATGTACCGGCGCAGGCTGAAAGGATATGCGGCTATTGGCTATCAGTTGTTAGAGAAAGGAGTGCTTGTAACCGGTCATCATACGCAAAGTATATTTTCAGGTAATAACTATCTGTCCCCCTTGGTTGAGGATATAGCTCAAGCCAGACATTCCGTAATTATCTCTGTAACGAAAACCGGATTGAAAAAGCGTTCTCAATTAGGAATCGCCTTGAAGGAAGCCATGCAGCGGGGAGTACAGGTGGTTGTGTTCGTGAAAAACAAGACTGAAGAAGCAGAGTGGTTGCAAAGGGAGGGTTTGACGGTTCGTGTATCCGAACGTTTGACCTTTCAATTGGTGATGATTGATAAAAAAAAGATGTGGTATGGCAGCATCAATTATATGGGTTATGCCATGGAAGAAGAGTGTGCAGTAAGGTTTTCTGATGAACACTTGACGGCGGAAATGCTGGATGTGTTGT